>OGCI01001553.1_pt1 | contig 18639 bp, 15 predicted proteins | sample 1570021 | NCBI WGS metagenome assembly OGCI01 (sample SAMN06264664, study PRJEB24512) | hot springs metagenome | isolation source: Hot spring water | place: South Africa: Tshipise | collected 2015-06-21 | reverse complement strand
GTTCAAGTTCAAGTTTAAGATTGAGTGTTATTTAAAATTAAAAGCGGGCTTAATGCCCGCTCCAATATCAATTCACATTAAAATTACATATTACTTAACTAACATCATTTTCTTCGAGGCTGAAAAACTTCCAGCTTGTATATGATATATATACATCCCACTTGTTAAGTTATTTCCATTGAAGTTGATCTTATAATTTCCTGCTTCTAGATTCTCATTTATTAAAGTTTCAACTAATTCACCAAGTACATTGTAAATGTTTAATGTAACCTGCTCTTTATTAGCTAAAGAGAATTCAATCGTTGTTGATGGATTGAATGGATTTGGATAATTCTGTTCAAGTGAAAATGTGTTTGGTAATTCTATTGAACCACTTATTCCGGAAGGAGAATCAATTAACTTAAATACTGAACCATTACTTGTTCCAGCAAAGACTGAGTTGTTCATATTATTTACCATTACAGAGCTGACTCCAAAACCACCCAAGCCAATTGGTTGCCAGTTGTTTGAAGTTGTATTTGTTGCGAATACACCAGCTTCCCAACTACTTGCGTACAAGTTGCCATTTCCATCAATTGAAAGTGCATAAACATAATTTGCGGGATAAGAAACTGATTTAATCCAACTATTTCCATTATCAATTGAGCGATAAACTCCATTACCATAAGTACCAGCATACAAATTACCATTTGAATCACAAGCTAAAGCCCATACAAAGTTGTATCCGATTGGTTTTAGATTCCATGTGTTACCACCATCGTTACTTGAATAAACACCACCACCAAAAGTACCTACAAAAATTTCATTGGTTGGAGTTACAACAATACTATGAACGGCTAAAGAAGTTAATCCGTTATTGACTAAACTCCAGCTTGAACCATTGTTAGTTGATTTGAAAATGCCAACTCCGAATAAACCAGCAAAAAGATTTCCGGAATTATCTTTTGCTATTGCTCTAACATCTGAGCCAATGACTGATGATAATTGCCATGTAGAGCCATTATTATTTGAGTAAAATAGTCCTTGTTCAGTTCCTGCGTATATTGTTCCATTATTTGATACCAAAAGTGACCAAATAAAACCTACATTCATTCCGGAATTTAGATGTTCGAAAGAAACACCATTATCAGTAGTTCTAAAAATTTTTCCACCGACTGTTCCTATCAAAAGATTTCCACTTAAATCATTAGCTAAAGACCAGACTATTTCATTAAATCCGATATTTCCGAATTGTGACCAGTTGGCAGAATTGTTTCCACCACCATTTCCACCAGAATTTCCATTTATATGAGAAATATAGATTGCAACAGCTGCATAATCATCTTCATTTGGATTACCATTGTTTGGATATGAATCGGGGTCGTTTTTATCTGAACTGATTATTTCAACTATGTTGTAAATTGTAGTATCAGCAGGAATATTTCCTACAAAAGGCGCTAAATTAAACTGACCCATTCCTTCAAGAGATTTACAAATCATCTGACCTTCCTGAACACCTGAAACAAAATTTACGTGTGCATTTGGTGCAAGTATTGAGCCCAAAATACCGATATACTGAAGCTTCAATGTGTCTGCTTCATAAAAATTAAAAATTACATTTTGTTTATCAGTTCCAACCAAGCTGAGTCCACCACTCCAAACTATTTTATTACCGGAGACATTTACGATAGCCACCGCACCAGAAGGAGTTTTAATTTCAACATTATTTGCAACTGATAAATCATTGCCGGAAATATTAAACACATTGACAAAAGGATTTGTACCGTTCATAAAAATTCCGCCCCACTGCATTGTATCGGTTCCGTTAACGGAATAAGATGATAAAGTGTTAGATAAAGCATTCAAATAAGCAGAGGCTGCTACAAAATCTATTACGCTGTCTTTTCTTATTGTTCCTTCTTCAACACTTACAGTTGAAATTGGTAAATTAGTTGTGTCACCGTAAACAACATTTCCATTATAAACTCGTCCACTTAGGAAAGTAAGATTTCTTCCGACGATAAGAATATCTTCTGTTCCGTTTGAATTAGGAAGTTTGTCTCCAATACTATAATTAGCAAAGAAAGCATCTTTACCGACTGCTACTTTCCCTTCTGTATCTGACGATGGTTGAAAAACATTTTCTAATACAAATAAGTTAAAGTCTTTTGCAACTCCGAAATTAAGACTGCTTGTTGCAACTGAAAGAAAATCTACCTGAACATTAATAGTTAGAGTTGCTGATGAACCTGAAGATAATGTTCCAACATTCCAAATTCCGGAATTGTAATTATAGCTTCCCTGAGATGCTGAAGAAGAAAGATAAATGAATGCACTGCTTAAAACTTCAGAAACAGAAATATTATTTGCAGTAGCGGGACCGTCATTAAACACAGTAATTGTAAAACTGATTTGCTGATTATGCTGAGGGTTTGCGTTTGAAACAGTTTTGGAAATTCTTAAATCTGCGTCAGGCATCCAGGTAATACTTCCGTAAGCAGTGCTTGTTGCAACTGTTGGTGTTGCAAGCACTAATTTCTGATAATTATCTGGTTGAAGTTTATGAACATATCTTGTCCCTTGTGGAATAATGGTGGTGGCAGTAGCAATAATACTTGAACTGTTGCTTGTTCCCTGAGTAACTGTGAAAGGACCAGCTACACCACTTATATTCGTTGATAATGAACTGAAGTTTAAAGTTCCTGAAGAAACTGAAACATTTACATTTCTACCTGGTAAAGGATTTCCATTTAGATCATAAGCTAAAACATTAAAGCTTGCAGGACTTCCCCAAGGCAATGATTGAGTGGCAGGCATCATTACCAAAGTGGCCGGTGGAATAACATTATTGTGATTTGCATTTGCATCATTAACTATCTGAATTGCTCTGTTTCTTAATGTAGAATTACTGACTGTATTTAGGTTTATACCATCTGAAAAATGCCAAATTGCAAGTTGAACTGCTGCAGCTTCATTGTTCACGGTTCCGAGTGCACCCGGATATGGATAATTTTTATATGGATAGTAGTTGTTTAACACATAGGTTATTTGAGAAGGTGTATAACTTGTGTCAGTGTAAGTATGAGGGTTTGTTGATGTCCAATAAACCAATTGTTTTTGAATATCAATGCAAAAGAAATTAGCATTATTTCCATCAACCTCACCCTTGAAAGTTCCGGCATAAACATTCATTGTTTGTGAAGGATTGTAGGGATTCGTAAAACTTACATTTGCTCCTTTGTCTGTGCTGAATACTTTTGCGACACTAAAACCTTCAGGTGAATTGGGATTTTTACCATTAAACGCAAATAAAAATGATGTGTAAATAATTAAGAAAAGAGTTGTCGAAGATAAATTGCTAAAAAGTGATTTTGGTTTCATTGTTTCTCCTAAATAATGTTTGAGATGATTTATAAAGATTCAAGCCAAAAAAAATTTGATTTTTAGAAGAATTTCGAGCTTTTTTAGAAGGAGTAGTGTATCATTTTAATACGAAGTTTCAATTTATACCAAAATTCCTTTTTAATTTTTTTTGTTAATTAATTAAATAGTTTTAACTTCAAATAGAAGATTTGAGGAAATCTTATGAAAACTTTTCTTTTAGTATTATCGGTGCTATTTTTATTTTTTGGACTTTATGGGACAATGAGTTCATCAACTCTCATCGCAAGCAAAAAGTCTGACTCAATTGCTGTGGTTTCTGAAACAACAGAGGCAAAAAAATTTTCAATTAAAGATTTAGAACAATTTACCGCGAAAGAGAATCTTAGATTTACAATAAGAAATGCAGGTGGGGTGCTAACGCCTTCTTCTGTAGAATAAGAAAAATTTTAGTCCAAATTCTTCTTTTTTATCATATACCTGAAGAGTGAATTTCTTACTAATATCATACATTATTGAAACTTACCGTATTTTGCTTTACTTTTAGAATGTAAACCAATTTAATTTTAACAATGCGTGAATTTTTCAGCGTTAAAGAAGTAGCCAAGTTATTAAATGTAAGTCATTCTTCAGTACTTTATCATATAAAATCAGGTAATTTAAAGGCTGTGCAGGTTGGGAAGATTTACATAATTGCAAAAGATGACTTTGCAGATTTTCTCAAAATTCAGAGAAGTAAACCTAAAAGAAAAAGAAAAGAGGATTTATCTTTATTCTGATAAACCCTCTATCAAAAATTCATTCCACCTGAGCATTATTACTTTTCTTTCTTAACTTCAAAATCACAATTACTAAAGCAATTATTACTACTGCAAAAATCACAATGTAAATCCATATATCTAAAGAGGGAGCTACTAAATCTTTCCATTCAGAAATCTTTTGAGCAATTTGATTCTTTTGTTCATAGCTCAGCATTTTATTATCAATCAGATAGGGCATCCATTGATTATCAATGGTTTTAAACCAGATACTATCAGCAAAAACAGAAAAAACTCTTTCGGATTCCTCTTTGCTTTTTATTCCATAACTTTTGATTTCTTCATCAATGAAACTAGTAATGACATTAGTAAAATCATCACTGTTATTGAATCTTCTGAGATTTATTCCGCCAATTGAAAAATCATCACGTATTGATTCCCAGACTTCTCTTCTGAGATTATTTTTCCAGTTATTAAATAAAGCTTCGATTTGTCTTAGTTCGTTGGATTTTTCTGGTTTTGAAGCATAAATATCTGTTAATTTAGGTCCGATTTTTTGCCAAAGTGAAACAAAACTGTTCTGTTGTTTTTTGACTTCTTCAATATCCTGAGGTTTTAATGTAGTAACTTCAAGAAAACGGTTATTATCTCTGATAGATTTTTTTACAAGGAACAGAACATTCTTACTTTCTGTTTCAGCAATGAGATTTTGTTTATCAGCATCTGTTAAGGTAGAAGGATCAACATCAATTCTTGGCATCAGACTATCTATGATTGCATAGACTAATTCATCTCTTTGAGATAATGATGCTCTCAACTCACTTACTAAGTTCTGCAGTTTGGCAATTGTTTTTGCGTCTTTCTTCCGTTGAAGTTCCAGAGTGTAAATTTGATTCAACAACTCCGAATTTTTTTTATTCAGCGCGTCAATCTCAGAGCGAAGATTTACAACCTCCGTTTCTAATTCTTCAATTTGAGTAAAATCGCCTTTTCTGATTATAACAGAGTTTTTAAGATTATCAATAATCTTCTGAAAATTCTCAGGATAAAGACTTCTATCAAGAAGCTCTTGATGAATCTGAAAATCGCTTTTAAGTTTTTCAATTTCATTAGAAGCATTTTGTAATTCTTCCAGTGAAGTAGCGTTTTTTATTTTTAGTTCAATTTCAGGAATTCTGTTTCTAAAGCTTTGAACAATTTCATAATCAGACTGACAATAAATATTTAAAGCAAAAAACAGATTTATGAGAAGTAATAATTTTATTTTCATTTTTTATCTCCAATTATTCCTTCGTTAGTTAAATTTAGTTTTAAGTTTTCATCTACTAATTCAATGTATGTATCTCGCTGATTGAAGAAAGGATTTTTTAAGCCAACTTCTGAGACTGCAATTTTTTTAACTAAACTCATTGAACCCAAATCATAATTAAACAAATAAACATTCTTAAAATTTTCGGCAGTTATAAAATAAGTACCGATCGAATTTCTTATTATTCTTATTGTTTTTCCTTTGAAATCCACACCAACTCCAAATTCTTCTTGAAATAAATTTTGAACATTTATTTTTAAAGAGTATCTGTCTTCTCTAACAAATCCATTATCATCAACTTTTATAACTGCTTCCAAAGGCCAGGAATAATCAACCGGAGTCAATTTAAGAGAGGAACAACCCGAAAGCAATAATAAATAAATAATTGAGAAAAGGTATTGTTTCATTTTTTATCTCCTTATTTTCTTTCTAAAATTTCTGTTTTGTCGGTATAGCCGACAACCACTTTATCAGCAATATTGTTGAACAAACCAACCTCAACGACACCCGTTAAGAGTTTAAGTTCAGGTTCAAGTTCAAGTGGGTTTTCGATTTTACCGATTCTGCAATCAATAATATAGTTTTGAGAATCCGTAATGAATGGCTTTCCATTTAATAATCTTAATTTAGGATTAAGTTTTTTCGTTTCAAATTTTTTAATAAGACTTTTGTAACCGAAAGGAATAACTTCAATCGGAAGAGGAAAAGCTCCGAGTGTATCAACTAATTTTGTTGAATCAACAATCCATATACACTCTTTTGAATTTTTCGCTATAATTTTTTCAAATAAAAGCGCACCTCCGCCACCCTTGATTCCATTCAATTTATTATCAACCTCATCCGCACCATCAATAGTCAAATCAATACTATCTACTTCTTCAAAAGGTGTAATTGTTAATCCAAGTTTTAAAGCGAAATTCGTAGTTTGGGTAGATGTGGAGACAAAAATTAATCCTGAATAATCAGTTGCACGTTTGGCAAGTAGTTTAATAAATATTTCGGTTGTTGAGCCGGTACCTAAACCTAATGTTATATTGCTTTTTATATAATCTAATGCCTTTTGAGCTGCCAAGAATTTCGGATTCATTCAGTTCTATTCCTAATTAAATATTTTCATTCAATTATTGATTCAAAATTAAACAATCTTACATTTATTAAATAAAGAACGTTAGTCAACAAATACAGAATTTTATTAGGTAATTATAAAAGTTATACTTATATTATTAGTAGAAATAATAATTAGCTTAATAATATTATGAAAATAGACAATATTGATAAACAAATATTAAAACTTCTTCAGCAAAATGCGAAAGTAACAAATGTAGAATTAGCTTCACAAGTTGGAATTTCACCTCCGGCAATGCTCGAAAGAGTTAAAAGACTTGAAAAGTCAGGATTTATAAAAAAATATGTCGCAGTTGTAAATCCGGACAAGTTGGGTAAGAATATCATTGCTCTTATTTCTGTTTGGCTTTCGGCTCATCAATTAAGTTCGATTGATTCTTTTACAAAACAGATTAACAAGTTTGATGAAGTTCTCGAATGCTATCATATTGCTGGCGAAGAGGATTTCATTCTTAAAATAATGTCGAGTAGCATAAAAGAGGTTGAATCATTTCTTTTACAGAAACTGACCAAAATTCCCGGAGTCAGTAAAGTAAATACAAAGTTTGTTTTGTCAACAGTCAAATATGAAACAAAAATTAAAATAGAATAGAAAGGAGAAAATATGCATCATTTCGACCCAAGTACAGAAATTCAGGATTATCTTGTTTTTGGCGAATATGGAGATGTTAATCCGTCAATAACAGATTCATCTACTTATACATTTCTTAATCCCAAAACAATGGAGGAGCTTTTCGAACACGAAAAAGAAGGATGCTTCCTTTATTCAAGGCATTGGAATCCAACCAATAAATATCTCGCTGATGCACTTGCTCGACTTGAAGATACTGAAGCTGCCATTGTTACTGCATCAGGAATGGGAGCAATCAGTGCTGTTGTTTTTCAACTTTGTAGTAGCGGTGATGAAATTATTTCGAGCAGAACTATTTACGGTGGAACTTATGCGTTATTCAAAAACTTCTTGCCAAAATTTGGAATTAAAGTTCATTTTGTGAATATAACAGACTTAAATTCTGTTAAAAGTCTTGTGAATGAAAAAACTAAAATTATTTATACAGAGGCAATCAGTAATCCTCTACTTGAAATTGCAGATATTCCAAAGCTTTCTGAAATCTCAAAAGCAAATAACATAAACCTTGTAGTTGATAACACTTTCAGCCCGATATTCATTACTCCAAAACATCTTGGTGCTGATATAATTATTCATAGTTTAACTAAATTCATAAATGGAACGAGCGATTGTGTTGCCGGTTGTGTTTGCAGTACAAAAGAGTTCATCAGTCAATTAACTGATATTAACAGTGGTGCAAGTATGTTATTAGGTCCTGTGCTCGATAGTTATCGTGCAGCAAGCATTCTTAAAAATCTTCATTCATTACATATCAGAATGAAAAAGCATAGTGAAAATGCTCAATACATTGCAGAGAGATTATCCGAACTTGGTATAAAAGTATTTTATCCCGGATTAAAAACTCACAAAGGTCATCAACTATTAAATGAAATTATGAATGAAGGTTTTGGATATGGTGGTATGATCGCAATTGACGCTGAAACTACTGAAAAAGCAAATGAACTAATGACATTGATGCAACAGGAAAAAGTAGGTTATCTTGCTGTGAGTCTTGGATATTTCAAAACTTTATTTTCATCTCCCGGTCATAGTACATCTTCAGAAATTCCCGAAGAAGAAAGAAAAGAAATGGGATTATCTGATGGGCTTATCAGATTTTCAATGGGATTGGATAATAATATTGAAAAAACTTTCGAAAGAATTAAGAAATGTTTAATTGCTGTTGGGTTGATTAAGTAACTTTTGAAAATAAGTGAATCAAATTTACTTTTGACAAAAAGATATCATTAATTAAGATAAACCCAAGGGGAAAAAATGAAATTATTAAAACCCCAGAAGCACAAAGAACTAAAACCTTCGCAATTACGCTGGAGATGTGATCCGAAAATTTTTGAATTTGATTCCACAGAGGAAATCGAACCAATAGAAGGAATCCTCGGACAGGACAGGGCTCTTAATGCTATTCGATTGGGAGTGGATATTAAAAGTCCGGGTTATAATATTTTCATTGCTGGACTTTCTGGTTCAGGCAAAGCCACCACTGTAAAAAAAATGTTGGAAAGAATTAGTCACAAATGTCCCGAATTGTATGACTACGCTTATGTAAATAACTTCAAGGATAACAGTCAACCATTATTACTAAAATTTCCAAAAGGCAAAGCGAAGGAATTTAAACAAGTTCTCAAATCAGCAATTGAATTATTAAAACAGAAAATTCCACTCGCACTTGAAAGTGAAATTTATCTTGACCGAAAGAAAAACCTCATTAACGAGTTTAATGATAAAGAGCAGAAACTTATGGAATCGTTTGACAAAAGTTTACGAGAAAAAGGTTTTGCTTTAGGTCAGGTTAAAATTGGAGATTCAATAAGACCTGATATTTTACCAATCATAAACGATGAACCAATTCCAATTTCACAGTTAGAAAATCTTCTATCCGAAAACAAAATTTCCAAAGAACAAGCAAAACAGATTTTCTCTGAATATCAGAACAATCTTCAGGATTTACAACTACTTTATAAAAAAGGATTAAAACTAAATCAGGAGTTTCAGGAAAAATTAAAACTTCTTGAAAGGGAAAACATTGACTTAATTGTTCGGGGAATTTTTGAAATATTAAAAGAAAGATATGTTGATGACGCTGTTCACAATTATCTGAATCAGGTTGAAGAAGATATTCTTGAAAACACCAATATCTTTAAAGGACTTAAACCTGCGGATGAGATCTCTCAGCAAAGCGGAGTTGAGATTGACTATTTTTATGATTATCAAGTAAACATAATTTTAGATAATTCAGAAACACAAGGCTGTCCTGTAATATTAGAAACAAATCCTTCTTTTGTTAATTTATTCGGGACTATTGAAAAAGTAACAGATGGACAAGGTGGATGGTATAGTGATTTCACAAAAATTAAAGCCGGTTCTCTTCTGAAGGCAAATGGCGGCTATCTGGTTTTAAATGTAATGCATCTTTTTGAAGAGCATGGAGTCTGGAGAACATTAAAAAGAATTCTTACTTACAATAAACTCGAAATTCAGGAATCACAAATTTCATTCATAACTTCATCGGTATCTCTCAAACCCCAGCCAATTGATATTGATACAAAAGTTATTCTTATCGGGAATTATACTATTTACGCTTATCTCAGTGAAAGAGAGTATGATTTCAAAAAAATGTTTAAAGTACTTGCAGACTTCGACTACGAAATAAACAGAACTAATGATGTTATTAAAGATTATGTTCGTGTGATTAAAAAACTGATTAAAGAAGAAAATCTTTTAGACTTTGATAAAGGCGCTATTGCTTATCTGCTTGAGATAGCTGCAATTTTTGCTGGAAGACAGGATAAACTCACATTAAGATTTTCTAAGATTGCAGATATTCTCAGAGAAGCAAACTTTTGGGCGATTCGAGATGGAAAGAGAGAAGTAAGTGTAAAGTATATTCAAAAAGCTTATCATTCAATTAAAGAGCGACATTCAATGCTCGAAACGAAAGTTACAGAATTGTATAAAGATGGTTATATGCTGATTGATACTTCGGGTGAGCGTGTCGGGCAAATAAATGGTTTGGCAATCTATGATGCTAACTTTTACACTTTCGGAAGACCCACAAGGATTACTGCAACTGTTTCCTTAGGAAGTGGCACGATTATCAACGTTGAACGCGAAGCTGGAATGAGCGGAAGACATTACAATAAAGGTGTTTTAATAATATCAGGATATTTCAGAGAAACATTCGGACAGGATTTACCTCTTTCTTTTAATGCAAATTTAGTTTTTGAACAATCATATGGAATGGTTGAAGGTGATAGCGCTTCTTGTACAGAGATTTTTGCTTTGCTTTCAGTTCTTTCAGGTTTGCCAATAAAACAATCAATCGCAGTTACGGGCTCGCTCAATCAGAAAGGTGATGTACAACCAATTGGAGGGGTGAATGAAAAAATTGAAGGCTTCTTCGATATTTGTTCTCTTCAGGGTTTGAATGGAAAGCAAGGAGTAATTTTTCCTTTTCAAAATATCCGCGATTTGATGTTGAAGGAAGAAATTATTGAAGCAGTAAGAAAAAAGAAATTTCATTTATATCCTATTTTAAGAGTTGAAGAAGGAATAGAAATTTTAACTGGAGTGAAAGCTGGTAAAAAACTGACTCACGGATATGAACCCGGAACAGTTTTTCATCTTGTTGAAGAAAAAATTAAAGAGCTTTACGCAAAAGCAAGACAGATAAAAAACAAAGAAAAAGAAGAACCAATCAAAAAGAAAAATAATGGCAGAAAGAATTGAACATTTTGCTAAAACCAAAATATTGGCAACGCTCGGTCCTTCAACTTTTGAAGTTGACCAAATTAAAAAATTAATAGTTTCGGGAATTGATGGAGTAAGATTAAATTTTTCTCACGGCGATTACAACTTTTTTAGTCAACTTTACAAGAACATTTATCAAGCTTGTGTTGATGAAAAAACTCCTCTTGCAGTTCTTATTGATCTTCAAGGTCCTAAGATTAGAATTGGTGAATTAGCTGAACCACAGTATGAAATAGAAAAAGATGAAATAATTGAAATCACTACTGAAAAAATTATTGGGACAAAAGAGAGAATCTCTACAACTTACTCAAACCTTCCTCAGGATGCTTCGATTGGTGATTTTATTTTAATAGATGATGGTTTGCTCAGAGTTGAAATTATAGACATCAAAAATGACTCTGTAATCTGTAGAGCAATCAATAATGGAAAACTAAAACCACGAAAGGGAATGAATCTCCCCGGAATGAAACTAAGCACTCCTTCGATTACAAAAAAAGATTATGAAAATCTGGAGTTTGCTATCAAAAATCGGGTTGACTACATAGCGTTATCTTTTGTTCGAAGTCCGGAAGATGTTATTGAATTAAAAAACTGGCTAATAATGAAAGGACTTGAAATTCCAGTAATAGCTAAGATTGAAAAAAAAGAAGCTGTTGATTACTTTGATGATATTCTCTCTGTTGCAGATGGAATTATGATTGCGCGTGGTGATCTGGGAGTTGAACTTCCACCGCAGGATGTGCCCGTACTTCAGAAATCAATTATAAAAAAATGTAATTCGGTTGGCAAGTTAGTAATCACAGCAACTCAAATGCTTGAGTCAATGATTATCTCTCCGATTCCAACTAGAGCAGAAGCGTCTGACGTAGCTAATGCAGTTTGGGATGGCACTGATGTAGTCATGCTCAGTGGTGAAACTTCTATCGGCTCATATCCTATAAAAGCAGTTGAAACAATGAATGATATTGTAAAAAAAGCAGAAGCAAATTTTCCTTTTAATAAAACTATTGATTACATAATTCCGGATAATCTGCAGGATAAATTATTTGATTCGGTTGGCAGGGCAGTTGTAGATATCAGCAACAGAATAAATGCTGAAGCTATTGTGGTATTTACAGAATTAGGAAGAACAGCTAAATTAATCTCCAAATACAAACCTAAATCCAAAATTCTGGCAATGTCAAATAAATTTGAAACGATGAATAAACTTTCACTCTATTGGGGTGTAACTCCTGTTTTCTGTGAAAAGATTGAGAAAGAAAAAATTTTTATTGATGATGCAAAAAGGATAATTCTCGAACTTGGTCTGGTAAAGAAAGGCGATTTGATATTGTTTACTGCAGGTTCTCCTCATTCAGAAAAAAGTAGAGTTAATTGGTTAGACTTTGAAATAATATGAACAGAGTAAACCTTAAAGAAGCTAAATGGTGGAATATACTTGATAATGGAAGAGTTCTTTGCACTCTCTGCCCACGATATTGTGAATTAAGTGATGGTCAGGCAGGATTTTGTTTTATCAGAAAAAACATTGGCGGAAAACTTTATAGTATTGGATACGGCAGACCAACAGGTTTTGCAATTGATCCGATTGAAAAGAAACCATTAAATCACTTTCTTCCTGGAACCTCTATATTATCTTTTGGTACAGCTGGATGTAATCTCGGTTGCAAGTTCTGTCAAAACTGGTCAATAAGTAAAGCTAAACTTGATGATACTTATTCATTAAACGCTTCTCCTGAAGATGTTGTTAAATTAGCATTGAAACACAAAACTCCTTCAATTGCTTACACTTATAATGACCCTACAATTTTTGGCGAATATGTAATTGATATATCCCAAATTGCAAGACAAGAAGGAATCAAAAATGTGATGGTAACTGCGGGCTACATTGACAAAGAAGCACGTAAAGAAGTTTATAAATACATTGATGCCGCAAATGTTGATCTGAAAGGATTTACGGAAAGATTTTATTTCAAGAACACATTATCTCATCTTGATCCTGTTTTAGATACTATTATCTGGTTGAAAAATGAGACTGATGTTTGGATTGAATTAACCACTTTACTCATTCCTGATGAAAATGATGATGAAGAACAATTGAAAAATCAGTGTAACTGGATTATTGAAAATCTTGGTGATTCAGTTCCTCTCCACTTCACTGCTTTTCATCCTGATTTTAAAATGATGAATAAAGATAGAACTCCGCATTCAACTCTTATAAAAGCAAAACAAATTGCTGAGTCATTTGGAATAAAATACGTCTATGTAGGGAATGTGTTTGATAATAAAAATCAATCCACTTATTGCGAGAAGTGCAGTTCACTTTTGATTGAAAGAAGCTGGCATAAAGTTACTTTTCATAAATTTGAAAACGGAAAATGTAAAAAGTGTAGTTTCTCTTTACCCGGAATTTTTAATTAAAGGATTTTTATGCAGTCTTTAGAAAATAAAATTGTTTTAATTACAGGCGCCTCTTCAGGAATTGGTAAATCTTGTGCAAAAGAGTTCGCAAAACTCAAATGCAATCTTATCCTTGTAGCCAGACGAATGGAAAGACTTGAATCTTTCTCAGAAGAACTAAAAAAAGAATATCAAATAAATGTTTTAACATTCAAAGTTGATGTCAGAAATTTTGAAGAAGTAAAAAACTTTTATGATAATCTTCCAGATGATTGGAAGAAAATTGAAATACTTATCAACAATGCTGGTTTAGCAAGAGGACTTGATAAATTTTATGAAGGAAAGATTCAGGATTGGGATGAAATGATTGATACAAACATAAAAGGCTTGATATATGTTTCTCGAGTTGTAGTTCCGCAAATGGTTGAAAGAGAAAGCGGACACATAATAAACATTGGTTCAACTGCAGGGCACGATACCTATCCGATGGGAAATGTTTATGCAGCCACAAAGTTTGCGGTTAAAGCTCTTAGTCAATCATTTAGAATAGATTTGCTTGATAAAGGAATAAAAGTTTCAAGTGTTGATCCCGGAATGGTTGAAACTGAATTCAGCAATGTCAGATTTTCTGGTGATACGGAGCGTGCAAAAAAAGTATATCAGGGTCTTACACCTCTTTCGCCTGAAGATGTTGCAGATGCGGTTGTATATTGTGCAACAAGATCTAAACACGTTAATATTAATCAGATTATTCTTACTCCGCTTGCTCAGGCTTCATCTAATTTTGTTGTGAGAAAATAAATCAACTTTCATTTAATTATTTACTAATAAGTAACTGATTTCGGGTGAACAATATGAAAAATTTTTTAATGATATCCTTTCTGATTTTGAATCAGATAGTCTTTGCTCAACAAGTTTTTAAACCACATCCCTTTTCAAAAACGATGGCTGTAGGTTTTGAATCAGGAGCTACTTATTCTATTTCTGATTATGAATCTCCCGGTTTCGATTACATGGGTAAATTTTCTATTGAAGTTTACTTTAAATCAGAATCAAAAAGCTCTTTTGGAATCAGATCATTTTTATCTGCTGGCTTCATAAATGCTTTTGATGATCAACGTGTAGTAAATCAGTACCGCACAAGATTTACTTCCATAGGGTTAGGATTGATGTACCTTTTATCCGTTTCCGATGATGTTTATCCATATCTCTCAGTTGGGCTATCTCATATTTGGTTTGAACCAAAAGGAACCGACGGAAATACTTTGGTTAATTATAACAATAAAGTTTATCAACCACGCGAATTAAATTTCTTCGGTGAATTAGGAAGCAGATTTCTTGTAACTGATAATTTAACATTTAATGTTGGTGGCGGAATTCAAATTAGTCCTAATGATTATTTCGACGATGTTCAACAAGGAACAAGCAACGATATGTTTGCTTTTGCAAATGTTGGATTAAGTTATTCTTTATTTACTGAAATTGATTCAGATAGAGATGGAATTCCGGATTCACAGGATAAATGCGCAAATACACCAACAGGAGTTAAAGTAGATGATTATGGTTGTCCACTCGATTCAGATGGTGATGGCGTTCCCGATTATTTGGATAAATGTCCAAACACTCCACGCGGAGTTGAAGTTGATGTTAATGGTTGTCCGTTTGATTCAGATGGTGATGGAGTTCCGGATTACAGAGATTTATGTCCAGATACTCCGAAAAGAATTTCTGTTGATAATTATGGCTGTCCTTTCGATACAGATGGTGATGGTGTTCCTGATTATCTTGACAGATGTCCTAATACGCCATCAGGAATAGATGTTGATGCTAAAGGTTGTCCGCTTGATTCAGATTTGGATGGAATTCCCGATCATCTTGATGATTGTCCTGACTCAGCGCCGGGAGAAATTGTGGATGAAAGGGGCTGTAAAAAAATTATTGAAATAAAAGTTCCGCTAAAAGATACTGTTAAAGTTGAAATAGAACCAATTAAGGAAATTACTATACAAGTTTCCAACATTTTTGAAAAGAATGGAGTGAAATTAACTAATACTGCCGCAGAGCAATTAGAAATCATTTTACAGGAAATGAAACGAGACCCACTATCTCGTTGGATAATTGAAAGTCATACTGATAATATTGGCACTCCAGAAGCAAATCTTAAAACTTCAACAAGAAGAGCTGAAGCAATTCAGAATTATTTCCTTTCAAGAGGAATTTCAAAAATTAGAATAGAGGCTGTTGGTTTTGGTAGTAAATTTCCTGTTGCAGATAATAAAACTGAAGAAGGAAGAAATAAAAACAGAAGAATTATAATTAAACGAATCAATTAAAAATATTCATTGGAGGAATCATGTTCGATCCTAATTATAACTTTACTTGTGTTGATAGATTTTTGAAATACGTAAAATATGACACACAATCAGATGAAGATTCACTATCGTTTCCGAGTACAGAAAAACAAAAAGTATTATCTAATTTTCTTGCAGATGAACTCAAACAAATGGGATTGGAAGACGCACATATGGACGAATGGGGCTATGTAATGGCTACACTTCCCTCCAATACTGATAAGAATGTTCCTCCAATTGCATTCATTGCACACGTTGATACTTCTCCTGCGGTTTCAGGTGCTAATGTCAATCCGATTATAAGAAAAAATTATCAGGGCGGTGATATAGTTTTAGAAAACGGAGGATTTGTCATAAAAGTAGATGAAAATCCTGATTTAAATAATATGATTGGGTATGATATCATTACAACCGATGGAACAACTTTACTTGGAGCTGACAATAAAGCTGGTGTTGCTGAAATTATGGATGCAATAAACTATCTCATAACTCATCCTGAAATCAAACATGGAGATATAAAAGTTTGTTTTACTCCCGATGAAGAAGTTGGTAGAGGAACAGAAAAAATTGATTTGAAGAAACTTGGAGCTAAGTATGCTTACACTGTTGATGGCTCTGCACGTGGCGAAATCGAAGTAGAAACGTTTTCTGCTGATGCAGTTGTTATAAAATTTATTGGTAAAAATATTCATCCCGGATATGCAAAAGGGATAATGATTAATTCTGTAAAAGTTGCTTCTGCTTTTATTGAATCACTGCCAAAGGACAGACTTTCACCCGAGACTACCGAGGGTAGAGAAGGATATGTTCATTGTACGAGTATGTTGGGAAATGAAGAAGCAACGACACTTAAATTTATCATTCGTGATTTTGAAACTCCGAAGCTAAAAGAATATGAAGGATTGCTAAAAAAACTTGCTGAGGAAACTGTTGCAAAATTCCCAGGTTCACGAATGGAATTTCAGGTAATTGAGCAATACAGAAACATGAAAGAAATTCTTGATAATCATCCACACGTAACAGAATATGCAATTGAAGCTATGAACAGGTTGGGAATAAAGCCAATTATGCATCCAATTCGCGGAGGCACAGATGGTTCAAGATTATGCTTTATGGGCTTACCAACTCCGAACATCTTCGCTGGTGAACATAGTTTCCATTCACAGTTAGAATGGATTGCTGTACAAGATATGTACGAAGCAGTAAAACTTATAGTCGAAATTGCTAAAGTTTGGGAAGAGAAAAGTTAGGAAGTGGGGGATTGGATATCGGTTGTTGGGAATAGTGGTTGGAGGCTGGATTTTGTGAAACTGCAGATTTACGATAGATTCTTTAAAAAGAGGAATATTGTAAAATAATGAATCCACTAAAGTTTGAGGATTTGGAAGTCTATCAACTTGCTGAAAAGCTCAGTGATAAAATTTGGGAAATCGTTTTGAATTGGGATTGCGTTTCACAAAAGACTTATGGTATTCAGATTATTGATTCATCAGCAAGCGTAGGTTCTAATATTGCCGAGGGCTATGGTAGAGGGAGTAAAGTTGATAGGGGAAGATTCGCAAAGATATCACGAGGTTCTTTGTACGAAACAATTCATTGGATAAATAAAAGTTATAGACTGAAATTATTAACAAAATCTGAGTATGAAAATTTATCACAACTTTGTGATGAACTTGCTCCAAAACTTAGTTCATATATAAACTACTTAAATAAATGAAACGATTAAAAATAATGTTATATAAAAGAACCAACATCCTATCTCCAACTCCCCACCGCCCAGAACTAATGGCTCCTGCGGGAGATTGGACAATGCTTAGAGCCGCTGTTAATAGTGGTGCTGATGCTGTTTATTTCGGTGTTGATAAACTTAATATGCGGGCAAAAGCTAAAAACTTTTCTCTAAATGACTTAAAAAAAATTGCAGAGTTTTGTCGTTCAAATAATGTACTTTCCTACCTGACATTGAATAGTATTGTTTATGAATCGGAAATAAAACAAGTCGAGAAAATTATAAAGAAAGCTAAAGAAACAGGAATAGATAGAATTATCTGCTGGGACATATCAGTTATAGAAATTTGTAAAAAATATAAAATGCCATTCTGCATATCAACTCAGGCATCCGTGTCAAATTCGCTTGCAATAAATTTTTATAAAAATATCGGAGCTAAGAGAATAGTATTAGCAAGAGAATGCTCATTAGCTGATATAAAAAAACTCAGAAAAAAAACAGACCTTGAAATCGAAGTATTTATTCACGGAGCAATGTGTGTAGCTATTAGCGGAAGATGTTTTATGAGTCATCATCTATTTGATAAAAGTGCAAATCGGGGAGAATGCATTCAGCCTTGCAGAAGAGAGTATGAAATTTATGATCCGGCTATCGGAAAATCTTTAATCATTGGAAAAGACTATGTTATGTCTCCAAAAGACTTGTGCACAATTGAATTTATAGATAAAATTATAGAGTCTGGAGCAGATTCACTTAAAATAGAAGGAAGAAAAAGAGCTCCTGAATACGTCGCCACCACTGTTTCAGTTTACAGGAAAGCCATTGATTTGTACTTTGAAAAAAAACTTTCCACAGAAATTAAAAAAGAATTACTTGAAGAATTAAAAACTGTTTACAACAAAGGTTTCTCATCAGGGTTCTACTTTGGTAACCCTTCATCTGAAGATTATGCGGGAGTTGAGGGAAGTAAAGCGACTACACGAAAAGTTTATGTTGGTAAAGTCTTAAATTATTACAAACAACCTGGGATCGCTCACGTACTCCTTGAGTCAGGTAAAATAAACAAAGGAGATAAACTTCTGATTATTGGAGAAACTACGGGCGTAGTTGAAACAGAAATTCAGCAAATGAAGGTAAATGAAGTTGAAAATTCCGAAGCTTCTAAGGGTGATGAAATAACAATTAAACTTCCTTCACTGGTTAGAAGAAATGATAAAGTTTATATTATA
>OGCI01001552.1_pt1 | contig 18644 bp, 25 predicted proteins | sample 1570021 | NCBI WGS metagenome assembly OGCI01 (sample SAMN06264664, study PRJEB24512) | hot springs metagenome | isolation source: Hot spring water | place: South Africa: Tshipise | collected 2015-06-21 | reverse complement strand
TCGGGTATGGGGCATATCGTATGACAAGACCTAAGTCTAAGATTGAAAAAATCCGTAGAGCTTTAGGACTTGATTAATGATTTACTTTGATTATGTTTTTTGTGAAAAACAATTTATATATTATAATTCATTATTAGGAGGTAAGTTATGGATAAAATAGCATTTTTTTACAATCTTGGATATGAGATGGCTTTAGAAAAAATTGCCCAGGCTGGTGCTGCTGGTACAGCCGGTGCTGCTACCACTGCTGCTCCTGCGGTAAACAAGTCAGTGCTCAGGGAGATAAAAGATATTTATAAAGCTCTTCTTGGGATGGACAGAAAGGATGCAAAATATCTAGAAAATCTTAAGAAAATACTTAGTCAGCAGAGACTACCTGCGAAGATATTGGCTCCGACACTTCCTGCGGCAGCTCTTGCTGGTCTCGGGTATGGGGCATATCGTATGACAAGACCTAAGTCTAAGATTGAAAAAATCCGTAGAGCTTTAGGACTTGATTAAAGAATTGGAGGTATAATTATGCTTAACATTGTCAAAGGATATAAGGATTATGGAACATTCATAATCCATCAGTTTGAGGCAGAACCGAACTATACCCCAGTGATGGGTGATGTTGTAACCATTAATTCAAATGGAAAGATAGAAAAAGCGACATCAGGTACAAAGCCAATAGCCACGGGCATTGTATTTGAAGCAGGCACCATTAGCACAAATACAGTCGGCAAATATGTTGTTCTCCTAGGGCAGGGAGTAATAGAAACAGATAATATTACTGGTAATATTGCGGTTGGTAATTATGTAGAAATTAATGGAGGTAAATGGCAAAAATGCGAAGACACAAGTACAATTGTTCCTAGTGGTATAGTTCTTTGGACTGCTGGTTCTGGAAGTAATACAAGGTATTTTATTTATAAATTCATATAACAGAGAGGTGATACTATGTCAAGATATATGCAGGAAACACCTCAGTATTCAGCCCAGGTAATAAATGCAGCCTTTTTAAACAAGGTAGCGGCAGATCCAAGAAATGCTGCACTTGAAGGGACTGCTTTTACAAGGGATAAGCTGAGAGAGGAATCTTCTTTTAGGCATATTCTACCCCCGATCCTCTTGAAACCAGAGGAAATCGATAGAAGGGTAGATGATGATCAGCCATATAAAATCATAGAAAAAGAGCCTGACTCAAATGCATACACAATTCCAATCAGAGGCGATACCATAGCAAGGTATCTTACTGGTAGGAGATATGCTATTGGGTTTTTTAAGCTCAAATCAGACAAGTTTCATAAGACCACATCGGAGCTTCTAACTTATCAGAATGATATTAGAAAGATCATTGCTGATAACATGGTAAAAGACCTTGCCGAGCAGGAAGACGAAAGGGGTCTTATGCTTATTAAAGCTGCAATAAATGATGGCGGACCCAGTTATGTTACATCCGGAACATTTTCACCAGCCACATTTGCGGCAGCGAGAAAAGCAATGACCAGCAGAAGAGTTCCGTTAGGGAGCATCTGGATTACTGATTCTCAGTTCTCAGATGCACTGACTCTGACAGCTTCAGAAGTTGGCTTTGCAACCAAGGAAGATCACTATAGAGGAGCTGGGATCGAGAAGGAAGATAAAATCTTCGGTATTCAGGTTATTAGATGCGCAAGACCGGAGGTCTTCTCGAAAGTACTTGGGAATAATAACAGCTTCGTTATGGTATCTCCTGAGAATTTCCTTGGTAAGTATTTTATTATTCAGGATGCTACGCTGTTCATTAAGCAGGAAGCGGATGATATTGAGTTTTATGCTTACGAGATAGTTGGAATGGGTATTGGTAATGGTAAGGGTGTTCAGCAGATTACAATCTCTTCGTGATATTAGATAAGTATTCCCTCCCCGTCTTCGTGACGGAAAGCCTGTGGGTTTTGCCTTCTTTTCCCACGGGCTTTTTTATTTTGTATTATTAAATGCGTGCGAAACCGGTTTCGCTTGTAATTTGCTAAAAATATATAAAATTTGTGTTATAATAAATAGCAATCCGGGAGGGGGTTCAATCCCCTCTGAGGCAAAAAAATCTCACCATTTGCCTCGCCCCTTCCCACCCCCTCCTTATATTACATATATAAGGAGTATTGGGGGCGATCTGGGTTCGACAGGGGCTGTGAGGTTTAAGGTGCATGCCGCGGGTACCTGTGTAACCGTGTTAAAACTACGCAGGAAACACAAATGCCAACGAAAATTTGGCGCTTGCTGCTTAATTAAAAGTAGCCGTTCATTATGTCTTTCTCCTGTCGGGTCATAATGGGCGTCAGTTAGACAGGATGGCTTGAGGCTGATTTCAGAGCGGCATCAGGCGAGACTTAACTCTGGATAGGTTATCCTGAGCCTGTCTATGGGCGTGGGGTATCCGAAAATCAATACATAGAATAAGCATGTAGTTACCTTAAAAGTAGCACTTCTGGACGTGGGTTCGATTCCCACCGCCTCCACCATTTTTTTATTTTATTTGAATATTTTATTATTATTATATGAAGATAAGGAGGTAGTATGAAGATAGTAAACAGATTTCTTGTATGGATAATTTTTTTATTGGCAATATTTATTATGGGAGATCTGGACAAGAATTTCTCAAAAATAATGTTCCATAAGATAGCTACTGTCATAATAGCATATATGATTGCTGAGCTCATTTGGCAGCTTGGATATAAGATTATATTTGGCCCATTAGAGAGTATGGTATTTGATGAAAATGCCAAAACTAAGGCAATTGCCATAGCCATCTTTAGAGGAATACTATATGCTGCTATTATATTAGGATTTAGTATTGGCATATAATACAAGGGGTTAGAATCCCCTTTTTTTACGATAAATGTATATTTATATATTATAATTACATTGATGTGTAGTGTGTTAAATATTTTTTTATATTGTTTTTTCAAAAAAGGAGACGAAAAATGAAGGTATTTCTTGACAAGGTAATGGTTAAAAAGATTAAAGAAGAAACTACTCCATCAGGGCTAGTAATTCCTGGTTCGGTTCAGGAGCAAACAAACAAATATGAAGTAATTGCGGTTGGAGATGGTATACTGTTTGATAATGGTCAAATACAAAAGATTGACATAAGACCTGGAGATATAATATATGCTCCAAGAGCTGCCGGATACAAAGTAACTCATAATGGCGAAGAATATGTAATTATCAGGGTTGACGATGTTCTTGTTGTTTTAAATAGAGACTAATGATAGTAATTAAGCAAAATATTAGCAAAAATGTTTCTGATAAATCATCCGTTGATGTGTCGGATGTTAAGAAGGTAACATTTGCAAGAACGGTGACTCCAGAAGGTGTATTTTACAAAACGAATCTCTATTTTTATTCAGAGGCGGCGTTTGTTATTGTTAATAATTACCTAGTCTCCAGTTCTCAATATACGTTTGTTAAGCTTGATGCTGGCGATTATAATGCTGTTAAATTCAATACAGACCCAGGTGTAAATTCTGTTATTGAAGTTATAGCGGCCTATAAGGCATAATGAAACACATAATTTATATATTAGTAAGTGTTGCTATAATATCTGCTCCCAAGCAGATAGAAAACACTAAAATAAGCCCGCAATGTTTTAAGTATTTTAATCTTGTCATAGGTCAGAGTAGGCTATATGATATGTGGGATAGTTATGATATATTTATGGGTCAGATAGAGCAAGAAAGCTTATGTAATGAAAAGATAACGGCATTTGACCACGGGATGGGATTAGCTCAATTTATGCCAAAGACAGCAGAGTGGATACATAGTAAATATTATGATGAATTATCAAAAATATCATATACACCCAATCCATATAATCCAAGATGGGCTATACGGGCTATGATATTATACGATAAATACCTATTAGATAGGGTATCCTGCAAAAACGATTGGCATTTAGCATTAAGGGCATACAATGGAGGGCTAGGGAATATTAACAAAGAAATAGCCAAAGCCAATTCATGCAATTACGACGAAATAGCAAAACATTGTGGCCGAAGCAAATTTAGTTGTGATGTCAATATTAAATATCCTTATCAAGTATTTAAGAGAAGCGTTAAATATAATTTATACTTCAATCCTGATCAGTAAAATCATTTAATTTTGTTTTTATATATTCGGCATCTATTATTTCAAATTTATCACATACATTAAAGCTATAATATTTGACTAATAGATATTTTTCTATCTGAGAATATTTAGCTCCCTTATAGCATTCTTTGAATCTTTTGCATATAAAACATGATTTTATATTACAAGTATCCATATATATAATTATAATTATTTATAGTGGAGGCATCAATATGAGACTAATAACGATAGAAACTATAGGAAACAGGCATTTTGTTTTACCAAACAATATAGTAATAACTCCAACATCGCCGGCTAATGTTACTGTTTCTATGCTTGAGGATTTTTTAGATGTTAGAAAGGCGGTGGCCAAGGGAGTAAGGGACGGATTTATAAAAGCAAAAATAGGAAGTACTAATCTGTCTCCGACCGATATTATGAATATAGATGAATTTGTCTCAAATATAGACGAGAAATCACTAATTACTGGATATGCGATAGCAAATTACCATAATAGTATTACTATTAATTTTACCAATCCATATAACAGTGACTATGGGGTTGTTGTTACAGTAGAAGACAATATTAATTCTTGGATAGAGAAGATAAGCAACACATCTTTCCGTATTATGTTCTCATCTAATTATACTGGTAATGTATATTATATAATAATGTTTATTTAAGTTCCTCGCCAGTCATAAAAGTAGGTATAGGGCTTGAGCCACCTATTCTACTTTTAGTCACAAACGCAGGAGCGTCTAATATTGTTTGTTTAAGGTATCTGTATGAAAGCTTAGCTAATGTATCTGGGTGCAATAAAGGAGCCTGTTCGATAGGCTTTGCAATATATTCAATTCTTAATCCGTGTGGATATACAAGAACAGATTTGAAGCCCATTTTTTTAATCTCGCTTATCATATCTGTTGTTAATTTTGTCCCTGCAACGTGATGCAGTATTGGCTCAGCTAGCATATCCCCCTCTTTTAGATTTTCAGTCTTTCTGTTTACAGCGTTTTTAGATATAGCTTCCTGAAGATGGTTTATATCTATTGGCTCTCCAGGTATTATGCTTCTATCTGGCAGGTGATCCCATACTTTAACCATTCTATGCTGTGATCTGGACAATAGCTCAAAATATCTTTTATCAATATCTTGTCCAGCATCTTTATATACTTCATACAGTTTATCGGCTACATATTTCCTGCCTTCGCCCAATCCCTTTATCCTAATAACATCTGGTGGATACGGGATGCCATCCGAGATAACATCCCCTGGTTTGAGTTTTGTCCCAACAGGATGTGGCCTTAACCCAGCGGATACCATATATTGATTTTTATCGGTATGAATGATATGTGCGCCAGTCGGTAGTCTTTCTATTTTTTTAATAGTTTCGTAGTTTTGAGACAACTCTGCTTTGTTAATGAAATTCTGGGGGAATTCAAGCATTTGTCTAATACCTTTTAATCCACCGATCTTAGCTTGTGTAGCGCCAAATCTGGCACCGTGTCTTGCATTAAGAGTAAACTGAACAAGTGGTTCTGATAGGACATTAGCGGCTCTAAATCCTATATGCATACCATCTGGCGGATAGCTTCCGCTATTCAATAAACCCCAGCATTTTTTACATATACCATCTTTTGTTTGACATGTTAAGGGTGATCTAACTAAAATTCTTTTATACTTTTTTGATAAATTTCTTACTACATTAGGGGTTATTAGCGTTCCTGCTTTATATGGTGGAATATCCTTTGCCAGATGTCTATCTATAATGTGTGGATCATCAATGCTCATAACAATACCATTTGTAGTACCGCAATCATCCTGTGTTATTTTCATATCATGCATATTTGCCACTAGCATCTTACCAACATCTCCTGGTTCAACTACGCCGGTTGAGCTTTCCACAATTTCGTTTCTTGTCTGGAATGCTACTGTAAAATATTCGTGGTCTTTAAGTCCTTTTGAATAATTACTTCTTATTCTTGTTGGAATTACAGAGCCATCACTTGCAACAGCAATAACCGGGCTAGTTAATATCGCAGATAAATGATTACCAGCGCCTCTAGCTCCAGATTTAACCATTTCTGGTAAATGTCCTTTATGCGATAGGGCTGTTTTGTAGGCTTCAGACTGAGCCTTAAAGGGGTCTTTTTCTCTATCTGGATTAAAGTGAATTGGTTCTAAGTCGTCTATGCCTATAGACATACCGCTAAGAGTAGATATTTCATCGCCTATTTTTTTAGAATTTAATATAGCCTGCGTATAATGTTCTTTACCTTTTTTGGCTGTATCTAAAAAATAATTTTTAAGTGTTTTTCTATCCATTTCTTCTCCCTTATAATCGGGGAAGATATGTTTAATAAGAGTTTTACCTACTGTAGTAATAGCCATAATAACCTCCAATTAATAATTATAGTATTTAATTGTTTTATATTGTTATAATTGATTATATGGAAGTCGCCAGGGCTAATAAGAATGAGTTTGCCGTTGGGATACCTATGAATAAACCAATGTCAATAATGCCGAAAATAAATGAACCATCGGTTTTTGAGTTTGGCGTTCACGACCATCAATCAATTAAAGCTGGGAGGCATTATGATTTAAGGTTGGGTGATCGTAAAAGTGGCAAAGCCTATTCGTGGGCTATTCCATCTGCAACGCTACCTGAACCAGGAGAAAGACCAGTTTTGGCTATTCCAACGTTTATTCATAGTATTAGATATATGGATTTTGAAGGTATAATTGGTAGCGGATATGGGAAGGGAGTTGTTAAATTACCACATAGGGGTAAGGCTATAATACATTATTCATCGCCACAAAAAGTTAAATTTACGGCTAATATCAACGGGAAGCCAAATACATTTGTTTTATTTAAACCAAAAGATTTCAAAAATTCATACTTATTAATGAATGTTACTCATAAGGAAAAGACTGCTCAGGATTTTAATCCCAATATAATACAACAGATTCAATCAATGCCCCAAATCCAACACAAATTTGATGAATCTCAACTACCATTTTCAATTAGATTTTTAAAGAAACTGCCGTATCATCTATTAGGAGCAGGTGCATTAGAATTTGGTGGGGCGTGGGCTATGAAAAATTTGGCACGACGTAATCCTGCATTGGCTGAGCGAAATCCGCAATTATATAAGTTTTTAATGACGAGAAGACCGAGTCTTATAATGGCAGGACTGGTAGGTGCAGGTAGCGCAGCTGCGACTGCCGGTCTTTCTATGTTAAGAGATAGATTAAAGTCTAAAAAACAATCGGAGGTTCCATATGTCGAAAATCAGACGAGCGTTATATAGATTAAGAAAGATTGCTCAACAGTATAACCCGGGTATGGTTCCAGGTATGCCATACGGAGTATCACCATACGATCCAACGATGAATGCAATGGCACAACAGGGCGTCCCTGGTATTATGCCATATGATCCGTCGTTAGCGGCAGGGGCACCACAAATGCCAGCGGGGGTTCAACCATATGATCCAACTATGGCTGCCGCTCCAGGAATGCCCCCGATGTCTCCATATGATCAATTAGCGATGGCTCAGCAGGCTCAATATGGTGGAATGCCTCCTATGTCTCCATATGACCAGTTAGCGATGGCTCATCATGCTCAGTATGGTGGGATACCATCTCCTGTTGCTGTTCCTTCAGCTGTGCCTATCGCAGATATGGCACAACAGGCTGGGCTTGGTATGCCGGCAAGTTCTGTTGATGAATTAACTAATAGATTTAGGCAAGTATAAATGGGAATAAGATTACTTTACAAAATAGCAGTAAACGCTTTTAATCATTTACAAGAGACGCCGAGATATGATTTTGGGAACGGTCTTGTTCCGTATTATTCAAGGGGTCCTTTATCTGCAAAAAAGAATAATAAGCCACTTAATGAATCGATAGAAGTACCGGACGTAGGCTGGGGACCAAATACAAAAATAGACCAAGCAAATGTAGAGGGAATAGCATATCCTGGAATGGATATGGCTGACTTCCAGATAGAATCAGCCTGGTAATAAATAAGCAAAGATTTATGTTATAATAATATGAAAGGAGGTCGGATGGTGGGAAATCATTGCACTCTATCAGACACCACCGATAAGGATATTTTGGGATCTTAGGATAGGAACCCAGAATAGGTTGGCTCCACTACAGGTGGGGCCAACATAATATATTTCTTTATTTAATATTTTTTTTATATTTTTTAGACTCAGCACAAGCAATAAAAAAACGAGAATTTGTGTTATAACGATTAAGAAAGGAGGTGACAAATGGGCTATGACACTACGATTGCCCAATGTTCTTTGTCATCATTAGATGATAAAGATATATTGGGCTAAGGAGAAACGTTCAGCAAACCAGTTGGCCCCAGTCCCTGATGGTGGGGCCAACGTAAATATATTTTATTTGATAGTTATTTTAATTTTAATATTTTTTATACATTTGCCATTGCATATCAAATAATCGCCGATTAGATTTAAACCAATCGTTTCGGCTATCTTTTTTAATTTCAAAGTAGAGCTTATATCCTCTTCTGAAAATTTAGGACTATCGTTTGGATGATTATGTATTGTTATGAAGTCCTCATAACCACTTAATATTACAAATCTTAAGATACTTGTATATGAAAACGATACTTCATTTTCACTTGAATTACCCATTATTATATACGAAACCGGTTTCGCATCATCGCTTAAAGCTACGGTTATGAGGTATTCAGTTGGCGAGTTATTCCCGCCTATTATTGATGTTGTAAATCTATATACGGATTTTGGATTTGTTAATTTTAATGACCTTATACCTTTAATTCTTTTTTCTTCATATATGATTTTGGATTCTTTTACTATCATCATTAAAATTATATCTAAAAAGGAGGTTTAATCTTGAATCAACAAAAAATACTAATAATTAGCGACATAGACGGCACAATAAGAGACATATATACGGACATGGCAAAATGCTACAATAAAAAGTATAATAAAAATATCTCAATTGCTGATTTTTATAAAGAAATAGTTTGTGTTGTGCACCCGGATAATGTTCGTATTATTATGGAGGTAGTGGACGAATTGGGCCCGTCATTATATGAAAACGCCCCAGCTGATTATTATGTGCTTGGTATATACAGATTAATGCTTAAAATGTTCAAAGGGGATATTGATATAATATTTATTACGACATATATCAGTGATGAAATAATGGAAGCAACATATAAATGGGTAGACCATCATATACATAAAAAAATCCCCATAATATTCAATAAGTTAGGGCATATAAGAAAAGAAGTACCACAGGAATATATGAATTATGATAAATATTTAATTGTAGACGATATAGAAAAAATAGCAAAAAATCTTGCTGAAGATTTATTAAAGGCTGGGAAAGAGGCTGCATATGCGGCAGTAAAGTATGGCGAAGATCCAAATGTAAATGTAGAAATAATTAGAAAAGCGGCTAGTGAATTACTTGGATGCCCTAGGAAAACATAAACCAATGTTAAGTAAAGATGAAATCATAGCAACATTGTTAGAATTAACAAAAACAAATACTGTTGATGTAACCAGTGATTGGAACTATCCTATAAGATTCAAGCTGGTTTTATCAAATAAAATAATATTAAGGCCCCACAAGTTAGGGCTAATATCTGATGATTTTTATCCTATCTTTGTCAGAGTATTAGAAAATCCACCAACTATAATAATATATAGAAAAGAATACCCAGGTAAAAAAATGGTATTTACAGAACCATTTGAATGGGGTAGGATTGTATATGGTATGATTAAGGATTGGAATAATCCAGAAGATAATTCAGGGGTTATTGATATAAATATAACAAATAGCAAAAAAGATAATAAAGAATCAGAACAATTATCGCTACTAAAGGAATAATGTGTATATCCCATTATTCCTTTTTTTATAATTTTTGTTGAAAAATCTTGCTGCTTTTGATTATTGGATATAGTGTGAAGATTTAGTAGTTATATTATAATTATATAATGCTATGATAGAGCAGATAAGAACATTATTAAATAGAGAATAGTGATGTTTAAGCAAGGATTCCACATATTTATAGACGGAAACACAGCTCTGGTGAATGTCAAAGCACAGAGAACTGTAGATAATAAGGTAGAACTTATTCAGATTAATCCTGTTGATGAAATAAGATATGAAGTAGGCGGTAAAGATGTTACATTAGAAAGTCCTATTTATACAGAACCGGTTGAATGTTCTTTTATTAGGTTTGCTGGGGTTAAAAACGGGAGACTTCTTGAGAAGGTTCTTTTTTTTAATAGCGAGCCAACTCTTGTTTTTAGGATAATCGACAATCCCGATAGAAAGTTATATGGTGTAGTATCTATTTTGTCAAATATTAAAACAGAATTGGCATTAGACACATCAAGTTTAACTTATTACAACAGACCTGTTAATTTTCCAATAAGTCGTCAAGTTATGGGGTATCACGAAATCAATTTTGGTGTATATGTATTACCAATTCCATCAGAGATGTTAACGATAGACGGAAAGTATATATTTAATGTATTGGAGACAAACAAGTTTAGTGAATATATTAAAGTTGGTGGGACAACTGTAATTACTGTTAAAAATTCAGAAGTTATTAATGATTCATTTATATCTAAAGTTGACATTAATCATGATTTTGAAAGGCCAGACACTTTGACATATGTAGCTCCTGGTGGAACCCCAATAAGTGGTGCAACTGTAAAGGTTTACAAAAAATCGAGCTATGATGCTGGTTTGTTAAATAATCCTATTGGAATTACGGAGACAGATGCGAACGGAAGATGGAAGACGGCTATTTCTGTTGAGGCAGGGGAAACTTATTATGTTGTATTTCAGAAGATAGACCCAGATCAGAGTTATGGTCCAGATAAAGTTGAGATTATTGTAAATTATGGCTCGCAGACAAGTGGGCAAGGAGGACAACCACCTCCTCCGCCACCCTCACCGCCATCAGGGACAAGAATACATAATGAAATTATTGAGGGTATAGATGGAGTTAACAGGTATTTTGCGACAAAATATGCATTTGCCCAATCGACATTGGAGGTGGTATTAAATGGTTTATCGCTAATACCTGGAACCGATTATGAAATAGTAGATAATCAACATTTTTTAATGATGTATGCTCCAGTAATTGGAGACATTCTGTCGGTTGATTATACAGTATTATAGCATATTTAATATGTATAGGAGGTATTAAATGGCAACAAAAATTAGAGTTGGACAGATCAACTTTAATGAAACTATTAATGTCAACAATCAGGTGATTACCAATCTTGGTTCACCAACAAATGCTTCAGACGCCGCAACAAAGCAGTATGTAGACAACGTAGCGGCAGGGCTAAAATGGAAAGAGCCTGTAAAGGCTGCTACTACTAGCAATATCACATTGTCAGGCGCTCAAACAATTGATGGAGTATATGTCTCACCTGGTGACAGAGTTCTTGTTAAAAACCAGGATACCAAAACACAAAATGGTATTTATGTTGTGAAGTCAAATGACTGGGAAAGAGCAGAAGATGCAGACACGGGAGGAGAACTTGTATCTGCCGCGGTATTTGTGATGCAGGGTGATACCAATGCCGATCTTGGATTTGTATGCACAAATAATGAGATTATTATTGGCTCAACTGAAATTACATTTGTGACATTTACTACGACAGGTGGAATGGTAGCAGGCAATGGTATTGAAATTTCTGGATCAACTATATCGGTAAAGCCTGCCACCAATGGGGCAATTACAGTAAACAGCAATGGAGTATCTGTTGCCGTAAAGACAAATGGTGGGATTGAAATTGGTCCGAATGGGTTACAGATAGATAATATGGTTGTCCAGGCTCTCAGTGATTATGTTGTTCAATCTTTTACAGGAAACGGCAGTTCAACAGCATTTACGTTATATTATAAACCCTATTATGCTTCAGCATCAAATAACAATGTAATTGTTACTTTGAATGGTATTGTTCAAAAGCAGGGCACAAACGAAGATTATACTGTTGATGTAGATAATAGACAAATTATTTTTGCATCGGCGCCAGTAAGCGGTGATTCGATTATTGTTTACTACGTTAAGCACGAATAATAGTTTATGGCAACAATTGTTAGATATACACAGTTAGATTCCCATGCACAAGTTACTGTGGTTGGACATCACTCCAGCCACAGTAATTGTCTTATAACGGAGCCTGTTCTAACGCCTTCTTTTAACGGCGGATATCTAACAATGTACTGGACAGCCTTCTCTGCAATAATTGGTGGGGTGGTATATACTATACCCGAAGGTAGCTATCAAGTTGATAATGGAAATCTCCCCCCTACTACTGTATATTTTATTGTTAATTCATCAGGATATCCGCAATTCCTATATAATACATTACCATCTGGAAACTACGCTCTTGTGGCAAGTTTTAGATACAAAACTTCTGGTGGTATTATAATATATTATGTTAATCCAAATAATAATGCTATATCCGATATATTGCATAAATCAAATAATCTTTGGGGATTGTCAAGACCAGCTTATCTAGGTGGGTTACTACCTGTGGGTGTCAATGTGTCTAACGGTAATATATTTATTGGTTCAACTGGATTTGTTAGATTTGGTAGTGAATTTATTCAAGTTCAGCCAATAACATCTGGCAATATCATAATAGAAGACAATGATACTATAGTTAGTAATTTGTATAGTATAACTGCAAACGACGACAATACTCCATTTAATAGTGATGAAGTTGTTGGTTTTTTAGTTGGATTAAATATCGGCGGGTTAGATGTATCTCTTCCGTATGTAGTAGTTCGTCCTAAATATAACGGGTTTTATTATACAGAACTTGAGGAAGCCATACAAGATAGATATAGTAAAATTAAAAAAGGATTTGGTCAGAATTTTATTAATATAGCACTCCCTTTGTTTGTTTATATATATAAAAGAAACGATACATCCAAATTTGCAGTTATAAATTTAATGGATGCTCCTTATTCTAATCCATATTGTGATAGTAGGATTACAATACTTGAGAGGGGACAGGCTAATTTATCAAATGTAACAAGTTATCGTGTTACATTTTCAAGGAACAGGTATAATTATACACCACAAATACAATTAGGATTTAATCAGGAATTTTATCTATCGAATATAGACGAAACTGGTTTTACAGTTAATTTTACGTATTCTTATACAGGATTGCTGTATTATTATATTATAGGTTGATTTAAGGAATAGATATGGTATACAATATTATTGATAAATCATCTATACACAATGGACACGAAGTTGAAGTTAGACATGTAAATATATTTCAGGGATTAATACGAGTTTATTGCTTAACTTGTAATCAATGGGCGTATGTAAATCCTGATAGTCTTATTAGAAACAATACTAATGATAATGCAAACAACAACAACAATGATAACGAAGAATAAAAAAGGATGAGATATGAGCAAGCCATTTAAAACAAATAGTTTACTTGTTAATTCATCTGATACAGTTCCACCTGTATCAGGCACATGGAATACAAATACCATATTGGCTGATTCAGACGGTAATTTATGGATTTGTGTGAAAGGCGGAAACCCGGGTCTCTGGACTGTATTTGCTACCCAAAAATCAATTAACGAAGGAGAAATAAATTTTTTACAAAATGTAGGACTAGTAAAATTACCTAATTATTCAGTTAATGGCAATAAAATAACAATATCTGATGTTATATGTAATATCTATACAAATGATAGTGATGGGAAAATTGTTCAGATTTTTATCCCCGAAGAGAGGTCTTTTGCTTTAACGGAAATAGATGATTATTTCATTGTTGTAAGTATGGTAAATAACAATCCTGTTCTTGAATTAAGAACAATGCGAAATAGTACCAATTTTATAACAGATGTTCCTATTGCAAGGTTATGCTGGGATGGTTCTAATATTAAATATGACTTTTATGAAAATCTTGGATTAGGTGCTCTTTCTAAACTTTTAAGAAAAGACCTTGAGGTTTTTAATAATTTAATCGTAAGTGGATTTAGCATATCCGAAAGTACGGGTAGAGTAATAGCAATTTCAAGTGGGGTTGCTTATCATCTTACAAAAAGATACATGCTAGATAGGTTGTCTAGTGATACCGATCCCTGTTTATTTTTCTTTCACAATAATGAAGGTAATTGGACTTATAATGTTGTTAATTCATACAATAATATACATTACGACACTGGGAATGGGTTAGAAGAAATTAACGATAATGAATATGCGGTAAATTGGTTATTTAGGTCAACGATATCAAATACAATGGTGTATATACTTGGTAGGAACAGTTATACGCTGGACATGGCATTGGCAAGTGGGCTACCCCCGATACCTCCTCCAGTTGAGACGATGTGCGTATTTGTTGGTAGAATAATAGTTAAAAAAGGTATGGATACCGCAGAGCTAATTCAGCAGGCTAAAAACATATTTTTTGGTTATTCGCCAACATATAAGCATAACGATTTAGGCGGTATTCAAGGAGGGCTTCCTGCCGAACATTATCACCTCAGCGAGAATCAATATGATGTACTGACAAATAAAGGTGATGCTTCTCCTCTACATACTCATACGACATTTGAGGAAGTTACAGTTAACTCTTTGCAGACAAGTCAAATCAATGTAAATTACACCGAATATACAATTGATAGCACATATACATATATAAAAATAGTAGATAGAAATATAGATATATTACCAATTCCTTACGGTTGTTTTTATCCAATTAACAGGGCATTTGGAAATTATGATTACAATTTTGTAAAAGAAGTATACATAAACAACGAAAAAATCTACAACTGGAAAGAGTTGTCGGCATCTGAAAAAGATGGCATCGCAACAAGCGGGAATGGTGCATTTGCAGGATTTGCGCACGCAATAAGATTAACCAATAACACGTTTGTCCAAAGTAATGATATAATTAGGATGGTGCTGGTAAAAAGGATACTTAATAATATAAAGGTTGAAGGAGTAAGAATTTCACCTAGATCAGATAAAGATATCTATGCTGGACAAGAGTTACATAATCATATTGGTTATGCAAATCCATCAAAAATGGGACAACCCAGTGATAGAAAGCCCAACAATGCTGTATTTTGGACTTTCCCTCAGAATAATAGATTTTGGATAATATTATATAAATTAAATAGAACAAGATCGGGTCGTATTAGGCGTGCATTGTCACAAGGTAGAGTATGGCGACCATATAGGGTAGTAAATTCTATGGATGGATATCTTGATATTATTGGCTTTTCTGAAAGCCAACTAGATTATGGATATCTAACAAAATTTAAGTTGGGAATTTTTGATATTGAGACGGGTGCGATTTCTAATCTAAGCGATGAGACACTTGTTTTTTCAAGATTACCCTCTCAATTACCAACTATTACATTGAAGTGACGGAAAGGAGTATTGTTTGCTAACAGTCAAGCGTTCGTTTGCCAGATTGACATGTGTTCATGTGTCTAATTGCTTGGCGTTCGCCGATTTGTTAGCAAACAATACTTACATATATAATAAAGGCTGAAACAATGGCTTATTGCACTATATGTGGCAAAGAAGTATTGGTAAACAGTTCAAAGAACAGAAATATATATTATGATATTCTTTCTTGTCCGAATGGCTGTAATACTAATGTTGATATTGCTAATGTTATTAAAATTAAAGACGATATAGTCTATTCCAGATGGCTTAAAAAATTAGCAATACTCTCTCACAAGGAAAATATATCAGGTGGGATATATCATCCTTTATCCGGTGAATACATTGAAGATATTGATAAATATTTATACCAGGCAGGTTTCAAGATATAATTATTCCTATGATAAGACCAATTGCAGAAATATTAGGCTTGACAGCATTTATCATAACAATGGCTATACCAGTCAGTATTTTATCATTAATAATAACTCCGTTAGTATATAAGATATTGTATAATATTAACAAACGACAAAGGAGTTAATATGACTATATATGTGATTATTATGGTATTGGCATTAATATATTTAATACCAAATATCGTCGGGTGTATATTTTATTTAATATATATTAGAAATATTAGAATGTTTGTATCATATGAATATTCTTTTGTATTTTTTACTACAAAATTATTTGGTTGGATATATAAACATATATCTGGGATTACTTTTGGTAATTTTATATTCGTTAAAATAAATGAAGATAACAAGGACTTACAGTCGGTATTTGCAAATACAAATGATAGAGTAGAAATTGTAAATGATTATTATAGATTGCTAATTTATCATGAAATGGTACACGTCAGACAGCAGTTAATATTTGGTGGATTATTTTTTATTATATATTTCATAATGTTTGTTATAAATTACATAAAATACAGAGACTACAAACTCGCATATTATTATATTCCATTCGAGAGAACAGCAAGAAGAATATCTTTAATTGAGGACATTAATTACCATAAAAGAAGCATTTTTTACCTTGATAGAATAGCAATGAGCTTAAGAAGAAGATCTAACAAGGTTATTATGCATCTTGAGAAAATCAAGAATATAACAAACAAAATCAATAAAGACAAAAGCATAAAAAAATAGAAAATTTTTAGGATTTTGTGTTATAACAAAATATGAAAATGGCAGGCAAACTATATATTTTATATACTGCCATATTCACAGCAGTATATTTTATATCGCTGCATATATTATATATATTATTAGATAAGACATCTCATAATCCAACATATTGGGATAGCGGATTATCCGATACAATGAGTATAGCAATAATATCACTAATATTCGGGGCTATATCCCCGATTATATATTTGATTCTTTCAAAAGAATAAGATTCTTTTGAAAGAAAATAATCACATATTTTTAATACAAACTAGATTTAGTAATTAACCACAAAAAAGGAGGTTTTTTTTATGTTGATAAACGCAAAAAAGATACTCAAATATGCCCTTGAGGGTAAATTTGTAGATAATACTATATCAAGGTGCATGGTTGAGCTTCTTCAGAATTCACGAAGAAGCGGAGCAAAAAATGTAAATATAAGCATAAAAAATAATATTCTGGAATATAGCGACGATGGGAGTGGTGTTAAAAATTGGATATCTCTTGTAACATTAGGAGATAGCCATTGGGACGACAAAATAATAGCATCGGAAGACCCGGCTGGATTTGGATTATTTTCGCTATATAGTGCTGCCGATACAATATGTATATCTAGTAGCGGCGACAGTATAACAATAAAGCCAGAGAAGCTACTAGAAGATAGTTATTCTGAACATATTGGAAAACAAATAAGCACGTTTAAAACTTCTGGTTCTGGCATACAGATAAAGGCATATCTTAAAGAGATATTGCCTGCAGATGACTATGAAACTATAACAGAATATATAAAATATTTCCCATTAAAAATAGTATTAAATGGGAATGTGGTAAAAACTATATCTCCTGAAGAATACGCAAAAAGTAATAATGTTTTAATATCAACAACATACGGAGGAGATAATCCGTTATATATTACAGCGGAAGGTATAGAAAAATATCTAGTAAGAACTGAGTCTCGTAAGGATATATTGATTGTATATCATGGCGAGATAATAAATACAGAAAAGATGTTTTATTTAACAAATTATGGAGCATTTTTTATAAGAGATGGATCGCCCTTAGATCCGGTGCTTCCATATAGAAATGGTTTAGTCGATAACGATAAAAAGAAAAAATTCTATAAATTTATAGAAGATGAGATAGAAAAATATTTAAATTCAATAGATCTGAAAAAATATCATTTATATTTATATCGTCAAACTGACGATGACCCGACAGAAATAGATATTATTAGAAAAATGATAGAGTGGAAACGTATAAATGGAGCAATAATAGAATTTATTAATGAATGGCAATGTTGGAGAAATGAAGTTGTTTTTGATACAGACGATGTCATAAGATTAATAATAACCCAAAAAACAAAATATGAAGACATAAAAAAGATTTTAGGTAAATATGATATAGAGTTATTATATGGTAAGATATCTACGAAATTTGGGAATAAATGGTATATAGATAAGGAATGTTTATTTGATGAAAAAGCATATCCGTTGAGAATATTGGGGTCTGAGGATATGATTGAAGGATTACCGGAAATAAAGCTAAAAAATAAGGTAACAAAATTTACATATGTATTGGAACCAAAGTTATCTAAATATACTGATAAAGAATATTTGTTTATGCCATATAAAGGATATCCATACCCAATTATAGTAGGAAAGAACATTGAATCTGTCAAGAAGGCAGCTGAAGTGATATTTTCTAGTACAGAATTAACATATAGCCTAATATTAAGGGGAAATAGAGTAGATTATTCTGCATGTGGAGATTCAGAAGAAATGGCTCTGGAAGCCATTAAAACAGATTGGTGGAATTATCTTAAAAGAATAACGCAATCTGCTGAGGTTATAAGCAAAGAAATAGAAAGAACGCTAGTAGGATTTAACTTAGATATAAACAAAGCAAAAATAGACAAAATAACTAA
>OGCI01001548.1_pt1 | contig 18693 bp, 15 predicted proteins | sample 1570021 | NCBI WGS metagenome assembly OGCI01 (sample SAMN06264664, study PRJEB24512) | hot springs metagenome | isolation source: Hot spring water | place: South Africa: Tshipise | collected 2015-06-21 | reverse complement strand
TGGACAAAAATAAAGTAATATGGTGATAGTTTCATTAATTGAAATTGAAAGTTATTCGTAGGTAAGTAGTTACGAGTGATTGAGCAATGTAGATTGTTTATTTATGTTTTTTATTGTACATAGTTCGTTGAAGTCAGAAGTACTGAAACGGTCCTTATAAAAAGGATGGAATTATGAATAGAATCACTAGATTCTTAAACAAGTTCAGAATGATAAGTGGTGAAATACCGAAAAGATCCATTATTCAAAGGTGGATGGAGAAACAGAGTTATTAAACAAAAAAATAATTTGTCCTACTTGCTTCATATAAAATTGAATTTTAATTTTTTTTACCGCTAGGTTGTAATTGGAAGGGGAAGGTTGGGAAACTGGTTATTGGTCAGTTGTCATTGGTCATTGAGGGAATGTGAAGGCTAAGTGTTGAGTGTTAAAATGAAAAGAATAGTAATTAGTCAATAGTCATTTGTCATTGTAAATTCTTCATTGTTAATTTTTAATTGTTCATTGGTCGTTGTTTATCTGTGTTATTTGTGGTTTTTAAAAAATCTTAACGTCGAAAAGGTAAAGGAGGAGATGATTCAAATAATATCCTAATATCCCTCAAAGTTTAGTTCATAAATGAATAAATCTTTTTAATTGTTTATTTTCATCTTGCATAGAATAATATGAAATTATAACTTTGCTTAAATTAAAATTAAATTTAATATCTAATCAATTTTTATAATAGTCAAATAAAAAAATTTTGCTGGTAAATTAATGAATGCTTCCAAACTGGACTTCCTCCTTCGTAATCAGCTGCCGTTGATTATTTTCGTTATCATTGCATCATTTACTATTACTTATTTTGTATCCCGAGCTGAAAGAGATGGAGTAGGTTATACTCCTGATCAACCAATTCAATTTTCACATCTTTTGCACGCCGGGCAAATGCAAATTGATTGTAAGTATTGTCATACAAGTGTTGATAAAACAAGATTTGCATCTGTTCCTTCTGTTTCTACTTGTATGAATTGTCATTCAATTGCAAGAAAAGATAAACCCCAAATAATCAAATTAACTGAATATTATAATAACAACATCCCATTACCTTGGAAACGAATACATATGGTTCCGGAATACGCTTATTTTAATCATTCAGTTCACGTTAATAAGGGTATTGAATGTAGTTCTTGCCACGGACCCGTTGAGCAAATGGAGAAAGTTGCACAGCTTAATTCTTTCACAATGGGAAGTTGTTTGAATTGCCATAGAGAGGCACACGACAGATTCCCTGAGCTTAAAGATCAAATCAACAAAGGTCCTGAATATTGTTCAGCTTGTCATCGATAAGGAGAAAAAATTATGAACTTTAATTTTGAAAAAATAAAGAGAAGTAAATTTCTCAATTATACTTTGATATCAGGTGCAGCTTTTTTCTTATTAAAGAAAATTCCTTTTGTTATAGCTAATAAAGAGCATTCAAGCAATTCAAAAATAATTATTAAGTCAAATCCACTTTCCGTTCGAAGAGAAAATTCAGGTGATAAAAATGTCTGAAAATTTTGAGAAACAACCTTTTGAAACTAATCCCGATCCTAATTATTGGAGAAGCTTTAAAGAGCTTTATAGTGATAAAGAAACCATTGAAAAGAAATTTCACGAGTTTGAGAAAGGCGTAACTGATGATTTCGATCCGAATGAAAATTTATCCGGACTTTCAAGAAGAAAATTCTTAGCATTACTTGGAGCTTCTGCGGCTTTTGCAGGTGTGGCTTGTAGCGACTACAAAGACAAAGGCGAAATTATTCCTTATAATGTCAAACCGGAAGAAATTACATTAGGCAAACCTAATTTTTATGCTTCGACTTGTACAGGATGTAATAGCAATTGTGGAATTTTGATAAAGACAAGAGAGGGACGTCCGATTAAAGTTGATGGAAATCCAGATCATCCAGTGAATCAAGGTAAAATTTGTTCAAAAGGTCAAGCGAATATTCTTAATCTTTATGATCCTGAAAGAATTAAAACACCTCTGAGAAAAAATTACAATACCTTCAGTGAAATTGATTGGACTAAAGTTGATGACAGTATCATCAATATTTTATCGAATGTTGGTAACAAAGAAATTGCAATTATAACTCACAAAATCAATTCTCCTACTACCTTAAAATTACTTGATGATTTCAAGAGTGCTTATCCAACTTCAAAAATTTACTCTTATGAATTATTCAACGATTCAATTAGAAATTCAGCTTGGCAAAAATGTTATGGAAGTGGAAATTTCCCTTTGATTAATTGGAATGATGCAGAGATAATTTTAGCTCTTGAATCAGACTTTTTAGGAGCAGATGAGAACAGAATTGAAAATTCAAGATTATTCGCTCAAGGTAGAGATGTTGATTCTAAAAAGTTCAACAGACTTTACGTTGCTGAAAGTGCTTTAAGTCTAACAGGAATAAATGCTGACTATAGATTATCTATAAAACCTGAAAATCAATTGGAATTTGTTTTAGGTCTATTGTCCGAATTAAAAAATAAAGGAGCGATAAATACTAATTTAAGTTATGATGTTAACTTATATGAATTTGCAAAAAGAAATAAAATTGATACTAAAAAAGTTGATTACTTAGTAAAAGATTTAGCTGATAAAAAAGGTAAATCCATCATCTATGCTGGTAATTCTCTTTCAGAAGATGTTCATATCGCAGTTAATCTTTTAAATGAATTGCTTGGGAATACTAATCTATACAGAAAAGATGCTTCAAATGTTGATTTAGCTCCTATTTCCACTTACAAAGAATTTGAAGAATTAGTTAACAAAATGAAAAACAATCAGGTTGCAGCTGTTATCCATATTAACTGCAATCCTGTTTATCATTTACCTTCAGATATTGGATATAAAGAAGCGTTATCGAATTTGGAAGACGTATTTTCACTCTCCGAAATGATGAATGAATCCTGTCAGATGAGCAAGTATGTACTCCCAATCAATCATAATTTTGAAAGCTGGGGAGATTACAAAACTCGTTCGGGAATAATTTCATTAAGTCAGCCAGTTATTATGCCCTTACATAATTCCAGACAAATGGAAGCAATTCTTATAACCTGGATTAAAAAGGATTCTAAATCATATTCAGATACTTTGTATCATGATTATCTTAAATCGAGTTGGATGGGAAATAACTATGCTAAGTATTCTCAGTCAATAAGTTTTGATAAATTCTGGTATTCAGCGCTTCATAATGGATTCATTTCTTTCCCGGAGAATAATAACTTCAATTTGAATTTTAATTATAGTTCAGTAAACTTTGGTAATATTCAATCAAACAACAATGGATTTACATTAGTTTTAAGAGAAAGCTATTCTTTGGGAGATGGCAGATTTGCTAATAACGGTTGGCTTCAGGAATTGCCACATCCTGTTTCAAAAATCACTTGGGATAATTATGCAGCAATATCGCATAATACTGCTAAATCACTTGGATTGAAAGATAACGATTTAATAGAAGTTGATGTCGCTGGTAGAAAATTGCGTATTCCGGTTTTTGTTCAAGCAGGAAATGCTGATAACACAGTAGTGATTGAATTAGGATATGGACGAGAATACTCCGGAATAGTTGCAACAGGAGTAGGATTTAATGCTAATAAATTGTTGTCTAAAAACACCAATTATTCTCCGTGGATTTACACAAATGCCAAAATTGATAAAGTAGCAGGGAAATATATTTTAGCTTCAACTCAGGAACATCATTCATTCGATATTCCGAGAGAACAAGATTTACATTTGAAGCGAAATATAGTAGTTGAAGGAACTGTTGCTCAGTATTTAGCTAATCCAACATTTATAAAAGATAAACATCCTATCGAACACGAAAGCGTTTATACTCCATTTGAATACAAAGAAGTTAAATGGGGAATGTCTATTGATTTGAATAAATGCTTAGCTTGTGGAGATTGTATTGTCGCTTGCAATGTAGAAAATAATGTCCCGGTTGTCGGAAAAGATCAGGTGCTTAAAAGTCGGGAAATGCAGTGGCTAAGGATTGACAGATATTATTCAGGTATGCCGGAAGATCCGAAAATAAGTGTTCAACCAATGTTGTGTCAGCATTGTGATTTAGCTCCTTGTGAAAATGTATGTCCGGTAGTTGCGACAACTCACAGTCCTGATGGTTTGAATCAGATGACATACAATCGTTGTGTAGGAACTCGTTATTGTTCAAACAACTGTCCGTACAAAGTCAGGAGATTTAATTTCTTTAATTATAGAGATCATTTCAGAAATGGCTATCAGGAAAATCCTGTTTTCGCACTGCTAAACAATCCTGAAGTAACAGTACGATCTCGTGGTGTGATGGAAAAATGTACATTTTGTGTTCAGAGAATTTCTGATGCAAGAAGTGAAGCAATCAGACAAGGAAGAAAAGTTAAAGGTAGTGATGTAAAAACTGCTTGTCAGGAAGCTTGTCCTACTAATGCTATAAAGTTCGGAGATATTAACGATACAGAAGATGAATTTTACAAATATAGAAATCATGAGTTGGGATATTATTCATTATCTGAATTAAATATTAAACCGAACGTAACATACATTGCTAAATTAAGAAATATTCATTCGGAGGAAGTATAGTGAATATTGATTACTCTCAGGAAGCGCCAGCTGTTGCAGGTCGTTTAACGCTTGCTGAAATTGAAGAGTTAGTTGCTAAACCATTAGATTCAAGACCAGACAAAAAATATTTTATTGCATTATCAATATCGGGCGGTGCTTTGATGATTGGTGCGGTTTGTCTTGCAATAAGTTTTTATTACGGTTTGGGTTTATGGGGTAATAATCAACCGATTGGATGGGCATTTGATATAGTTAACTTTGTTTTCTGGGTTGGAATTGGTCACGCAGGAACTCTTATATCAGCAATTCTTTTTCTTCTAAGACAAAAATGGCGTACAGGTATCGCAAGATTCGCAGAAGCGATGACGATTTTTGCTGTTATATGTGCGGGAATATTTCCTGCGATTCATACTGGTCGTCCATGGTTAGATGGTTATTTATTACCTTATCCCAATCAACATCATTTATGGGTTAATTTTACTTCTCCATTATTATGGGACGTTTTTGCAGTATCAACATACTTCACTGTCTCTTTAGTTTTCTGGTATATTGGTTTAATTCCTGACTTTGCAACCTTAAGAGACAGAACTTCTTCGAAAATCAAAAAAACAATTTATTCATTATTCAGTTTGGGCTGGAGACATTCTTCAAGACATTGGCAGCACTATGAAAAGGCTTATATGTTACTTGCAGGTTTTGCTACACCATTAGTTCTTTCTGTTCATACAATTGTTAGCTTTGATTTCGCAGTTTCGATTTTACCGGGTTGGCATACAACAATTTTTCCACCGTACTTTGTAGCTGGAGCTATTTTCTCTGGTTTTGCAATGGTTGTTACTGTTCTGGTTTTTGTACGAAAGATTTTCAATTTGGAAAATATTATTACAATGGATCACCTTGACAAAATGAATAAAGTTATTTTGGCTACAGGAATGATGGTTGGATATGCTTATGGAATGGAATTTTTTATTGCGTGGTATAGTGGAGTTCAGGCAGAGCAATTTGTGTTTGTAAACAGAGCTTTCGGTCCTTATGCTTGGGCATACTGGATTATGGTAAGTTGTAATGTAATTTTCCCTCAGCTTTTTTGGGTTCGAAAATTCAGAAGATCAATTCCTGTTATGATGGTTATTGTAATCCTTGTAAATGTAGGAATGTGGTTTGAAAGATTTGTAATTACTGTAACTTCACTACACAGAGATTTTCTGCCTTCAAGCTGGGCTTACTATACACCAACATTGTACGACTTCGGAATATTGATTGGAAGTTTTGGATTATTCTTTACTCTCGTAATTTTATTTACTAAGTCTTTACCAGTAGTTTCTATTTCAGAAGTTAAAGCAGTAGCTGAAGGTGCACAGCCTTCTCATCACGGAGGTGTTGCAAATGCATAATACGAATTTATTCGGTGTATCTGCATTATTCGATAGTCCTGATAAAATTATTTTAGTTGCAAAAAAAACAGCTGAAGCCGGCTTTACAAATTTTGACATTAATACTCCATATCCTATTCACGGTATTGAAAAAGCAATGAAGTTGAAACCATCCAAACTTGGATTTATTACTCTTGTATTTGGATTGACTGGTTCTTTTATTGCTTTGTTTTTTATGTATTGGACAATGTCAATTGACTATCCAATGATTATTAGCGGAAAGCCATTCTTTGCTTTACCTGCTTTTATTCCTGTAACATTCGAAGTTACTGTTTTGCTCGCAACTTTAGCAACTGTGATTGGAATGATAACATTCTTCTTTAAGTTTCCTGAAAATCATCATCCTCTTCACGACACGAATTATATGAAGCAGGTTTCTAAAGATAAATTTGGATTGGTTATTGAATCTACTGATAAAAATTTTGAATTAGAAAAAGTTAAAGAATTTTTACAATCACTCAATCCAATTTCAATTGAAGAAATTTACTATCAGGCGAAAGAAAATAATTCTGTCCTTGAACCAAGATTTCTAACATTATTATTTGTAATTGCACTGGTAACATCAGGAACGACTTATTTTATTTTGAATAAACTTCTTTATATGACACCTTTTGATTGGATGAGTACTCAATTAAAACTCAATCCACAAAAACCATCTGAATTATTTTCAGACGGATTTGGAATGAGAACACCAGTTGCAGGAACGGTTGCACAAGGATTTATACCTTATCTTTCTAAAGGCAATCCTAACCCAACTGAGTTATTGGAAAATCCTTATTTGATTACGGAAGAAAATATAAAAATTGGTAAATCAAAGTATTTGACTTTTTGTAGTCCTTGTCACGGTAATTTTGGAGATGGAGACAGCAGATTAAGAGGACAATTCCCAAATCCACCTTCATTACATTCAAAAAGAGCTCGGGACTTTAAGGATGGAATGATTTATCACGTAATTGTAAATGGACAAAATTCAATGCCTTCTTATGCTCCGTATCTTGATAATGAAGAGAGATGGGCAGTTGTTAATTATATCAGAGTTTTACAAAGAGCTAAGAATGCAAGTGAATCTGATATTCAGTTTGCAAAAAAGGAGAATGTGAAAAATGCATCAAACTGATTTTCATTATACTCAAAAAGAATTGCCAGCAGGTTTAAAAAAGTTTGGAAGTATAATTTTTATTCTTGGATTGATTTTAGCTCTTGTTGCTTTTTATGTTGACAAAGAAAGAGCAATTTTTAATTATCTTATTCTTTACTCTATGCTCATTAGTATTGGATTAGGATCATTATTTTTAATTGCTCTCGAATATGTTGCCGGTGCAGATTGGAGTGTTCCTTTCAGAAGAATACCTGAATTCCTGAGCGGAATTTTACCGTTACTTTTTGTTTTGGTTATTCCATTATTGATTTTCAATCATGATTTATTTCATTGGACTCACAAAGAAGCAGTCGAAAAGGATGTCATATTAAAAGGCAAAGAGCCTTACTTGAATATTACATTTTTTATTGTAAGGGCATTTGCATTCATTGCAGTGTGGGTAATATTCTATTTAATATTAGCTAAGAATTCAAGTAAACAGGATGCAACGAAAGATCAAAATCTTACACGAAAGAACATAAAATTCTCAGCGATATTTATTCCAATATTTGCAATTACAATTACTTTTACTTCAATTGATTGGCTGATGAGTTTAGAGCCACATTGGTTTTCTACAATTTTTGGAGTTTACTATTTTGCCGGAACTGTAATTGCATCATTAGCTGCAGTCACTTTAATAGTCGTTTTCTTAAAGGAAAAAGGTTATTATCAACCGTGGATTACTGATGATCATCTGTACAGTTTTGGTGCATTGCTTTTCGCATTCGTTAATTTCTGGGCTTACATAGCTTTCAGTCAATATCTCTTGATTTGGTATGCAAACCTTCCGGAAGAAACATTTTGGTTTTTAACAAGGTGGGAAGGAAGCTGGAGTATAGTTTCAATTCTTTTAATAATAGTTCATTTTATAGTTCCTTATGCAGTTTTATTATCTCAACCAGCTAAGATGAATCCGAAAAAATTAAAGTTTATTTCAATTTGGTTGCTTTTTGCTCATTTGCTGGATATTTACTGGCTGGTGATGCCTAATATGACCGAAATGAAATCAGGTTATCATTTTAGTTGGATTGATTTTGTATTTCCATTTCTTGGGATTGGATTTGTTATGTTGGTTCTCAGTTTCTTCGGTAAAAATAAAAATCTTTTACCGATTGGCGATCCAAAATTAAAAAGAGGATTAAACTTTCATTTATAAATTTTTGTTACAGGGTAGTGATGAAAGAATTTTTTGAACAAATAAAAGAAAAAGTAGATGAAATAAAAAATAGTCCGGGTACTATTTTCGGATTGGTTTTCCCATATTTCTTTATAGTAGGTTTGATACTGGGATTATACTTTGTTTCTAATATAGAATATGTTTCGAGACAGAATGTTAAGCCGGTTTTGTTAGATACTCTAAAAATTCAGGATTTAACTGTTCAAGAAAGTAAAGTTATTCCACCGGTAGATTTGAATCAGATAAAAACTGCTTCTACGGAACTTTTAACTGAAGGTGAAAATCTTTATAAAACTAATTGTGCATCCTGTCATGGAGATGCTGGTGCTGGTGGAGGCCCTGCTTCAGTTGGAATGAATCCGGCTCCAAGAAATTTTACTTCAAAAGATGGATGGAAGAATGGTACAAAATTGTCCGGTATTTATACAACTTTGAAAGAGGGAATTGCAGGTAGTTCAATGATTGCTTATGATTTTTTGAAACCGCAGGAAAAGTTTGCTGTTGCTCATTATATTAGAAAAAATTTCGTCCCAGAACCTGATGTTGATACTGATGATGATTTGAAAGCATTAGATGCACTTTATAATTTGTCTGCTGGAACTTTTGTCCCTGCTCAGATTCCAGTTGCAACTGCTGAACAAGTTAAGTTGAATGAATTTATGAATGATAATCAGACGTTTAATTTCGTAGTAAAGCGTTTTGAAGAAAATCAAAATAAAGTAATCATTGAAAAATATTTGTTGAATAAAAAAGCAGCTCTAATGTTACTTGTGAAAGATAAAAACTGGAAGCAATCACCGAATCAACTCAAAAACCTTGCTGTGAAAAATTTAGAAAATAATGTATTTAGTCCAAGGATTGCTGTTGCAGATGATAAAGAATTAAGTCAATTATATTCGAACTTATTGTCAATCGTTAATTAGATGGTGAAAAAAATATTATTTAGCTTTTTAATTGTTCTTTCAATTAGTGTTGAGGCGGATAAAAATCCGGAAGTTGGAGTTGATGAAAAGTTAGGAAAGTATCTGCCACTTGAAGTTCATTTCTTTGATGAGGATAGCAATAAAGTTCTGTTGAAGGATTTAATTAAAAAACCTACTGTATTGGCTTTTGTTTATTATGAATGTCCGGGAATTTGCAGTCCATTATTGAGTAGTTTAGCTGAAGTAATTGATAGAACAGATTTAATTTTAGGTGTTGATTACAATGTGGTAGTAATAAGTATGGATGAACTTGAAACACCGCAAAATGCTGCTAAAAGAAAAGATATTATAATCCAATTGATGGATAAAAATGTGCCTCCGGAAAGTTGGAGATTTTTAACTGGAAATTTAGCTGATATAAAAAAAGTGAGTGATGCGGCAGGTTTTTACTTTAAGAGAGAAGGAAAAGATTTCAGGCATGCTGGTTGTTTTATTTTTACAGACAGTCAAGGAAAAATAACAAGATATCTTTTCCCTGGTTATTCGGAAAGGCATGGCTTTGGAATTCTTCCTTTTGACTTTAAGATGGCAGTTTTTGAAGCTTCAGAAAGCAGAGTTAGTCCAACAATAGCAAGAGTTTTACAGTTTTGTTATAGTTATGACCCTGCTGGAAGAACTTACGTTTTTAATTTAACAAGAATTTTCGGAATAATAATTTTAGTTTTTATTACAGCGTTTTTATTATACATAAAATTTAAACCAAAAAAACATTTAGCAATAAAATAGTTAAACAAAGAATGATATATGAATAATCAAAATCATAAAGAGGTAAGTTATTTAGAATATCAGGGGAAGCACAAAGGATTATTAGGATGGTTATTATCAACAGATCATAAAAGAATCGGAATTTTATATCTGATCTCTTTAATGATTTTCCTGACAGTTGGGATATCTTTTGGACTGTTGATCAGGCTGGAATTACTTTCGCCAGGGAAAACAATCATAGATCCTCAGACTTACAATGCCATTTTTACTTTACATGGCGTGATAATGATTTTCTTATTTGTTATTCCCGGATTACCAGCAGTATTTGGAAATTTCTTCCTGCCAATTTTAATTGGAGCAAAAGATGTTGCATTTCCTAAATGGAATCTGACATCTTGGTATCTTTATGTTATTGGAGGATTATTAGCAATAACAGCGATTCTTCTTCCAGGCGGCCCTGCAGATACAGGATGGACTTTTTACATTCCTTACAGCGTTAGAACAAGCACAAATGTTACATTGGCTTTATTTGCAGCATTCATTCTTGGATTTTCTTCGATATTGACAGGACTGAATTTTATCACAACTGTTCACAGATTAAGAGCTCCAGGAATGACTTGGTTTAAGATGCCACTTTCTATTTGGTCTTTTTACTCTACTGCGTGGATTCAGATTTTAGCTACACCAATAATAGGTATAACGCTTCTTCTTGTAGCATTCGAAAGATTCTTTAAAGTTGGATTATTTGATCCAGCACTTGGAGGAGATCCAATACTTTATCAACATTTATTCTGGATTTATTCTCATCCGGCTGTTTATATAATGATTCTTCCTGCAATGGGTGTTGTATCAGAGATTATTCCGGTTTTTGCCAGAAGAACTATATTCGGCTATAACTTTATAGCAATGTCCAGTGTAGCAATTGCTTTATTTGGTTCTCTGGTTTGGGCGCATCATATGTTCACTGCAGGAATGAGCAGTACAAGTCAGTTAATTTTTTCTCTGCTTACAATGATTGTCGCAATTCCAAGTGCAATTAAAGTTTTCAATTGGGTGGCAACTCTTTATAAAGGTTCGATTGATTTACAAGTGCCACTCTTATACGTTTTAGCATTTATATTCCAATTTACAATTGGTGGATTAACTGGTGTTATGCAAGGAGTTTTATCCATTGATATTCACGTTCACGATACTTCATTTATTGTTGCTCATTTTCATTATGTAATGTTTGGTGGAACTGGTTTTGGATTTTTTGCAGCTTTACATTACTGGTTTCCTAAAATGTTTGGAAGAATGTATAATAAAAAATTGGCTGAAAGAACTTTCTGGGGCGTGTTTGTAGGTTTCAATGTTCTTTACTTCCCAATGTTCATAATGGGTTGGTTAGGTATGCCAAGAAGATATTATGACTATTTACCTGAATATCAGATTTATCATATGATTTCAACATTTGGATCGTGGATTCTTGTACCATCTATATTTTTAATGTTTGGTTATTTAATTTATTATGCACTTAAAGGGGCTAAAGTTACAGAGAAGAACGTTTGGGGAGGAGAGACTCTTGAGTGGCAGATTGACACTCCACCGATTCACGAAAATTTCATTGAAATACCGACTGTTAGCGATAAACCCTATGAATATAAATCAAACGAATTAGTAACTCAATTTTCGGAGGCAAAGTGAGTTCATCAGAACACACAGTTACTCACGTTCATAGAGATGATGTAGCATCCAGAATGGGAATGTGGTTATTCCTTTTCACCGAATTACTTTTATTCGGAGGGATGTTTATTCTCTATTCTGTTTACAGGTATAACAATCCTGATGCTTTTCATTTAGCAGCAAAAGAATTAAACACAATTATTGGAACTTTCAATACTGCAATTCTTTTGACAAGCTCGTTAACAATGGCTTTGTCCATTACTGCCATTCAGAGAAACAATAAATCATTATCTATATTTTTTCAGTTAATTACTGTTGTTTTAGCACTTGGTTTTATGGTAAACAAATACTTTGAATGGGGTGCTAAATTCAGTCATGGAATTTATCCCGGATCGGATGAACTTTTATCAAAACCAGCAGGTGAAATTTTATTCTTTGGGTTGTATTATGTTATGACTGGTTTACACGGTCTTCACGTTTTAATTGGAATAGGGTTAATTCTCCTTATGACTTATTACACAGTAAAGGATGTTATTACTCACGACAATTATATGAAATTAGAATCTGCCGGATTATACTGGCATCTTGTTGATATTATTTGGATATTCCTTTTCCCATTATTTTATTTGATAACATAGAGGTTAGAACATGAGTGATATTTCACATAATCATCATAAAACGCACGGATATGGAGTTTACTTTTTAGTTTGGTTTGCTTTAATGACATTAACCGGAATTACAGTTGCTGTTGCTGGAATTAACTTTGGAGGTTTAACAATTGCAACGGCGCTCATCATTGCATCAGTAAAAACTTATCTTGTTTTGACTATTTTCATGCATCTGAGAAGTGAAACAGTTGTATTCAAAGTTTTTATTGCCGTAGCTATGTTCTTCCTGATAATCTCATTTATTCTTCTATTCACCGACTATTCTTTCATAGTAAGGAATTAAGATATGTTTGATGGAGTATCAAATTTTTCACAAAGCACAGATTTTACTTTTTTATTTACTTTGATTGTATCAGCATTCTTTCTGCTACTTGTTACTTTTCTTATGATTTATTTTGTTTTTAAGTACAACAAGAAAAGAAATCCCGTTGCAAAAAATATTCACCATAACACAGCACTTGAAATTACCTGGACAGCAATTCCGCTTATATTAGTTCTGATAATGTTTTGGTTAGGTTGGCGAGATTATCTAAAGCAAGAAGCTGTTCCTGATAATGCTTACACAATTGATGTTACTGCTCAGATGTGGCTTTGGAAATTTAAGTATCCCAATGGAAAGGAGACAGATACTTTATATGTACCAGTTAATACAGATGTAGCATTGAACTTAAAATCCATTGATGTCAATCACGCTTTTTATGTTCCAAAGTTTAGGTTAAAAAAAGATGTATATCCGAATCAAAACAGGAAAATGTGGTTCAACTCGAGTGAGTTAGGTTCCTTTGATATTGCCTGCGCTGAATACTGCGGATTGAATCATTCCTATATGTACAACAAAGTTGTTGTTATGCCTAAAGATGAGTTTTTCGCTTGGGTTAACTCTGAAGACAAGTACCCTACATTAAAACAATTAGCAGAACAAAATTTAGAGAATTCTAGAAATTGAAAGAACGAATAAAAATATTTTTTGAACTGACAAAATTCAGAATCACATTTTTTGTGATGATAACTACCGGCTTTGGTTATTTATCTGCAGCAAGTTACTATGATTACAAACTAGTTCTTGTTTTATTAGGGACATTACTACTTGCCTGCGGAAGTGCTGTTTTTAATAATTATCAGGAAAGAAAAATTGATTTAATGATGGAAAGGACTAAATTCAGGCCAATTCCATCTGGTAGAATTTCACCGAATAATGCTCTCTTAATTGGAATTATATTGGCGTTGGTGGGTAGTATCACATTATTATTCGTTAACATTATCGTATTTGCTCTTGGTTTATTAAACTTAGTCTGGTACAATTTGATATACACCCCATTAAAAAGAAAATCATCACTTGCCATAATACCGGGTTCTTTTGTTGGTGCAATTCCACCAATAATAGGTTGGGTTGCTGCAGGTGGTTATATATTCGATTTCAGGATACTTGTTATTGCATTTTTCTTTTTTATATGGCAGATACCACATTTCTGGATATTAATGCTCAAGCTTGATAATGATTATAAATCGGCTCATCTTCCGACAGTAACTAGTATTTTTACAAAAACTCAATTAGCAAGAATTACTTTTTCATGGACAGTTGCAACAGGGGTTAGCAGTATTCTAATTCCAATAACATTAAAGATTACAAATTCTGTTACTCTGTTCGTAATAATATTGATGACAGTAACGATAATAATCAGTTCACTTAAACTCTTAAGATTTTCAGAAAATAGTTTTCCTACTGTCTCTACATTCAGAAGTATAAATATTTTTGTTTTATCAGTAATAATAGTTTTATCATTGAATAAATTGATACTTTAAATAAGGAAATAATAAATATGGAATTTCTTGATAAATTAGTTTTACCACAGTCATCAGAACATTTAGAATTGTTGCATTACATCTCAATATTGTTAATGTCTATTCTTATTCCTTATCTTAGTTTGATTTTTGGTGGGACCATTTTATCACTGAATTACTTTAGGAAATCTTATGCAAAAAACAACGCTACATATCTCAAGTTAGCAAAAGATGTATTACAAATTGTCAGCGTAAATAATTTCACAGCACTTGCATTAGGAATTTTGCCGCTTTTTTCTTTAATACTAGTTTACTCTCAGATTTTCCACAAAACTGCGACACATCATACTACTGATTTATTTTTAGCATTTTTATTCGTAACAGTTGGTCTTTTGTTCATTTACACTTTTCGATTAACATTTTCATTAGACTTAATATTAAAAAATTTGGAAGAAGGTAAAGTTCCTGAAATATCAAAACAGGATTTTGCAAAAATTAAAATTAGCTCTGCCAAAATTCTTCCTCGCTATGGATATTTTGGTATAGTATTTCTCTTTGCAGGTATCTGGCTATTGACCGGAGTGCTTACATCAGCTGCTAATTTTAATTATTGGCAACCTACTTCATTTATCTCAATGCTCTTTTCAATTAAAACGATTGTTTATCTCTTGCTTTTTATTTCATTCTCTTTTGGTTTGACAGGTTCATTTATTTTGTTTTATGTCTTTTTCTGGAATAAAGAGAATTACCAATTTGAAGAAAGTTATCGTGAATTCTTTATCAAAATTAACTCCAAATTAGTTTACTCCTCTTCACTTTTTATTCCTTTATTATCTCTTATCTACATTTATTTAATTCCCAAAGTTTATTTGAGTGCAAATATTTTTGCGTTTTCGTTCTTTGTACTCGCACTTGTTTTAATTGCTTTATCTTTAAATCATTACGTTCTAAACAAATCAAAAATCGGTTACAACTCTCTCGTATTTTTCTTTTTACTTCTTGCTGTTTTTTCAATGATTGTTCAAAAAGAAATTTTGATTAAGAATGCTACAGAATCCAACGCATTAGTGCTCAGTGCAGAATATGAGAAAATACTTGCAGAATTAAAAGGTACTGGAGCTGAAGTTACTATCAATGCTGCTGAAATTTATCAAGTTAAATGTGCTGCCTGTCATCAATTCGATAAGAAGTTGGTAGGTCCCGCTCACTTAGAAGTACTACCGAAGTATGAAGGTAAATTGAATCAATTAGTTTCTTTTATTCGTAATCCAGTCAAGGTTGATCCCGCGTATCCTCCGATGCCAAACCCTGGTTTAAAGCCTAATGAAGCTGAAGCAGTTGCTCAATACCTTATAGATGAATATCAGAAACTAAAAAAATAATTTACGTTTTTGTTTGATATTGATTTAAGGTAAATAATAATTTATCTTTCATAAGAATTTTATAAATCAAATCAGAGGTAAACAAATGAAGCATCTTATCGCCTTTCTATTCGTTACTATCATTTTAGTAACAAATTCATTTTCTCAAATTACATATCAGGGTCCTGCAGTTGGGAATGTAGCATCAGGAGTTGTTCTATCAACAAATAACTTCCCTGAAGCACCAATAAATATCGAACCCCAAACTATTCGTGATCGAATTACAGAGTCACCACATAAAGAGCCTTTCATAACGTCTATATCTGGTCCGGTTACTCCATCTATTTATGTTGAAGACCCATTAGTTAAAGGAATGAGTTCAAATGGTATTGGTGACAATACTTTGTTATTAAAAAAATTTCCTGGTATTCCACAAACCAATTCAATCCCACCTGATCCAATAATAGCAGTTGGTCCTAATCACGTTGTTGCTTGTGTGAACTCAAGGTTTTCTATTTGGGATAAAAATGGTGTGTTACTGAAATCAATAGATGCTGACCAATGGTGTTCATACGTTCTTGCAAATCCGGGTGCATTCGATCCTCAGATCATATATGATCATTTTGAAGGAAGATGGTTTATGCTTTGGGATAATGTAAATACAACCGCACAAACTGCATTTTTTATAATATTTATTTCAGATGATAATGATCCTTTAGGAACATGGTATGGATATAAACTTGATGCAAGGACAAATGGTAATACAGTTACTTCTACTTGGGGTGATTATCCACAAATCGGTTTCGATGATAAAGCGATTTATATAAATTCCAGACAATTTTATTTTACTGGCGGAAAGCTCTATGATAAAATAAGAATTTTGATTAAGTCAGAATTATATGCAGCTAATGGCGGTCCTTTAAGTTGGAAAGATTTATGGGGCATAACCATTCCAGGTACAAGTACATTTGCTGATGTTGTTCATCCATCCATTCAATATGGAATCTCAAATGAACATTACTTTATTTGGGCAGCTCGTTCAGGAGGTAATTTTTATGGATATTATGTTCTTACTAATGTGCTGACAAATCCAACATTAACAGGCAGACAAATTGCAACCGCTTTTTATGGACAAACACCAAATGCAAATCAACTCGGGGGTGGTTCACTTTTAATTGAAACAAACGGTAGTCACGTAAAAACCGCACCAATTTACAGGAACGGTTTCCTTTATTTTACTCATTCAATTAGAAACACAAATTTCCCAAGTTACGCAAGTATTCGTTATGTTAAATTGAATGTTACAAACAATACAATTGTGGAAAATTATGAACTCGGTGCAGATAGATTTTGGTATTTTTATCCAACTATTGCTGTTGATCCAGAAGGCAATATCGGAATAACAGCTTCGAGATCAGGATTGGATGAGTATATCGGGTCATTTTATATTTCTAGAAAAGCTAATGATCCACCGGGATTAAGTGGAGCCAGACTAATTTCACCGGGATTAGGTAATTACGTTAAAGATTTTGGCTCAGGAAGAAACAGATGGGGAGATTATCTGGGTATTTATGTTGATCCTTCTGATGAATATAATTTCTGGTTATTCCCTCAACACGCAGCAGCTACAAACACTTGGGGCACAACTGTTGCTCAAATAAGAGTTAGACCATTTTTTGGAGTTTATCCCTTCACAGATTCAACAAGTATAAATTTTGGGAATGTTGAAGTTGGATTTTCCAGTGATACAGTTAGTCTGATTTTGAGTAATTACGGTGATGCTGCATTGATTATAACAAATATTCCGGATTCAGTTTCAGACTTTAAGAGAGTTTCCTCTCATACTTTCCCGATCAATCTTAACTCATTTGATTCTTTAATAGTCAAGTTTTTATACAGACCAAAATCAGCAGGGCCAGTAAGTGTTACTTATCCTGTTACAAATAATTCTACAATCTTTTCCGGGTTTACTTTTAATGGTAAAGGTTATGTGATAAATGCTGCACAACAAGGCAAAATGTATTCGGTTTCAGGAAGCAGTAATAATGGAAATCTTTCAACACTAAATCTCGCCACCGGAGCAGGAACTAATATTGGTCAAACGACTTATAATGATATTATTGATTTGGCAATTCACCCAACGACTAATGTTATTTATGGTTTAAGAGCAACAACTACAAGTTCTACATTATTAAGAATCAATGCCTTAGGCGGAGATGCATATCAATACATTCCATTACCGGTTCCTGACATTTATTCAATAGAATTTGATAGGAATGGAATCTTTTATGGTGTAAAGCGCTCAGGTGAAATTTACAGATTCAATTTACCATCGGGAGATAGTATTTATATTTCAAAATTACCAACAACTTTGGTTTCCGTAGCATTCGATCCTTTTACCAATGAATTATATGGAACTGTAAGAAATATTGTTGGTGCTGTGCGTGATAGAATTATAAAAATTAATCTGCAGACTGGCGACACTACTCACGTTGGAAGAACAGGATATGGAGTTAATACTGTTGGCATCGCTTTTAATGACGATGGAACACTTTACGGAATAAAAGGCTCTGCTACTCAGGTTTCAGATTTGTTTACAATAGATAAAATGACTGGCGTTGGAACTTTAGTTGGTGCAGTTGGACTGCAGGGATTAGCAGGAATAGGGTTTGCTAAAACTCTTGTAGGAAATCAAGACTTAAGTTCAGCAGTACCAAATAATTTTGCTTTATTTCAGAATTATCCTAATCCTTTTAATCCTTCAACAAGAATTGAGTTCGCATTACCAATTCGTTCAAACGTTAAACTTCAGATTTTTAACATTGTTGGAGAATTGATTTATGAATTTTCGAATAAAGAATTGAATGCCGGAAAGCACGCATTTATTTGGAACGGAACAAACTCTAAAGGAAATTTTGCAGGTAGTGGAATTTATTTTTATAAACTAATTGCAAATGGTGAAGATAATTCTACTTTCCAACAAGTCAGGAAAATGATGCTGATCAAGTAGATTACGATTAAAAATAAGATAAGTAAAAAATACTTCATCAAAGTTTTATGGAATTATAGGTGTTATTAATATAACTGTAGAACCCGGTCTTATAAATTGACTATAAAAAAACAATGAGATTAAGATTAAGAGTAATATTGCTAATAGTTGAATTGTTAATTTTTAATTATTCATTGAAAATAG
>OGCI01001546.1_pt1 | contig 18710 bp, 16 predicted proteins | sample 1570021 | NCBI WGS metagenome assembly OGCI01 (sample SAMN06264664, study PRJEB24512) | hot springs metagenome | isolation source: Hot spring water | place: South Africa: Tshipise | collected 2015-06-21 | reverse complement strand
ATGTGCTGTACGCACCCCGCACGCCTGCGCCCCTGCCCAACACACCACCGATTGAACTGCTCGACGCGCAGGGCAACCCAATTGCCTTCCAAAGAGAATCGCTTCCAGGCGGAACTTACGCCAGCGGGCGCAGTTTTGAGGTGGCGCGGGTCACCAGCTCGCGCCTCACGGTGCGCGTGCGTACCGATACCACCGGCACAAGTGCCCTCCTGAAAATCAACAGTGGACTGCCTCTCAACGGAGTCGCCCCTCTGCAAAACACGCCCGAAGGTTTGACCGACGGCTATGTGCCGATGACCACACTGGCGCCCGGTCAGTTTGAACTGCGCGAGATAGACCTCAGCACGCTCCCTGCGGGGCTGAATGTCATCCGAGTGCGCGTGTTTACGGACACAGGGAACCGACCAGGCTTGTTCAGCGAGTATGTTGCCTTTATCTATCTCCAGCGTGCAGGGGGCGTTGTCCAAGTGGATGGCAACCTTAGCGATTTAGGAACGCCGATCGCAGTGCAAACGCGCATGCCCAGCGCCAACAACAACCGCTTGGATGCCCTCTATGTGCGCAACGACCACCGCAATCTGTACATCGGTATCGCAGGGCATGTGGACACCGCCGAGAACCGCACGAATGGCATCGCGCTGTTTATTGACACCGACTGGGGCTTGGGCACGGGAGTGCGCAACCTCAACCTGCTGGACGATGACAGCGGTCCTGCCGCGCGCCTGCTTTCTAACCAGCGCATCACCGCACCCGACGGGTTTGGAGCCGAGTTTGGGGTTGGGGTGTTTCGTCATCGGCAACTGCACTCGGCGCCCCGAACCGACTTCGTGGGTGACCCGCGCACCCCGCCGCTTGTGGGCGCGGAAGCAGGCTTCTATCGCATTAATCCCTCCCAACTGAACTGGTTGGAGGGGCTACCGGCGCAAATCACTTGGCGCCCGCGCCCCAACTCGACTGACCCCCCCACAGGGCTGGAGATAGCGCTCCCGCTGGATGCGCTCTATGCGAACGGCGCGAAGGCGAGCCGTCCAATAGCCCTGTTTGGGGCGCTGCTCAACACGGGCGAGATCGACTCGGTGTGGTCGGCTTATGATACACGCCGAAGCACGCTGGGCAACCGTCCGCCTGCCACGAGCGCGCTCACCAATCAGTTCCTGCCCCCTCAGCCGAACATCGTGAACAACCCCGGCGCGGTGGCGGTGAGCTTGCAGGCGGTGGCGACCTATACGCTTCAGCAGATGCCCGCCGTCAACGCACCTTACCGGATTATCACCTACTCCACACGGCGTTTGCCTGGCACGCATCTCTATCACACGAGGGGGCGCATAGTGAACGCCAGCAACACTACCTTGCAAGGTCCGATTGCGCTGGTGGTGAAGCTTCCGCCGAATGTGGAGCTGGTGAACCGCACGGGGATGAGCCTCTTCCAAGAAAACACGGCGTACCTGATTCTGAGCGAGGGCGACCTACCTCCTGCTGGTGTGCTGGAGTTTGACCTGCGCTTCCAAGCACCCAGCCAGCGCGGTCTCCCGCCGAAGATGGAACTGCGTGCAGGAGTTGGGGCGATTTAGGCGCACCCCTGTGTGCGCCCTAAAGTAGGGGCAGACCTCTGCGTCTGCTCCAAACTTCCCTACCACAAGGACATTCCCAGATTAGAAATCACACTCACACCGTACTTTGACGCTCTTTATTAGCCACCGTGCCCTCCACTGTCATTTTGAGCGGAGCGAAGAATCTCAGCGAAACTTGTAGAAGAGACCCCTTCGCTGACGCTCAGGGTGAAAGCGTGGGGGGCGTTCTGAGCAAAGCGAAGGGTCTGGGCTAATCTTTCAACCTCACCCCCCTGTGTCCCCCCTCTCCGCAAGCAGAGAGGGGGTGCCTGTGCCCCCTCTCCGTTTATGGAGAGGGGGGCGGGGGTGAGGTTAATCAGGATGCTCTAAGATTCTTCGCTTCGCTCAGAATGACAGTTGGGGACGAGGGTCTAACGAAGGAGCGCCCAAGAAGGGGCGGATAGGCATGCTTATGAACTCAAGCAATGTATCCTCGTCAGGGGCAAGCGATGACCTTGCCCTTTACTAACCTCACCCAGCGCTGTGGGAGTACTTGACCACTTCCACAGCCTGGGTCGTAATCAACCCCTCCGAGACCATCGTGTCCAGCACCTGCAAGAACGCCTCCACCTTCTCTGCGGAGTCGACAATCTCCACCACGATGGGCAGGTCTTCCGACAAGCGCAGGATGTTCGCTGTGTGGATACGGCTGTTGGCACCGTAGCCTGCTAAACCCCGAAACACAGTGCCCCCTGCCAATCCCATCTCGCGCGCTTTGAGCAGGATTGCCATATACAAGGGTTGCCCCTGCCAGCGGTCTGCCTCGCCGATGTAGATGCGCAGTTGTTTCGCTTCGCCTGTGATTTTCATGGTTCTGCCCCTCCAGTCAGGATGCGTGCTAAGCCGATGCCCAGGATGACCGCAATCAGCCCCAGCGCCAAGCTCCCCAGCAGGTTCAGGCTCGCCCAAAGCCATAGCCCCTCCTGAATCAGCCGAAAGCTCTCATACTCGTAGGTGGAAAAGGTCGTGAACGAGCCGAGAAAGCCAATCGCAATCAGCTGACGCCATTCGGGCGCCCAAGTGAAATGGAGCGCCAGCGTCATAAACACGCCCAGCAGGAACGAGCCGACGACATTGATGACCATCGTCTCGTAGGGGAAGGTGGGTCCTAAGCGGTCTGCGAGCCATCCGCCGAGCCAGTAGCGCAGGTTCGCCCCTAAAAAGCCGCCCACGCCGACAATCAAAACGGTGCGCCACATACTACGCAGAGGATACCCCAGCAAACCCCCGAAAAGGGAACCCCCTCGCTCATCGGCGAGGGGGCATCGGTTTACTGTCGGCTTGGAGGGGCGCCACCGCCGGGCACAGGGGGCGCCGCTTGAACCTCACCGGCGCGCCCGTCGCCTTGAACGCCACCCGTGGTGAAAGTGCGGAACAAAAAGAAACCCGCCACCAGCAGGATAGCAATCAGAATGGCGACCACCGCTCCCGTAGGAATCTCCTGTTTCATCGGGGTTACTCCTTAGCGTCCCGCCTCACACTCGGCGCGTGTGGCGTAGCGCACATCGCTAATCAACACGCCGTAGTAGCCTCGCTCATAGTCGGGATAGCCAGCAGGCGAGTCAGAGGCGCGTGCCCACTTGGAGTGCCCATCGCCGTACACGAAGTTCATCCCGCCCTGATGGCGCGGACGACCCTGATAGAACTCCCACCCATTGCGCCCCTCGGGCCAATAGCGCATAAAGTTCTGAGGGTCGTGCGGACCACGCAAGCAGACGGACCAGCTATAGATGTAGTTGTTGTCGGCGATGATGCCGATGCTGGCAGGCTCCTGCAGTTGGGCAAGAGCGGTGGGAATAGGCACACCGTTTGTGCCAGCGCGCCCAAAGATAATCTCGTTCAGACCGTACTCAGCAAATGGTACGATTCGAGGGCTGTTTGCTCCCCGTCCACACTCCCAGAGGGCATACGCCGCGATGAAGGTCGTGCCCGCGTAGCTGGGGCAGTCGAAGATGCCCCCATTCTTGATGTAAGGGAAGAGCATCGTTGCCCAGTGTTGACGGGGTTGGTTGGGGTTGTTGGTGAAATAGCCGGTTTCGCTACAACCGCCGGGCCAAGGCTGAGGGAAGAAAGTCTCGTCGTAGTCCTGCACATACATCATCACGGCAGTCCCTATCTGGCGCGTGTTGCTTAGGCACTGGGTCTTGCGCGCGCTCTCACGCGCCTGCGCAAACACGGGGAACAGGATCGCCGCCAAAAGGCGATAATCGCTATGACAACCAGAAGCTCAATCAGCGTAAAGCCACGAACTGTATACCTCGTCGTATCATCTCCTCGGACATTAGCATAATAGCCTGTTGTATTCCCCATTATACCACGATTTTTGCAAAATGCAAGCACTCTCCCCACCGAAGGTATACTCTTAGCCGAGATGCTACCAGAAGAGAGTGTGGTGTTGCCCGAAGAGCGCGTGAGCTTTGAGCGCGAACGAGGCGTCAGTGCGATTATTGTCTCGCCAGAGGTGACCTATCTCTTCGTGCGTGTGCCCGACACGAGCGACATCGCGCTCAAACGCCAGCAAATTTTGGACACGCTCCATCAGGCGAACATCAGCATTTTCCTGATCAAGCTCCAACGGCAGGGGTTGAGCTTCGCGCTACACGCCACCGACACCGAGCGCACCTGTGCCGAGCTGGAGGCACGAGGCTATCACCTCACAGTACGCCCGCGCCGACGCATGGTCTCCATCTTCGCCCAGAACATGCGCGAACTGCACGGCGTGTTAGCCCGCACCGCCGAGATGCTCTACGAACTCGGCGTTGCGATTGAGCAAATCAGCGACGCACACAACCGCCTCACCCTGCTGATTGAAGCCGGCCAAACCCCCGAAGTGGTCAACCGCCTGCGCAAGGCATTCCACCTGCGTGAGGATGCCGTGCGATGGAACCCCTGAGGTAACCAACGATGAGGATACGCGTTCTGAAATTTGGTGGCACCAGTGTAGACTCTCAGGAACATCGTTACCTCGCAGCGCGCAAGGTGATTCAGTGCTTAGAGGCGGGCGCGATGCCCGTGGTGGTCGTGTCTGCGATCGGTCGGCGGGGCGCGCCCTACGCCACCGACACCTTAGTAGACTTCCTCCAGAGCATCGACCCCACCATCCCACCTCACCCTCGCGAGAAAGACCTGATGATGGCGTGTGGCGAGATTATCTCTACCGTGATTATGGCGCAGACCCTGCGCACGCTCGGCTACCACAGTGTGGCGCTCACGGGCAACCAGGCGGGCATCATCACGGACAGTGAGTTCGGCAACGCCCGAATCTTGGAAATCAACCCCACGCCGATTTTACGCTGTCTGGAGCAGGGGTGGATTCCCATCGTGGCGGGCTTTCAAGGCGTGACACGGGGCGACTCGATTTTCCATCGCGGGTCTATCACGACTTTGGGACGTGGCGGAAGTGACACCACTGCCGCAGCGCTGGGCGTCGCGCTCCAAGCCGAAGCCGTTGAAATCTACACCGATGTGGATGGCGTCAAAACCGCTGACCCCGACTTCGTGCCGAATGCGCCGACTCTGTCCGAAGTGTCTTACGAAGAGGTCGCCGAAATCGCCCACCAAGGCGCCCGTGTGCTTCATCCCCGCGCGGCGGAGATTGCGATGGACTACGGAATCCCGCTCTGGGTCAAATCCACCTTCAGCGACGAACCCGGTACCCGAATCGTCGCCAGCACCGACGATATCCATCGCATCACGGGCGTGCCCCACACAGGCAAGCTCGCCTATCTGAGCTTCTACATCCCCTATCCTGAACACAAGGCGCAGATTGAGCTGGAACTCTACCGCCTGATGGCGCGTGTGGGGGTCAACCTGCAGGGCGTTGGGGTGGACGAGGAGGGGGTCGGCTTCGGCTTCCCGCGCGAGCACTGGAATACTGTGCGCACCACACTGGACGGCTTAGTGCTTCCTCTGGGCGATTCGACGACCTTCTACCTACTCCAGTTTGGCGACACGCCCAGCGAACTGTGCAAAATCCAGCGCAATATGTTAGAGAAGGCAGGCTTCACGGGCGAGCGTCTGCGCACTATCCCCATCACAATCGTAGAGGGTTGCACGATGGTCTCGCTAATCGCGCAGGGCTATAGCCGTCAGCCGGGCGTGTTTGCGACGCTGTACCAAACCCTCACCTCGGCGGGCATTCCCGTGTGGCAGACCGCCGACTCGGAGCTCTCGCTCTCGTGCATCATTCCGGAAAGTGAAGTGGAAAAGGCGGTGAGATTAATCCATGACCGATTCGCGCTCAGTGCCTCCGCCCGATGAGGAGCCGAGAGTGCCCGAAATCCCGCCCCGCCCTGTGCTACCCGAACCGCCCAAAGTGGAGTTTGAGCGCCCCAAACTCCCTCAGGGTCCCTCGCCTCAGTTCACTGGCACCACGAAGGCGGTCAGCCTTGCCTTCTCCATAGGCTTCTCGCTTGCCGGACCTGTGGTGCTGGGCGGTTTGGTCGGCTACTGGCTCGATGGGCGCTTCAACACCAGCCCCACTTGGACGATGATTTTGGTGCTGGTGGGCGCCGTCGCAGGTCTGGTACAACTCATTCGAACGGTCAATCGCCTCCAAAGCGATGAGGAGCGTAAGCCATGAGCGTGATGGACGAACCTGCAGTGCTGGCGAAGACCGTTGCACGCTGGACGACTATCGTGACGGTTCTGTCGGTAGTGCTGTTGGTGGGGTATGGCTCTCCATCGGCCGCGATTGGTTTGGTGGTGGGGGTGCTTACGGTGGCGTGGGTGGTGGGTTTCTACGCGCTGATTGCACGCTTCTTCGCACGCTCGGCGAACCCGCTGTTCCCGCGTATGTTGGTAGGGCTGAACCTACTGAAGTATCCCATCTTCTTGTTGATTACTTACGCTGTGGTTCAAGGTGGGACGCTGATGGTGTCAGGCTTTGTGATGGGCGTGGTGCTTCCGCTGGGGGTGTTGACAGGGATTGCTGTTCGGTGTTTGCGAGCCTAATGAAGTGCCGAATATCCTTAGCATTCCTGATAACGCCCACCGTAAGCGCACGCCCTGTTATTAAGGAAGCCAAACGCAGGGCTTGGTGAACTCTCAAGTGGAGACCGAGGGTGTTCGAAAAATCGTAGCACGGGCATCCTGCCCGTGAAAAATCGGGTAGGTCGGGGCAGAATGGGTCCGCTGTGAGCGCAGGCGTCTCGCCTGCATTATCGTTGAGAACCGCTTGGTGAGGGATGCGAATGCCATGCATGCGGGCGGGACGCCCGCGATCCCAGTGATTTTTCAAACACCCTCAGTGGAGCCCCCTCATGCGCTCGGTTTAGAGGAGGGTGTCGGAGCCGACTCGACCCAGTTGATTGCCGACTGAGCGACAGCGACCAAGGTCAATCCAGTGCCTGCGAGCACTTGAAGCCAGTTGTTCATCAGATACTCGGCGTATGTGTAGGTCGCAAAATAGAGCGCCAGCCCAATCAGCAAGACTGAGACGGGCCAGCGCGGGGGGTGCCGTCGTCCCATTCCCACGGCGCTGACCGCCATCAAGATTCCGATAAGCCCCCAGAAGACTTGATCCACCTCGCTCAGTCCGCCCAGCGGAGCGTTCAGCCAAGTGGCAACCGACTTGGTCAGGAAGTAGAGGCTCATCCCGTAAGCGAACAGGATTAACAACCGATGGCGCAGAGCAGGCAGGAAGAACCCCATCCCCGCTATCAACACAAACAGGAGCGCATTGCGTCGGAGGATGGGCACATCTTGCACAAGAAAAAGGGCAACCACCCCTGCCGTCGCGGTCAGCAGGGGAAGCCAACGAAAACGCCATGCATCCGAACGCCAAAAACTCATCTTAGACAGGGTTCGCCAACTCGTGGAGCTGGTGCTCCAGCAGGTTCAGCACCTTTCGGGCGTGCTCTATCTGAGCTTTTACGGCTTCGGGGGCTGTACCGCCCAACACACGCTTCGCCTGAACCGCTTGTTCAGGTTGAACCGCTTGGAGCGCATCCTCTTCAAAGAGGGGAGAATGCCGTCGCAGGATGTCCAAAGTGAGTGCCTCCAGCCCAATACCCTGCTGAATGCAGTCGCGCACAATCTGCCCGACCACATGATGCGCCTCGCGGAATGGAAGCCCCTTATTCACCAGGTAGTCTGCGAGTTCAGTGGCGGTGGAGAAATCGCCCACCAGCGCCGAGCGCATCCGCTCGGTGTTCCAACGGGCGGACTGGAGCATGGCGCGGGTCAGCCGAATGGCAGGGAGCATGGAGTCAAAAGTCGCAAACAGGAGTGGCTTGTCGTCTTGCAGGTCGCGGTTGTAAGTCAGCGGAAGCCCTTTGAGCAGGGTGAGCCATGCGGTCAGGTTGCCCACTGCCAGCGCACTTCGCCCGCGTATCAACTCGGCGATGTCGGGATTCTTCTTCTGGGGCATCAGGCTACTGCCTGTGGTGTAAGCGTCGTCCAGTTCCACAAAGCCGTATTCGGGAGTGCTCCAGTTGATAAGCTCTTGCGCGATACGGCTTAAGTGGAGCATAATCATGGTGAAGGTATACAGGTAGTCCGCCACGAAATCGCGGTCGGAGACGGCGTCCATACTGTTGGGGATAGGCAGGCTGAATCCCAGTTCGTTGGCGGTCAGTTCGCGGTCAATAGGGATACTGGTTCCCGAAAGTGCGCCCGCGCCGAGCGGGCAGAGGTTCATCCGATGTGCCGATTGAACAAGCCGTTCCAAGTCGCGCCCAAGCGCCCACAGGTGCGCCATCAGGTGATGCGCCAAACTCACGGGCTGGGCGTGTTGCTGGTGGGTCAAGCCGGGCAGAAGGGTCAGCATGTGTTGTTCGGCGAGCTCTATCAGTGCCTCGCACAGTTCAATCAGCGTGTGCCCGATTTTGGGGGTCATCTCCCTCAGCCAGAGGCGCGTATCGGTGGCGACTTGGTCATTTCGGCTGCGCGCTGTGTGGAGTTTGCCTGCCAGTGCTCCTACTTTCTCGTACAGACGCTGTTCGATGGCTGTATGGATATCTTCCGCTTCGTAGTCAAAAAGCCAGTCGCCCTCCTGAATTTCATGAGCGATCTCCAACAGCGCTTGCACAAGGGTGTTTGCCTCATGTTGGTTGAGGATGCCCGTGATGCCGAGCATGCGTGCGTGGGCGATACTGCCCTGAATATCCTGCGACCAGAGCCGTTGGTCAATAAACAGCGAGTGCGAGAAGGCTTGGGCTTCGGGTGCGGGTTCTTTGTCAAAGCGTCCGCCCCACATGCGTTGGTTGGCTTGTTCCTTAGGCATAGTCAGGGCAATTATACCAAAGGTGGGGGGCACGCGCCCGGAGGGATTCGAACCCCCGACCCCCAGATCCGAAGTCTGGTGCTCTCGTCCGCTGAGCTACGGGCGCAAGGTCAATGGTCGGGGCGCCCGGACTCGAACCGGGGACCTCTACCACCCCATGGTAGCGCGCTAACCATACTGCGCCACGCCCCGACGCTTTGTAGAGTATACCTGATGAAGGGTGGGAATTCAAGCCCTTCAACTCTCTGACTTAGGGCGGCTCTACGCCCCAACGCTTGAGGCGTCGGGCACACTCTGCCGAAGGCAACCACCTCCGCGCCTCCAACATTTTCCTTAGCGCATGCCCTGCCACTTGTTCGCTCAGTAGGTTTTGACGAATTAACTCATCTAAGACCCACAAGGTACCATGGACTCTCAAGCCTTTAGATACGGCAACTGAGCGTAATAACTGGTCGCTGGTTATCAGATGTGCTTGCTCGCGAAGCGCCAGCAGTAGATGGGCTATGTCATACACCGAAAGGTTTGGATAGTCTTCACGGAGCTGTATCGCTTTTGAGACTTCTTGTCCGGACAGCTCTAACTCTTGCAGTCCCATCGCTCGCAAGGCGTCAGGTGCAGGCTCCTTTATCTCCTCCATGGCGAAGTCCGAGATTATCCAGTCCACAGACAACTGAAACAGATACTCAAGAACACCTCCCGAATTAAAATCAATCAATACGCTTGCATCAATCACACAACGCAATCGGCTCATGCTGGTCCAGAAAATCCTCCGTGAACTTGATCAAAGGTTTTCCTAACAACTCGCAAGCGCGGGTTTCGCTGATTGTGCCATCGTTGAGGGCGCGCAGTGCCAATCGCTCCATGCGCGTGCTGGTTTCAGCAGGGTAGGGAGTGCCCGGCTCCGTACGATACCAATTACGCCCGCGAAAAAGTTGAAAGAGCCTCTTAACGACCTCTGAGGAGATTATCCCAACCTCTTGCGCTCGGTAAATCCAAGCTTGCATGCTAATACCGTACTTGTGCTTGAGTGCATACAACTCGCCCAAGCTGAGCGAGCGCCGTTGAAAGCCCAACTCCTCCTGCACTACAGGTTTGGGAACCAAGAAAGCGCCAGCAAACCGATTAGCAGTCTGCTCAATTTGCCTCTCACTCCATTCCTTAGGCATTTCCAAGATTAGGTGAGCCAACTCGTGAGCGATGCTGAATCGCTGACGGTCACCAGGCAAGTTGTCGCGAACCACAATCACAGGAAGTGTATCGTTCGCCACAAGCGACAGGGCATCCACATGGTCAACAGCAGGTAAAAGACCTACCTTGATGCCCCTTTCTTCTAAGGTCTCAATAAGGTTTGGGAGGGCATTCAAACCAAGGTCCCAGTGGTGTCGCAGGTCTATCGCAACTTGCTCTACATCCTCTGGCGATTGCATCTTGCGGGAGATATTAGGGATGGTGAATTCATGCAGTTCACCGAGCAGATGCTCGAGGGTCAGATAACGCTCAATCCAGTCCTGCACTTGGGCGCAGAGAATTTCTTTTTTCGCATGAGACACTTTGCTTCGGTGGTGGCGATAGGCAGGCTCGGACAAATGCACCGTCGTCGGGCGCAGGAGGTACTCAACGCTCACTTGAAGAGCCTTGCTTAGGCGAATGAGGGTTCGTGAGGTCGGAACATCTTCGTTGCGCTCATACTTTGAGATTGCCTGCGCGCTTACGCCCACCTGTTCAGCCAGTGCGCGCAAACTCAGTCCCATCCGCTTGCGACAACTCTTGATTCGTTCGCCCAACTGCATCGTGTTTCACCACCAGTGCAAAGACCTAATTCGCCTCTTCAGTTGACATTATACCATAAAATGGGCAGTTTTGTAAACCGACGCAGAGGGTGTTTGAAAAATAACTGAGTGTCCTTGTACCCGTTCACGCCTCGTCTTTCCAGAGAACCTCACCCCCCTGTGTCCCCCCTCTCCGCAAGCAGAGAGGGGGGAAGCACAGTGCCCCTAAGCCCCCTCTCCGTTTACGGAGAGGGGGTTGGGGGTGAGGTCGATACAGATTTTTCAAACACCCTCACCGACGCACTGCGAAAATTAGTGGCTTGGGCATCCTGTCCATCACCTAAAGCAGGGCACAGCGAGATAGCTCCGATATCAGGTATCCTATGCCAGGTGAGACCATGATTATTCGCAAGCCAAACCGCCTTATCAACGAAAAAAGCCCCTATCTCCTCCAGCACGCCTATAACCCTGTGGATTGGTACCCTTGGGGGGTGGAAGCGTTCTTCAAAGCGAAAGCGGAAGACAAGCCGATTTTCCTCTCCACTGGCTACTCCTCGTGCCATTGGTGCCATGTGATGGAGCACGAGTCGTTTGAGAATCCCCAGATTGCCGAGATGCTGAACGCAGGTTTTGTGCCCATCAAGGTCGACCGCGAGGAGCGCCCCGATGTAGACGAAATCTACATCACCGCCGTTCAACTGATGACGGGGCACGCGGGGTGGCCCCTCTCGGTGTTCCTCACGCCCGACGGATTGCCCTTTTACGGAGGCACTTACTATCCGCCCCAAGCATTCGCCGACCTGCTGACCCGCGTGAACTATGTGTGGCACAATCACCGCGACCAAATCTACCGAAGCGCGCAAGAGATTCAGCAGAATCTGGCGCAACTGGTCGCAACGCGCCACGAGGAGATGCGAGGCGAGCGCACGCCCGAAATCTTTCGCGCTTACAAGGCGCAACTGATGGCAGGCTACGACCCCCAGTATGGCGGGTTCGGAGGCGCACCCAAGTTCCCGCCCAGCACCGCACTCCCCCCGATGCTCTACTTAGCCGTTGAGGCAAGTGATGACCAACTGGGGCTGATGGCGCTCAACACTCTGGCTCAGATGGCGCACGGCGGGATGTATGACCATATCGGTGGCGGGTTCCACCGCTACTCCACAGACGAGAAGTGGTTTCTGCCCCATTTTGAGAAGATGCTCTACGACAACGCTCAGCTCGCCTATGCTTACGCCTACGGGTATGCCTTGACTGGGCTGGACTTTTATGCGGAGGTTGCGCATGGGATTATCCAGTGGCTCTTGCGGGAGATGCGCCTATCCGAAGGTGGGTTCGCCAGCGCCTTAGACGCCGATAGCCCTGAAGGGGAGGGCTACTACTACACCTGGCGCGAACACGAAATCTACGAGATACTCGGCGAGCAGGATGCCCCGCTGTTCTGCAAAGTATACGAGGTGCTCCCTGAGGGCAACGCCCACGACGAGGCGACAGGACGCCCCACCGGGCGCAACATCCTCCACATGACCCAGCCGTTGGAAGCACACGCTAACGAGCTGGGCATCCCCCTAGAGCAGCTCAAAGAGCGCTTGAGCGCAATGCGCGCCAAGCTCCTGCCAGCGCGCCAGAGCCGAACCGCACCCGCTCGCGACGACAAGGTGCTCACCGATTGGAACGGCTTAGTCATCTGGGCGCTTGCTTGCGCCTCCGACGCGCTGGAGGCGCCCGAGTACTACCAGCGCGCCAGCGAGTGCGCCGAGTTCCTCTGGAACACGATGTGGAACAATCAGGGCATTCTGCTCCACCGCTACCGCGAGGGCGAGTCGGCTATCCCCGCCTATTTGACCGATTACGCCTATCTCGGAATGGGCTTGATGAGCCTTTATGAGGCGAACCCCGAACCGAAATGGCTGGAGTGCGCACTGCAACTCGCCGACCAGATGGTAGAGCGGTTTCACGATGGTGAGTTCGGCGGATTTTTCAGCACTGACCGCCACCACGACCTGTTGATTGTGCCCGTCAAGACCTATCAAGACCGTGCGATGCCCTCAGGCAACGGCGCCGCCGTGCAGTTTCTGGCACAGTTGAGCACTGTGCTGATTGTTGACGACCCCGAACGCAGTGAGCGCTATCGCGAACTGGCAGAAGCAACCCTCGACTCGTGCTGGCGTCTGCTGGAGCGTGCCCCCGTCGTGGGGGATAGCCTGCTCTATGGTTATCTCCTGTTGGACGGCGAGACGATGGTGTACCCCAACCTCCAGATGGAGGTGCCCGCGGTGGACGAGCCAGAGCAAACCGGTCCCATCCGGGTCAGCCTCGTGCCCCAGCCCGAAGGGTTGGTGGTGGTGTTTGAGATTGACGAGGGCTGGCACATCAACGCCCCTGAGGAGCAGTCAGGGCGCATCCCCACCCGCGTGGAAATCACGACTGACCTGCCTATCCAGTTCGGCGAACCGCACTGGACACCCTCTACGCCTTACACAGCAAGCGGTGAGACGCTCTATGTGTACACCGAGAGCGCCGCGGCGATTGTGCCGATTGCGAGCGCGGAGGCAACGGGCGGGATGGAAGGACATGTGCGCGTGCGGGTGGTCTATCAGCCCTGCACCGACACCGAGTGCCAACTGCCCGTGGAGCGCGTGTTCCTGTTGCCCGTGAGCCTTCGGGAAGAGTGAGGGGATGGGGTGAACCCTCACCCCCTCTCTTCGCGGTACCGACGGATGATTTCGTCAATCTCAGGCTGGCGCCGGAAAGCGTTCAGCTCCGCAATCAGGTCGTCCTGCAACTGGAGACCTTTGACCGCCTGATACACCTTCTGAAGTCCCTCCAACAGTTCGCCCGCCGCTTCCGTGTTGTACACATACGCAGGGGGCGCAGTCGGCTGGAGGCGCGCGCGTATCTGCATCCGCACCTTGTCCATGTCTACCAGCCGACCGGGGCAGGTTTTGGTTGTGGGGGTTGGGGCTAACCCGCGCCGTACCAGCTCGTTCACCTCGCGGTGCCCCATCACAATCAAGCCGTCGGGTTCGTCTAAGAACCGCTGGGTTAGCCCATACTTCTGGAGCATTTCAATCGTGTGTTGGATGCCTACTTCCAGCTGTTGGGGGGTCAGGGGTGCAATATCGCCATGTCCAGAGAAGCAGAGGTGGTAGGTCGTCTCGTTGATGCCCGCCACGCCAGCGGGGATTTTGGTGGGGTCGCGCCCGGGTTCTATTGTGCCGTTGAAGCGAATAACCACATTGTAGCCGATTTCGTTCCACCCGCGCTCGCGGTGCCACTGGTCGATTTGTTGAGCGGTGGTGTCAAACGCCTGACCGTTGCGCCCGTGAGCGGCGGTGTGCCAGACGATGCGCTCTACCTTGCGTGTTGCTTTGCGTGCCATCATTTGCCTCCCGACTGTAGGACAGTTTCGGCATACGCTTGAAACCTCCCCTGTGTTTTGGGGCGTATCGTTGCATCGGCTGAGGGTACTCTTATAGTTGTGCCGAGCATCCGTTTGAAGATACGGGGTATGACCTGCGCTGCCTGTGTGAGGCGAGTAGAGCGCTCCTTACAAAATCTACCGGGCGTCCAATCGGTCTCGGTCAACTTGGCGACCGAGCGCGCTGAGTTAGAGGCTGAAGCGCCGTTAGCCCCCGATGTGGTGATAGAGGCGGTGCGTCGTATCGGTTATGAGGCGGAGCTAGATACCCCAGAAAGCGTCTCAGAACCCTCTGAGCAAGGTACAAATTGGCGCCTCTGGCTCAGCATCGCGCTCAGTGTGCCCATTTTCTTGCTGAGTATGGTCTTCCCGCACTTGTTGCCTGCGCAGGGCTGGGTGCTTCTGGCGCTGACGACCCCCATCCAGTTTGGCACGGCGCTTCCGCTCTACAAATCCGCTTTCGGCGCGCTCCGTGGGGGAAGCGCAAACATGGAGGTACTGGTGCTGTTGGGCACCCTCTCCGCTTACTTCTACAGTTTGGCGCTCACCGTGCAGGGTCAGCATCACCATCTCTACTACGAGACCTCGGCGATTATTTTGACGCTGGTTCTATTGGGGCGCCATCTGGAAACGCGGGCGCGCAGGCAGGCAAAGCGGGCGATGGAGGCGCTCTGGTCGCTTCTGCCGAACGAGGTGCAACGCTGGAACGGCGCTGGCTACGAGCGCGTGACGATTGGCGCTATTCAGAGAGGCGACCGTCTGCGCGTGCGCACTGGCGAGCGTATCCCTGTGGACGGAACTATTCTGGAAGGGAGCGGATGGGTGGACGAGTCGGCACTCACAGGCGAAAGCGTGCCCGCTGAGCGGCGTTCGGGTCAGCAGGTGTTGGGTGGAAGTCTGCTGGTGGATGGCATACTGGAGATTTCTGCCCAAGCAGTGGGGCATACGACGCTCTTGGCGCAAATTGCTCATGCGGTAGAGCGCGCCCAGAGCCAGAAAGCCCCTGTCCAACGATTAGCCGACCAAATCGCAGGGATTTTTGTGCCGATAGTGGTGCTGATTGCGCTGGGCACGCTGATAGGTTGGTGGGTGAATACGGGGTCGTTCGGTCAGGCTCTGGTGCCTGCGGTGAGTGTGTTGGTGATCGCCTGCCCGTGCGCGTTGGGGCTGGCGGTACCGATTGCCCTGATGACGGGCACTACACGCGCTGTGCGTGCAGGGGTGCTGATACGCAACATCTCCGTGCTGGAGCGAGTACGCCAAGTGGATACACTGGTGGTGGACAAGACGGGCACGCTCACGATGGGCTATCCCCGAGTGCAGAAGGTGGTTGTGGACGGTGTTGACGAGCCTACGGCGCTCCTGCTCGCCAGCACCTTAGAAAGCACTACCACTCATCCGCTTGCGGAAGCGATTGTGCAGTATGCGGGGGAGCGGATACGGGTGAGGGCAACCGAAACCCCCTCCCCAACCCTCCCCCTGAACGCAGGGGGAGGGAGCCTGCTACCCCACTTGCCCGCAGCGTCGGGAGTGTGGGCAACCATCACGGGGTCAGAGGGTGAGCTCAAACTCCACTCTGTGCGTACAGTGGCAGGTGGGGGCGTTATTGGACAGATGGAGGCGCACACCTTAGTCATCGGAAGCCCGCGCTTCCTTCAAGAGCAGGGTATCCCGATAGAGAAACCTTGGAATGCACCCGTTCTGCTGGCTGTGGATGGTCAGGTCGTTGCGGGATTCACCTTCACGGACCAGCCCCTGCCCGAGCTTCACGCCGTGCTGAACGCCCTACGCAAGGAAGGGATTGAAATCATCCTCTGTTCAGGCGACCATCCTGAGGCAGTCGCCGAGTTTGCCCATTCAGTGGGGATCGAACGCTGGTACGCAGGGCAACTCCCTCAGCAGAAGGCACAACTGGTTGCCACGCTCCAAAACGAGGGACGCAAGGTCGCTTTCGTGGGCGATGGCGTCAACGATGCGCCCGCTCTGGCTCAAGCCGACTTGAGCATCGCGGTCGCCGAGGGCACTCACCTCGCCACCGAAACCGCCGACTTGGTGCTTCTCAACCGCGACTTGCGCACCTTGCTGACTGCGCTCCACCTCTCACGAGCCATCTATAGCGTGATACGGCAGAATCTCTTCTTCGCTTTCGTGTACAACACGCTGGGCATCCCGCTGGCGGGTATGGGCTACCTGAACCCGATGATTGCAGGATTGGCGATGAGCTTCAGCTCGCTATCGGTCGTGGTTAATGCGCTTCGGCTCCTGCGGTGGCAAAACCAACCTCGAAATGACAGGTGAGCCTCCATCTACCCAACCGCTCACGAAAACGCCAACAGAAAGAGCGTCAGGATGCCGTTGTTGTAAGCGTGCATCAAAATACAGGGCAGGAGCGAGCGCGTGTACGCATAGGTGAGCGCCATAATCATCCCGAAAATCGTCAGGGCGATAATCCCGCCGAGGAACTGGGGATGGATGACTGCGAACAGGTAGCCACTCACGAAAGCGCTCAGCCACAGGTTGCCCGTGCGTTGCCAAAGCACCCCAAACAGCACTCCCCGAAAAAGGAACTCTTCAATAATGGGAGCCAACACCGCCGCCTGAATAAAGGTCCAGACGAAGTAGCCCAGCGTGGGGGTCTGTTCAAAGCGCTCGCCGATGGGATTGGTCTGCTCTGCAGGGAGCGCTCCCGAGATGGAAATCGCTATCAATAGCGCTATAAACAGGAACGGCAAGTAGGCAGAGTAGCCAAACAGCGAGGCGCCCACATCGCGCCAGAGCGCCTTGCGGAACCAGCGCAGTTGGCTCCACTCACCCGATTGGTTTTGCATCGCCACAAGGAACCACAGCGGTACCGCCACCGCAATCAGGTAGCCAATCGCGCCTGCATCGGGGATGCCCAACCCTTCCAGGGTGCTCACGAGGTAGCCCAGATTGAGAATCAAGAGCATAAAAATCACGATCCCCCACAGAAGCGGGTCTAACGCAAACGGCGAGGCGCGTTCCAGTAGCTGGCTCGGCGCTTTCCAAGTTCCACGCTTCACGAACAGCAAAAACATCGGCACGAACACCACCCCTCCGAAAAACGCCAACCCAACCAGACCTAAGAGAAGCCCAAAGAGTAGCATACGCGGGAGGCTGGAGGCAAGAAGTTCATTCTGGATTTGCTCGGCACGCGCCTTATCGCCTGCCTTTTGCCAGAGGATTGCCTCGGTGAGCCGAAGCACCAGTGGCGATGTGGTCGGCTGAAGCAGTTGCAGGCGTGTGGGGATTGCCTCGGCAGTGATAGGTTCAGCAAGCGTCTTGTGCCATAGCTCGGTGTACCAACGGCGCTGGGCAGGGCTGAGCAGCTGGGAGGGAAGTGCCTCCGCTTGACTGAGTAGTTTTGTTGCTCCCTCAAGCCCAAAGTAGGCTCTAACCACAGCACTGCTGACCTGGACCTCCCAGCTGTTCTGCTCGTCCAGAGAGGACAGAAGCGTCGCTACTGGAACGGTCGGCGCAAACTGATGGACAACTAATGCATAACGAACGGTGAAGTTAATCGCAAGGCTATCGTTGTTCTCTCTCAGGCTCCCTCCGCTTCCCTGTGTGAAAAGTTTGAGGAAGACCGCCATATTGGCGAAAATGGTGAGGGCAAAGAGGAATATCACGAGCCACCAAGCATAGCGTGCCGATTCGCGCATGGGTCATCTCTGGCGGAGGGTCTGGGATTCGAACCCAGGGTAGGGAGCTTAACCTCCCTACAACCGCTTAGCAGGCGGCCCCTTTCGACCACTCAGGCAACCCTCCGCCTCTGAGAGTATTCTACCCGTCTGAACGGAAAAATGTCAAGGTTTTGAGAGGGTGTTTGAAAAATCCCCTTCTTAGCCCCCACCCCCCCACAACATCCAACAACGCACCACTCCCACATTCCACAACAACATCCGACCCAATACCGCACGACGCGCCATCCCTTCCAAACGCTCTCGACAATAACTCCCACACAACCCCTTCAACGAACCAAACAACGACTCCACCCAATAACGACGCTCAGACACCGCCCGATGCGCCTCGTAATCCCTGCGCGCCCGCACCCGTACCGTATGCCGAACCCCACGCCATAAACTGTCCCCCACCCGAAACACAGGCGTCCACCCCTGCTGATACACCCACCGCAACCCCCGCACTTCCATCCCGTACAGTGCATCCCCCACGACATAACACCCCTCCCAGCCCCACGAAGCGCCCTCCTCCTCCCGCCACGACCGCCACAACCGACGCTCGTCCGCATACGGCTCCCCCAACCGCACCCCGACCACCACCCGCTCGCCATTCGGCACCACCGCCACCACCGCTACCACCCGAATGTGCGACTGCACCTTGCGTATCTCCGCTCCTCGACGCCACTGCTGATGAAAGGGGCTGTTGAAACCGAACCCTGTGCCGTCCACCAGAAGCAGTTCGGGGGTGTTGCCGTGTAAGGCGCGTTCGGCAAGCCAGCGCTGGAACGCAAGGAGGCGTTCTTCCGACAGGTGGGCTATCCGATAGTGTAAGGTGGAGAAGTCGGGCACGGGTTTGCCCAAGTCGTGGAAGAGGGCTTGTGTGGCACGGTAAGAGAGGTCGTGGAGTTGCCGAAAGAGCCACAGAGCGAGGATGAGTGCTTCGGGGTATTGGGGCGGGCGTCCGCGTTTGGGTTTGGGAGCGGGGTGTTG
>OGCI01001543.1_pt1 | contig 18756 bp, 12 predicted proteins | sample 1570021 | NCBI WGS metagenome assembly OGCI01 (sample SAMN06264664, study PRJEB24512) | hot springs metagenome | isolation source: Hot spring water | place: South Africa: Tshipise | collected 2015-06-21 | reverse complement strand
CTACGCGCGCTTTACCCGCTGACCTGCTTGTTCATGCAGCACTTCTTGTACTTCTTTCCACTACCGCATGGACACGGGTCGTTGCGCCCCACCTTCAGCGTCCTCACCACCGTGCCGACAGCCGCCGTGCGGGTAGCGGTCCTGCCTGAGGCGTCGCCTTCCTCGGATGCCGCCATATCTCCAGCACCCGACATGCTGGTGACCTGCACCGTAGGCTGAGGTTGAGGAGGCGCCACCTGACCATGGTATATCCAGCGCACCACCTCTTCCTGTATGGAACCCAGCATGTGCTGGAACATTTCGTATGCTTCCTTCTTGTATGCCACCAGCGGATCTTGCTGGGCGTAACCACGCAGTCCGATGCCCTCGCGCAGGTAGTCCATATTGGCGAGGTGTTCCATCCACTTGTCATTGATGAAGCGAAGCATCACCCAGCGCTCCAGCGCCCGCATCACTTCCGAGCCCAGTTCCTCTTCACGCTGGGCATAGCCCTGCAGGACCACCTCCTCGAGGTAGTCTGTCAGCCGGTCGGCAGGGTGAGACCTCAGGTCATCCACCGTCAGCCAGCGTGAAATGCCGAACAACTCCTCGAGCCGGCGGAACAGTCCCTCGGCATCCACCTCGGCGCTGCGTGTATCCTGCAGAGTGAACATCATCACCGAGTCCTGAACCTTCTCTCGCACGAAATCGTGGATGGTGGCGGTGAGAGGGTGCCCTTCCAGAATACGGCGGCGTTCGCTGTAGATGACGCGACGCTGTTCATTCATCACTTCGTCGTATTCCAGCACGTGCTTGCGAATTTCAAAGTTGTACGCCTCCACCTTCTTCTGCGCCTTCTCAATCAGGCGAGAGAGCAGCTTCACGTCCACGCTTTCGCTCTCCTCCCACATGGCGAGCAGGCGCTGCTTGGACGGGTCGCCGAACCGGCGCCACAGTTCATCTTCCAGCGACACGTAGAACCGGCTCTCACCGGGATCGCCCTGACGCCCTGAGCGCCCGCGCAGCTGGTTGTCAATACGGCGGGACTCGTGACGCTCGGTGCCGAGGATGAACAAGCCGCCCAAGCTGCGAACCTCTTCCGCTGCTTTAGAGCGCTCCGCTTCGCTGAGAGGGGGAGGGGGTAAGGCGCGTCCGCGTCGGTACGACTGCCACTGCAGTTCGTCCTCTTCGTCCATTTCCTCGCCCTCGGCGGGCACATGCGGGGCGACACTGCCTCCCAGAATGATGTCCACACCGCGTCCCGCCATGTTGGTGGCGACGGTTACCGCGCCTTTGCGCCCAGCCTCCGCGATGATGATGGCTTCCTTTTCATGGTATTTGGCGTTCAGTACGTTGTGCGGCACGCCGTGCGCGAAAGCCTCGCGAAGGTATTCGATGTTCTCGGGTGGTGCGCCAATCAGGTGGATGGCTCGCTGCAGGTTTTCGGGCAGGTTCATGTCCGGCACGATGCCCAGTTCGCGCGCCATCGGGGTCAACGCGCTGAGGCTCAGGTCATCCAGCCGGCGGTTCATCAGGGCGCGGTATTCCTTCTTCTTGTCGTTGGAAATCTCTTTGCGCTTTTCCAGCTCATCGCGCAGGATGTGGATGAGGCAGAGTAGTTTTAGACGGTCCGGGCGCAGGCGGTCGCTCACCTTCTCGGACATCTCTATGGAGCGCGTACCAACCAGCACCGGCTGCTGTTTCACGTACAGGCGCAGGATATCCGTCGCGATGCCGCGGAACTTCGCCTCTTCGGTCTTGTAGATGACATCCGGCTGGTCGGCACGAACCATCGGCTTGTTGGTGGGCACCACCACCACGTCCAGCCCGTAGATTTTGCGGAACTCATCCTCTTCCGTCTTGGCGGTACCGGTCATGCCCGCCAGCTTCTTGTAGAGGCGGAAGTAGTTCTGGAAGGTAATGGTGGCGAGGGTCTGGTTTTCCTGCCGGATGGGCACGCCCTCCTTCGCCTCAATCGCCTGATGCAATCCGTCGGAGTAGCGCCGTCCGAACATGAGGCGACCAGTGAACTCGTCCACGATGATAATCTCACCGTCGCGCACCACATAGTCCACATCGCGCTTGAAGATGGTGTGTGCCTTCAAGGCGGCATTGACGTGGTGCATCAGCTCGGGGTCTTCGGCAAGGTTCTTCACGCCCAGCCCCTGTTCCACGCGCTGAATGCCCTCTTCGGTCAGCGTCACAATCTTCTGCTTCTCTTCCAGCGTGAAGTCGCGCTGAGCCTGCAGATGGCGTACCACACGGTCAACCCGATAGTACAGGTCGGTGGACTCGCCGGCGTAGCCAGAGATAATCAGGGGCGTGCGCGCCTCGTCGATGAGGATGCTGTCCACCTCATCCACGATGGCATAGTTCAGCTCGCGCTGAACCACATCCTGAATAGAGAAAGCCATGTTATCGCGCAGGTAGTCGAAGCCGAACTCGTTGTTGGTGCCGTAGGTGATGTCGGCGAGGTACGCCTCTTTGCGGTGACACTCTCGCAGGTGCGTGTAGCGCGGGTCGGGCGCCTGATAGCCGGGCGTGTAGATGTAAGAGCCGCCGATCTCCCCAGTTTCGGGGCTTTGCCCCTGAATGACGCCGACGCTCATGCCCAGAAAGTGATAGATGGGACCCATCCACACCGCGTCGCGCCGGGCGAGGTAGTCGTTCGCCGTGACGAGGTGCACGCCTTTGCCCTCCAGCGCGTTCAGGTAGATGGGCAGGGTCGCCACCAGCGTTTTGCCCTCTCCCGTCTTCATCTCAGCGATGCGCCCGTCGTGCAGAACCATGCCACCGATGAGCTGCACGTCGAAGTGGCGCATCTTGAGCGTGCGTTTGGAAGCCTCGCGTACCACCGCAAAGGCTTCGGGCAGGATGTCGTCCAGCGTTTCGCCTTTAGCGAGTCGGTCGCGGAACTCGTCGGTTTTGGCGCGCAACTGCTCGTTGCTGAGAGAGGCGATAGTGTCTTCAAGGGCGCTGATCTTCTCGGCTACCTTGCGGTAGCGTCGGATGTCGCGTTCGTTGCTATCGAAAAGGCTGAGCAGAGCTCGCATGATGTACTCCTTCGGCGCTTGCGGCGCACCTGTGAACTGCTCGCACTGTCATTGTCGGTTGAGCGACGATTGGTGACTATACCGTTCGCACGCTTAGATGTTACCACCAGATACGGCTGGAAGTCAAAGGGGCGAGAACACAGTCGGTGCGAGCGGCGCTCGAGCACAATGGTGAAGGCACCACCGGAGACACCATGTTACCGCTGGGCTTCAAGGGATAGCACACCCACATAACTCTCAATCATCCGGTGCAGGTCGAAGTGTGCCTGCACGTGCTGGCGGGCGAGGGTGCCCATTCGGGCACGCTCCTCAGGATGCCGGAGCAGGTACACGATGTGCAGTGCCATCGCCTCTTCGTCCTGACAGGGCGCGAGGAAGCCTGTCTCGCCATGCACAATGACGTCTCGAACCGCGCCCACCTCGGTGCTGACCGCTGGCACACCACACGCGCCAGCTTCGATGAGCGCCATTGGCAGCACTTCGGTATCGGAGGTGAGCGTCGCCACGTCCAGCGTGCGCCATACAGCGGGGATGTCCTTCAGCGCGCCGGTGAAAACCATACGTGCCCCGCCCGGCAGGTTTCGGCTGAGCGCTTCCAGCTCGTTGCGGAGTTCGCCGTCACCCACCACGAACGCCTTCGCTTGCGGCACTTCCGCCAGCACACGGTCTGCCACGCGCAGGAAGCGGAAGAGGTTCTTTTCGGGACGTAGCCCTGCCACGATACCGAACGCCGGTATATTGGGGAGCAGTCCCCATGCCTCGCGCAGGTTGGCGCCTGCGGGTGTGAAGCGCTGAAGGTCTACTCCGTTCGGGATGACCACCACCTGCGGCGCCTGCCATCCTTCGCATTCCAGCAGGAACTGCCGATGCGTCTCGGAGAGCGCCACCAGTACATCTACGCGACCGGACGCCAGCCAGCGCGCCACCGCCATCTCGCGGGTGCGCTTGAACTTGCCGAAGGAGTGCACTGCGACAACCAGCTTTTGCGTTAAGCGCAACCGTCGGGCAATCAGCGCGTAGGCGATGGACAGGGGCGCGTCCACCGTCAGGATGACATCAGGATGCAATTGCTTCAACAGACGCAGGAAGCGTGGCAGGATGCCGAGGTCGGCTCGGGATGCGCCCTGCAGGGCGTGAACACTCAGCCCATGGTGAGCCATCTCTTCACCCACCGCCCCCGGCTGGTACAGGGCGCAGACTTCCACATCGAAATGGGCACGCAGTTGCAGGGCGAGCTGCTGAAGAATCCGTTCCGCTCCTCCCACATGGTAGGCGGCGTGCAGTATCAACACCTTCTGTTTGCCTGATGGCGACGACATTCGTTCACACCTGAACGGTCTGTTCCTGCAGAGTAAGGGCAGGGGTGTCGGCAAGCCACCGCGCCGAGGGGTCATCGGAAATGTCGCGAACGGTTAACCGGTAGCGGCGCCCCTGGCGCAGTCGGTCAACGCGAAGGCGAACGAGGTTGCCGTCAACTTCCAGCTGCTGTATCTGCACCGCCGGAGTGAATTGGTAACAGACCTTGTCGCGGGCATTGCGCGCATCCAGCCGCTTGTTGAACACCAGCAACACCACATTGTCGGGCAGACGCTGCGCTTTCACCACGCGGGGCGGGTCGGTGTACTGGTACAACCCGAGCATGTACTCGTATAAAGTCGTGCTTTGCACCCCAATCCGATTACAGGCATCCCGAAAACGTCCGATCCAATCCCACGAGCGCCGGTTCTGAGGCTGTGAGCCGATGTCTGCCTGTATCATCAGCGGAAGGTTGGGCTGAACTGCCCGTGCTGTCCTCACCAGCGGCTGGTAGGCGCGCACGTAGTCCGGCGGCAGTTCTGCCTTTACCCAGTCGGGCCAGTGCGTCTGCAGGCAAACCATATCGGGACGCACCCGACGAACGAGCTCCGCGATGTCCTGTCCGTGCACCTCCTTCACAAATTGCACCGGGTCGGGCGTATCGATCGCCAACACCCAGAGCGTGACCATCGCTCTCGGATGGGACTGCCGGATGCCACCCTCGCCGTTCACCAGGTCATCCAGAAACGCCGTATGCCACTCGGCGCGAAGTTCCACCCATCGCGCGTACAGTTCCGGCTGATTGCGCCAGAAGAGACGGTGTGATTCGTCGATGAACTCCGGCGGCGGCTCGCCGGAACCGGTCTTGGCGAACAGGTTGCGGCAGCGGTCACACAAACAGCCGTAAGCCGGGGCTGTGGGTCCGGGATATTCGGGGAAGAACGGCTCCATAATGTGCACACCGTCGAACGGATGCAGACGCAACATGCGCACCATCTGCGCTTTCTTCCACTGACGGTAGCCGTGATGGTTCAGGCACAAACGGGTATATCCATCATTCACAGGCTGGCGGGTGACCATGCGCCACTCCTGCCATCCCGGCGGCAGGTCGGTGGTGTCGTAGGTGCCGTTGCCGAAGGTGGCGTAGTCGACGTGCATCCTTCGCCGCCGGAGCGCGTCCAGCAGTTCGCGGTTGAAGCGGCTATCCCGGGTGACGATATACTGCACGCCGCTGAAGCCATGCACCGCCAGCTCCTCGGCGATGCTCTCGGCACTGCGGTTCGCGTAGTAGCGTCCCAGAAACGGGTCTATCTGCACACAACGTGTGGGTATCTTCATCCTGCTATCCCGTTTGCCATCCACTCCATCAGAGACACTGTCGCTACCGCACCGGCACGACCACCCGGCTGGGGGACGCGGCTTTGATGGTCGGCTCGCCCCACGATGCCCAGTCGGCGGTGGAGTCGTCCTTCGCGCCCACGTCGGCAACCAGGCGCAACCGGATTGTCTGCCCGGCGAACGCCGACAGGTCGGCGGTCAGCTCGCGCCACGCACCCTGCACACCTGTGCCTTCCGCGAGGCGGTGCACCGCGCCCTGCTCGTCAATCAGCTCCACGCGAAACAGTACGCCATCGCTAGGATTGCCACCGTCGCGTAGACCGATGTAGGTGTGGAAGACGCACGGTGCGCCTGGCAGTTTTATCGGCTTTAGCTCCGCCCAGGTGTAGCCCACCCCGCCGATGTATGGCGGATGCATGAAGATGCCCCTGCGGGCAACGCCTCCCACGGGCAGGTCGCCTGTGTAGTACAGCGCACCTGTTCCGCCCGGGTCAGGCATATCCTTCTGTCCACGGCGCGCAATGCCCCATGTGGTGACGGCATTGGTGAGCTGCTCGATCACCGGCTGTATCTCATCCACACGCAGACGAACCTCGGAGCGGTGCGGGGCAATGCCGTTGCGAAGGACGAGACGCAATACCCCTCCCGCACCGACAGGCAATGCCGTATCCACCTGCACGTCCACATGCGACGGGAGGCTGCCAGCGGTCAACGCGAGGGACTTCGGGGAGACCTGCCAGCCTGTGTCCACAGACAGTTCCAGCACGAGCCTTTCGCCAGCCTTTGGTGCAATGCGCCAGACGGGAACCAGCCGCAGGAGATTGGGCGTCGTCCAGCCGCCAGCCTCTACTCGCCAGCGCACCGGTTCCACCACCAGAATCAAAATCTCCCGGGTCTCGCCGTTTGCTGTCGCGCGAACCAGCACCTGCTCGCCGAGGTTCAGGTCGGCGTCTGCCCTCACCACGCCGTTCGCAAAGGTTCCTCCCTCCACTTGCCAATGTACCTGCGTGACGCCGTGCGCAATGATCCGAACCTCGCCGCCAGGCACCACCTCGCTGCGCTCTGGCGCGATGTGCCAGGTCGGCTTTCCGGAGAACTGCAGCTCGTAGCGGATGGCGCCTGCAACGGGTTCAATCCACGTTGCCTGTCCACTGTCGCGCACCGTCGGCTTGGCGGTCTCCTTTCCCTCCACGTCGAAGGCTCGGCACGACACCAACGCTCCGCGCACGCCGTAGGGTCGGTTGACGCGAAACGCCTCCTTGCCGCTGATGCGGATCACCTGCAGACGGTGCTGAGCCGTGCGCCGGATGGCTAAAGCGCCGTCCGAGGATGCCTCCGGCGTGTGCAGGATCTCTCCGCGCCCGTCCAGATAGATATAGGCGTCGCTTCGCAGGTAGTCTGCCTTGCGTCCATTCACCAGAGCGGAGTAGCTCAGCAACTGGTCCTTCTGATAGGCAAGCCACCCCGCAGGCGGAAGGTCAAAAGCACGAGAGCCGATGTTCACCCGCCAGTTTTCGGCAGGATGGTCGTTTAACCAGAGTTTCAAGCCGTTCGGGTACTCCACGTACAGCTGCCGGCGGGTGCGGGGCAGGTCGCGCACAATCGCCTCGGAGACGCTGACCAGTCTGGAGCCGTCCCAGTAGGCGATGCGTGCTGGTGCCAGCAGACCGTAGCGCGCCTGCACCTGCTGGAGCATGTAGTAGCTGCGACAGGTGCGCTCGATACCGTGAGCCTCTTCCACCAGCCAGCCGATATGTCCGTACGCCAGCGTGTGCAGAAGGAAGCGGTCGATGGCGTTGTCGATGCGGTCAGGCGCCCGCCAGTCCGGGATCGGTTCGCAGAACCAGGCTGTCCACCCCATGCCGATGTCGCACTCTTTGGTGTGAATCTGGTACAGGTCAAACACGGGCAGAAGAGGCTCCACCGCAGGCGGACGTCCGTTGTACGCGAGCGCGTAGTTGCCGTCTGCCAGCCCCGCATACAGCCATTGGTAGGTGCCTTCCGAGAAGATGGGACCCCCGTACACCCGCGAGTCGTTGCGCAGGAGCTCACCGTAAGCATAGAAGGTCTGAGCGAAGGTTCCGGCGCCGGGCACCCGGGCGTCGTAGTCGTTGTAAGCCCACGGGGCGACGGCGGTGTGCACGTCGGTGTAGGCGCTGTTCGGGTTGTATTTTGCCTTAATCTGCGGGGCGAGCACGGCGTCAAACTCCACCGCTTTCAATGGCTTTAGCGCCCAGTTGCGGGGCCAGGCGGGGCGCCATTCGCCGTCCGGCTGTTGCTGAACGAAATCGGGATTCCAGTGTTCGTTGACCGGCGCGAAGTCGGTGTAGTTGGTATAAAGGCCACTGAACCAGCCCAGCGAACGCTGGTGCGCCACGAACGCCTGCAGTGCTTCGTCGCCGCCTTTGCCAGGCGCAGCGCGGGTACGCAGGGTGAAGCTCTCGCCGCCGTCGCGCCACGAGATTTCGTGGTTGCACTGTATCAACTTCTCAATGCCGTATGCCCTCAACATCCGACCGCGCTTCTTTTCCGCCTCATAATCGGCTGGTCCCCACGTCTCCTGCCACAACCGGTCCACCGCCATCTTCGCATGCAACCCCACCGGATTGGCAATCACCGGCAAGACCTCCTCAAACATCGGCGAGACGGTAATGAACAGCCGCTCGAACATCGGGTTGCGGTTGCCGTCGGTTTTGGGGAGGTAACGTATCCCACCGTGTATACGGGCGACGCTTCCGGCTGCATACTCCGCACCGTACGGTTCCGAGCCGTTGCTGCGGTACCAGTCCAGCCACAGCGAGCTGAACAGCCAGCGGTTGCCTGCGCGGGATTGCAAAACCGTCGGGTGCGAACCTCCGTAGGTGATGTATGGAACGTAGATAGCCCGAGGCTGAACCACGCCCGTGAACTGCCCGAAGCGCAGCTCTGTTGCCTTCCCCGTGCGGTTGATGACATCCACAACCAGCGATTTCTGCGCAATCTGCAGGCGCAATAGGGTACCGTCGGTGTACTGCGCGATGACGACACGAGTCTGCCGGCGCACGTCCTGCAGTTTCACATCGCTCAGCGAGTCACCAAAGGTAACGCCTGAGTCCGCTATCTGCCAGACCGGCCTGCCATTCCACTCGGCGCGCAAGCCGTTCAGCCCGCGTGTGGCATCGAACCGATACACCAGCCTGCCATCCTTGCCCTCATACACGAAAGCGAATCGCCCCGTGCCGTCAGGGTTTACGCCGTTTCTGTACACGCCGCTGAAGTGCATGGGCAGAATGGTCATCTCCCGCGTGGGGAAGGGGAGCTTGCCCGGTCCGGTGTTCGCGCCCGGCGACTGCCCCTCAAACAACGTCAGGTTGCGGCGGGCGCGCGGCTGGAACTGCAGCTGGGGAAGCTGCTCGCGGAAGAAGCGCACAGAGTCGAGAAATACCTCGCGCCAGTCGCTCTGCCAGCCGCCGTTGACCTCCAGCCGAACCATCTGGACAGGGGACGCCAGCGCGGGCAGCTTGCGGTGCAGAAGCCACCATTCCTTCCACTCCACCGCGGCGACGTTCACATAATGCTCGGCGCCGATGCCGTCCCGCAGCACCAGCGCAATCTGAACGGGTGGGGTGTCGGGAGGGTTCTCCCAGCTCCACCGGTTGCCATACACCCACATCTCCACGCAGTCCGCCCCATCCGGCACAGTCACCGGCTCAGGGGGGAAGATGGCGATTCGCGCTGCGGATGTTGGCTGTCCGGTTCCTCGATAACGCAGTTCAGCAATGGGACGGTCCCACACGTTCTGTGCTCGGCTGACCTGCAACACCGCCTCGGCGCCGCCCTGCACCTCCACACGCCAACCCAGCAGATTCGCAAAAGTGACGGTGGGTGGGGCAGGCTCCTTGCGGTTTGCCCACACCATCTCGTAGGGACGTTCGCCGACGCGCTCATCGGGATCGGGTTCGCTGATCACTGTCTGGCTCATTGCCGTCATTCCTGCACACAGGAGGCTGAACATCAAGCCGAAACGCAGCATCGCTCTGTGCACCCTCCACAACGGGATGGAGCTCTGTTCGGGAACAGGCGGGGGATTCCTGCTTCCAGCCCTCATGCCCTCTTGACCCTCCCGCGCCGTTACGGTAAACTGAAAGCACACACCGGCTGGGGTGAAGTGCATGACTGAACGTCTGTGGGCGCCGTGGCGCATGCAATACGTCTCTTCCGCTCGGGACAAACCGGAAGGTTGTCTTTTCTGCGACAGGGCACAGGGCGAGTGCACACCGGAAAACCTGGTGCTCTGGCGCAACGAACATGCGCTCGTGATGCTGAACGCCTTTCCCTACACTAACGGACATCTGATGGTCGCCCCGATCCGTCATACCGCCGACCTGAGCGACCTCTCCGACGACGAGCTGCTGGCAGTGGCGAAGCTCGTGCGGGAGTGCGTGAACCTGTTGCAGGCGGCATACCATCCCGATGGCTTCAACATCGGCGTCAATCTGGGCAGGGCAGCAGGCGCAGGTATCGAAGACCACATCCACTGGCATGTCGTGCCGCGCTGGAACGGCGACACCAACTTCATGCCGGTGCTGGCAGACGTGCGCGTCATCCCCGATAGCCTGGAAAACACTTACCAAACGCTGAGACAGATAGTGAACCAGCACGATGGACATGGAATTGACCCTTGACCTGTGGGGCGTGGAGAACCCCGAAGAGGAACTGGAGGAGGTGCGTCAGCAGGCAATAACCTGCACAGCCTGCCGGCTGGCGGAAACGCGCACGAACGTGGTGTTCGGGGAAGGCAACCCCCGCGCGCCGCTGGTGCTCGTGGGCGAGGGACCGGGTGAACACGAGGATGCCACAGGACGTCCCTTCGTCGGGCGGGCAGGGGCTCTGCTGGATCAGGCTCTTCGCGAGAACGGGCTGAGCCGAAAGCACGTGTATATCTGCAACGTCATCAAATGTCGCGCCTCGGTGGTGGAGAATGGGCGTGTTCGTAACCGCCCACCGTATGCGGACGAAATCTCCGCCTGCCACCCATGGCTCGACAAACAGCTCACCATCATCCAGCCTCTGGTGATTGTCTGCCTTGGTGCCCCAGCGGCGAACACTCTGATACACAAGAACTTCAAAATGACTCAGGAACGAGGCATCTGGTACCCCTGTAACTATGCGCGCTATGCCATGGCGACGCTTCACCCAGCATACATCCTCCGCCAAGAGGGCGAGAGTTACCAGCAGAACTATCGCCTGCTTGTTCAGGACATCGCCTCCGCGCGTCAGAAGGTGATCGAGGCGAAAAAGGAACCCAAAACGACCCTGCTTTAGTCTAAAAGCTCGACGGGGCGCTCCGAAATGGGCGCTCTAAAAGGTTGTGTTCATCCTGTTATAGGGGGACGGAACATGGAGCTCACGCAGAGATCGGACAGCTCCGGCGCTCAACCCACCCAGCAGGTTTCGGTATCGTCGGAGCGAACTCAGCAGGTAGGCGCCGGCACCCCGACGGTAATGGGCGCGCCCACAAGAGCTCTTCAGATGGAGTGCCTGCTGGGGCGCGAGATGGGCAACGCCTATGGGGGACGCGAGCACCTGCTGGTGGAGATTACGGGCACAGCGACGGGTATGGGACGGCGATTGCCCCTGAACCTTTGCCTCGTGATTGACCGCAGCGGGTCGATGGAGGGCGAACCGATTGACTACGTGAAACGCGCTTGCGGTTACGTGGTGGACCTGCTTGACCAGAACGACATCCTCTCCATCATCACCTTCTCCGATAGCGTGGATGTGGTCATGCCGGCGCGCCGGGTGGTGAATAAGACGCTCATCAAGGAACACATCCAGCGCATCGAAATCGGTAACACCACCAACCTGTATGATGGGATGCTGGTCGGCTGTCAGCAGGTATCCGCCGTGATGAGCGAGCAGGTGTTGACGCGAGTGCTGGTGTTCACCGACGGCGAGCCAACCTCCGGCATTAAAGATTTCGCCTCCATTGTGCAGCTGGCGGCTGACCAGAAAGCGCGCGGCATTACCATCACCGTGCTGGGCTTCGGTCCAGAGTTCAACGAGGAGCTGCTGGCAGGTATCGCGAGGCGAAGCGGCGGCAACTACTACTATATCCAGCGCCCGGAGCTGATACCGGAGGTCTTCCGGCGCGAACTGGAGTTGCTGATGACCGTCGTGGCGAGGAACGTGCGCCTCATTCTCACCCTGCCGCGCTTCTCGCAGGTGCGTCAGGTGTACGGTGCCGAGCCAAGCGTTCAGGGCAGGGTGGTGGAGATACCGCAGGTGGACATCGAGCGCGGTGCAGTGGTGACGCAGCTGGTGGAGCTGGACCTGCAGATGCGCCCGCCCGGCAGATACCGCGTCGCGAAAGTGGCGCTGGCATACGATGATACTATCACCGGGAGGCTGGAACGCACCGAAGTCGACGCCGTGATGGAGTTCACGCAGGACGTGTCGCGCATCCCGCAAAGCATCCATCCACGAGTGCAGAACGAGATAGAGATACAGCAGCTGTCGCGCAGCCTTGAGCGAACCGTGATGGGCTTGAAGACCCAGCAGCTTTCGGCGGCGGAGGTGCGTAAGGAGCTGGAGCGCACCATGGCGATGCTGTCCAGACAGGGCAGGCTTCAGGAGGCACAGGAGATACAGCAGGCGCTTGCCGCGCTCGGCTCGGATACCTCGGTGGTGGAGAAGACGCTGATGGGAACCGCTTACTCACTGGAGGTAGGGAAGAGTAAACAACCATGAGTACCTTTGACCCGCACGAAGACCTGTACGCGATACTGGAAGTGCCGCCCGATGCCTCGGAGGAACTGATCCGGGAGCAGTATCGCAAGCTCGTTCAACAATATATGTGGGACCGGGAAAAGTTCGCCCGGTTGAACCACGCCTTCGAGGTGTTGGGCGACCCGAAACGGCGCGCCGAATACGATATGCAGGCGGCGATACCGCGTCCCCGTCCCGACCTGAGCACGCTTTCTGCACCACCGGAACCAGACGTCGCTCCTACCGTCATCGGCGCGAAACCAGAGGAACTGCTCGCCACACAGCAGATAGCCGACCTCCAGCGAACGCGAATGGGCGTGCGCGTGACGTGTCCGGTGTGCAAGACGGAAACCTCGGCGGTGGACGGCTACTGCGAGGAGTGCGGTTTCGCGCTGGCAGGAGCGGAGGGTGTTCAGGAGATACCGCCGCTGGAAATGCCGGAACTGCCGACGCTGGTGGACGCTCAGGGCAATACCGTTACCCTGCGCCCGGGCGTGAATACCGTTGGGCGACTGAACGCGGATGTACTGCTGCCTGACCCCAGCGTGTCACGCAGTCATGCGCGCTTCACAGTGGAGAACGGCGTGGTGGCGCTGGAGGACGTAGGAAGCACCAACGGCACGTTCGTGAACGGTCAGAAGCTCACTCCGCAGACGCCCGTCACACTGAGCAACGGTGCCGAGATTACGTTCGGCGGAATGAAGCTGACGCTGCGTCTGCCGGGTGCACCCGTTGCGGACCAGGCAACCGGCGAATCCGTTGCCGCCACATCTGCGCCTGTCCCGCCGACGCTGAGCGTTTCGGCAGACGAAGCAGAGAATGAGCCTGCCCCGGCGGACAAGGAGGCGGAGGTGGTGGCATACTGGTGCAGTGAGGATGGCATCATGCGTGTGCCCCTTTCGCCCGGGATGCATACCATCGGGCGACGCCCCTCCAACCACATCGTCATTGCCGACCCTTACGTTTCCGGTAACCATGCCATTCTGCTGGTGGAGCCGGACGTGGTGAACATCGAGGACGTGGGAAGCACCAACGGGACGCTCGTGGACGACACCCGCTTAATCGCTCACGTGGCGGCGCCGCTTCCGTTCGGGGTGAAGGTTCAAATCGGGCAGGGAACCTACTACCTCGAGAAGGCGGAAAGTGCGGAAGAGATAGCAGGCGAAGAGGTATCTGCCGATGCAGAATAACGATGAGATCGAGATTACCGCCAAGTTCCGCCGCAATGAAATGCTCACTCAGCCGCATCGTGAGCCGAAGGCACAACCGGAAGTGGTGCCCTTTATCCGATTTGGAGCCAAGACCGACCTGGGCAACGTCCGCGAAAACAACGAGGACAAGTACGACTTCTTCGAGCCGACAGAGCCCGTGCTGCTGGCGGAGCGGGGAAGTATGTACGCTGTGTGCGATGGCATGGGCGGACACAGTGCCGGGCAGATTGCCAGCGAGCTGGCTCTGAAGACCCTGCTGAAAGCGTATTACAATCTGGAACTGCCTGACATCGACACCGCTCTGCACACGGCAGTTCTCTCGGCGAACGCTCTGGTGCGCGAGATAGCGCAGGCAATACCGGGTCGGCGGGGTATGGGCACTACACTCACGGCAGCGGCGCTGGTGGAACACGAGGCGCACATCGTGCACGTAGGCGACAGCCGATGCTATCTGATACGTGGCAACGCGGTTCAGCAGGTGACAGACGACCACTCGTATGTGATGGAGCAGGTACGGCAGGGTCTGATGAGCCTTCAGGAAGCGCAGTATTCGCCCTATCGCAACGTCATCACGCGCTCCATCGGCATGGAGCAGGTGGAACCCGATATCTACCGCGTGCCGCTGGAGGCAGGCGACCGGCTTGTACTGTGCACGGACGGCTTGACCACGCATGTGATGGACGAAACGATCGCGGAGGTCGTTTGCACGCATTCGCCGTCCGCTGCAGCTCAACACCTGGTGGAGATGGCGCTGGAGGAAGGCGGTTCAGATAACGTGACGGTGATTGTGCTGCACGTGTTGGATTTGCTGCCGTGGGAACGGGCACAGGAGATTGGCTGGGTGTAAGGGATGCTTTCTTCGGTGAACACACTGGACAAATATCAGATTGTGCGAGAGATCGCCCGAAGTAACGACATCGTCTGGGAGGCGGTTGACCCCGAGCTCGGCCGTCGCGTGGCGATCAAGGAGCTCAATCTGCCCGATGGTGTCACCGAAGCGCAGAGGCAGGAGCGCATCAACCGCTTCCTGCGTGAGGCAAAAGCTGCCGGTCGCCTGAGCCATCCGAACATCGTCACCATCCACGAGGTGGGTGAGGCGACCGGACGGCACTACATCGTGATGGAGTATCTGGAAGGCGAGAACCTGCGCGAACGCCTCCAGCGACAGGGCGCCATTCCGCTGAAAGAGGCGGTGGACATCACCCTGCAGGTGCTGGCAGCACTGGAGCATGCACACCGCATGGGCGTGGTGCATCGAGACATCAAGCCCGAGAACATCCACCTCCTGCCTGACGGTCTGGTCAAACTGACCGACTTCGGCATTGCCCGAATCGTCTTCGAACCGAACATCACCATTGACGGGCAGATTTTCGGCACGCCAAGCTACATGTCCCCGGAACAGATCGAGGGCGGCGATATCGACCACCGCACCGACATCTTCTCGGTGGGAGTGGTGCTGTATGAGATGCTCACCGGGCGCAAGCCATTTACAGGTGAAAGCATCGTCACCATTACCTACAACATCATGCACAAGGAGCCGACCCCGCCGCCGGGTGTGCCATACGGCATCGAGAGAGTGCTCATGCGCGCGATGGCGAAGCGTGCTGACGATCGATATAACGCCACCAAAGAGATGGCTGAGGACCTGAAGCGTGCAATGGAGCCTGGCGCGCTGGTATTCCACTCGTCGCCGCCTGTCGCAACCCCCGCGCCACCTCCCGTAGTGAGCAGCTCGTCGCTTCCGCCGCTTCTCAACCCCGTGCCGAACCCTGCACCGGTGGGTGGACAGACGTCCGCGGGTTCGCTGTCACTGCCCAAACCGCCGCCGCCCCTTCCGAAACCGCGTGCGCCACTGCTGTCCCCGAGGGAGAGTGAAGCCATGAAGCAGGTACTGCTGGTGCTCTTTCTGGCGTTGCTCATCGTGCTGATTGCATACGGCATCAACGTGGCTTACGAACGGTATGTCCAGCTGCAGCGGATGGAGATGCTCAGCACACAGATGAGCGACGGGGTGAAGCTGGCGCAGGCGGGCAACTATCGCGAGGCGCTGGCACGTTTCACCAACGTGTATCAGCACGCAACCGACCCAGCGGTGCGTGCGACGGCAGCGCGCAACGCGGCGGTCTGCCTGGTGCACATCGGCGACGAAGCGCTGACCTTCGGAAGACCGGACCTCGCCACATTGTACTACCAGCAGGCTCTTGAGTACGACCCGGAGTCGTTCGCGGCGCGGAACCGGCTGGACACCGTCCGCAGGCAGTACTCTGGCGCTGTGCCGAGCACACCCCCACTCGTACCAGCCCCCGTGCTGCGCCGCAACGGTGCACCTGCGCCTTTTGAAGCGCCGCCTCGCCCCTCCGGCAACGAACCGCTGGCGATGGAACTGTATCTGAAGGGGCTGGAGGCGTATCGTAGCGGTAATCGCCTGGCGGCAGTCGATTACTGGCAACGCGCTGTCGAAGCTGCGCCGGGTTCTGATACAGCGAAGCTCGCTCAGGAATCTATCCAGCGAATGACCGCACGCTAAGCTTCGATCTTTACCGCCTCACCCGTCTCGGCTGAGCGGAAAGCCGCTTCGATGACCTGTATCGCCTTGCGCACCTGCTCGGGCTTGACAGCAAGCTCCGCACCCTTATTCAGCACGGCGGAGATGTTCGCATAGTATTCCTGCCAGGAGGACTGGAGCTTATCGAAGCGCATCTCCGTATTGATGCCGTTCACATGCGTGCGCAGACGGAACTGGTCGTCCCAGCTTTTCAGCAGAAGCGCCCCTTTCTCGCCGCGCACCAGCCAGCGAGGTCGGGGTATCCACGATATGCACCCCACTTCGATATCCCCAACCAACCCGTTCTTGAAGCGCACCACCACTTTCGCGAAGGTGTCCACGTCCACGTTCCACACGCGGCTCTCGATCTGGGCGAAAACCGTCTCCGGGTCGCTGTCCGCCAGCTGAACCATCTGGTCGGTAAGGTGTGCACCCCAATCGTATAGCAGTCCGCCGCCGTGCTTTTTGTGTGTGCGCCACCCGCCCGGCTGTCCGTAGCCGTCCGCGCAGCTGGCAACGGAAAAGACCTCGCCCAGCATTCCCGTTTGCACGACGTGTTTGACCGTCACAAAATCGCTGTCCCAGCGGCGGTTCTGGTAAACTGAAAGAACCTTACCCGCCTTTTGTGCTGCGGCAATCATCGCGTCGGCTTCCGCGACACTCAGGCACATGACCTTCTCCGTGATGACATGTTTGCCCGCTTTCAGCGCCGCAATCGCCATCGGGGCGTGCGTATCGTGCGGGGTTACCAGAACCACCAGGTCGACTTTGTCGTCCGCCAGAACCTCCTCGAACGAGGCGTAGGTCTTCACCTTCCACTCATCCTGCGCTGCCTTGCGCTTGTCCGCGTCGATATCTGAGACCGCATAGAGCTTCAGTCCGCGCGTTTTGCTGATATCCGAGCAGTGGTATCTGCCCATACCGTAGCCGATCACAGCCACACGAACACTCATCAGGCATCCCTCCACTTGTAAGTTCCTACCGCTTTTTTCGGATGCAAGGGTTAACTTCCTCTGTCCGAGAAAGTATAATAACGGCAGTGGTGTGATTTCGGTGAGGATACTGAACATGCCCGCGTCGCACACCGTCATACGCGAGACACTTCTTGACCATGCTCGAAAGGCACGACGCCATGCATACGCGCCGTACTCCGGCTACTCGGTGGGCGCAGCGGTGTGGTGCGAGGATGGCAGGATTTTTACCGGCGCGAACGTGGAGAACGCCAGCTATGGACTGACGGTCTGCGCGGAGCGCGTGGCGGTGTTTCGAGCGGTAAGCGAAGGAGCGAGGCGTATCGCTGCGGTCGCGGTGGTCACGCACGATGGTGGCACTCCCTGCGGCGCCTGCCGGCAGGTGCTGGCGGAGTTCGGTGGTGAGCACACGCTCATCTGGTGCGCTGCCGAGGAGAATGGGGATGTGGAGGAGTATCTGCTGGGTGACCTTCTCCCGCGTGCTTTCTACCTGCCTGAGCGGCAGGCGGGCGAAGATGAATTGATACTGGGAGGAATGTAAGGATGGAGTGCATTGCGGTACAGTTTGGCGCAGGCAACATTGGGCGCGGCTTTACGGCTCAGCTGTTTCACGAGTCCGGCTACGAAGTGGTGTTTGTGGAGGCGGTACCCTCGGTTGTGGACGAGATCAATCGCCGTAAGAAGTATACCATCCACATCGTTGGCGATGGTGAGCAGGACGTGGAAATCACCAATGTGCGCGCCCTGCACAGCGAGCGGGTCGAGCAGGTGGCGGAGGAGGTAGCGCGTGCAGGCATCGCCTGCACCGCGGTGGGAGTGAACGTGCTGAAACAGGTGGCGCCCTCTCTGGCACGGGGTATTGCTCTGCGCAGTCAGAATCCCGATGCCGCCCCACTGAATATACTCATCTGCGAAAACCAGCTGAACGCCAACGAGATACTGCGCTCTGCCATCCTTCAGCAACTCCCAGCCGATCTGCATGGCTATGTGGATACACACGTGGGCTTTGTGCTGTGCGTGGTCAGCCGAATGGTGCCAGTCATGACGCCCGAGGAGAAACGGCAGGACCTGCTTGCTATCAAGGTGGAAGCATACAAACGTCTGCCGGTGGACGCAAAGGCAATCAAAGGGGAAACACCCGAGATCGTCGGGCTGGAGCCGGTCGAGAACTTCCTCGGATACGTGGAGCGCAAGCTGTTCGTGCACAACGCGGCGCACGCCATGCTGGGGTATCTGGGATGGCTCAAGGGATACAGGTACGTGCATGAAGCAATGGCAGACGAGGAGACACGCGGTATGGTGCAAGAGTCTATGGCGGAGGTCGCGGAGGCGCTGATTCGCAAGCACGGCTTCACCCGCGAAGAGATGGAAGAGCATGTGACAGACCTGTATCACCGCTTCCAGAACGCCGCTCTGGGCGACCAGATTGCGCGTGTTGCCCGTGACCCCGAGCGCAAGCTCCGCCCCGATGACCGTCTTACCGGGGCGGCACGGTTGCTTCTCGAGAATGGTCTGGAGCCGTCAGGGTTCTGCACTGCCATCGCCGCTGCACTGCTTTACGATAACCCCGAGGATGTGTCGGCGGTAGCTCTTCAGCGGCGGATCGAGGAGGAAGG
>OGCI01001542.1_pt1 | contig 18769 bp, 12 predicted proteins | sample 1570021 | NCBI WGS metagenome assembly OGCI01 (sample SAMN06264664, study PRJEB24512) | hot springs metagenome | isolation source: Hot spring water | place: South Africa: Tshipise | collected 2015-06-21 | reverse complement strand
TGGACCTGGTGAGGCGGGTCAGCTGGCTGAGCACGCCCTACTTCACGGAACACGCGGTGAGGAGATTCCTGGGCGCGGACTTCCGCGGCGACCTCGTGGCCTCCATACACCACTTGCTGCGGGAAAGCCTGGAGGGGAGGGAGCCGCGGGGAGGGCTGCGGGGGCTGGCGCTGGCCTGCGGCGACATGTTCGGGGAACGCGACTTCTTCTCCTCGGCCCTGCTCTCCTTCGACGTGGTCGAGGGAATCGACGTCTCCGGGGAACAGCTCGAGAGGGCGCGCGAGAACTGCGCGGGACGCGGGTTCGAGTTCGTCCCCATCAAGGGGGACCTCAACACCATGAACCTGCGCGAATCGCGCTACCACCTCGTGGTCGCCAATCATGCCGTGCACCATATCGAAAACCTGGACCATCTCTTTTCCCAGGTCGCCCGCGCCCTGGTGCACGGCGGCTACTTTTTCTGCAGCGAGTACGTGGGGCCCGAGAGGCTCCAGGTGCCGCTGCGCAACCGCCTGTGGGCCTCGTTCCTGGTGAACCTGCTGGTGTGGCCGCCCGCGCGCAGGAGGACGCACGAGGGGCGCAGCAAGGCCTGGATAAGGAACATCGACCCCGCCGAGCTGGATCCCTCGGAGGCGGTGCGTTCGAGCACGATACTCGCCGCCTGCCGCAGGCACCTGCGCGTCGAGAAGCTCTACCTCTACGGGGGCTTGAACTACCCGTCCTTCGAGGGCTTGGGCCTGCATTTCGAGGCCTGCGAAAGGGATGAGAGGCTGATGAAACGGTTCATCTTCCTGGAGGAATTGCTTTCCGGGCTGCACCTTGTGAAGCCGCTGTTCGGCTACGTTCTCGCCGGGAAAGCCCCCTGAGGCTGCCGCGGTGCCCCGCGAGCGTTGAAAGCGGTCCTGGCGTCGCATATATTTAGGGAAACCCAGGCCTGGGCTTGCGAGCGAGGGGAATCAGCGCGTAAATATGGAGAATCCCGGACCGGACCTGCAAGGGAAGGAGCGGCCAGCGGAAACCCCTGCTTGGTTGCGGCGGCTGGCGGCGCCGGGGGGCGTCGCGGGCGGCGGACGCGGCAGAGAGTACGCGGCGGTGCTCCTCCTCTTCTTTCTCCTCGCCGTGTTTTTCACCTGGCCGCTCCTCCCGCACGTGCACAACGGGGTGGTGGGCAGCCGCAACGACACGCTCCTCAACACATGGATCGTCACCTGGGACGCCAGGACCATCTTCACCCGCCCCTGGGGCCTCTTCCAGGGCAACATCCTCTATCCCTCCCGGGACGTCCTCGCCTACTCGGAGCATCTCTTCGCGTTGGGGGTGATGGCGGCGCCCGTCTATCACCTGAGCGGGAACCCCATATTGGCCTACAACTTCCTCCTCTTCCTGGCCATGGTGCTCTCGGGGTTCGGCTGCTACCTGCTGGTGAGGGAATGGAAGGGCAGCCGCGCCGGGGGGGTGATCGCGGGAGCCTTCTTCTCCTTCTGCATCTACCGCATAAGCAAGCTGGGGCACCTCCACGTCTACTTCTCGCCCTTCCTGCCCTTCATGCTCCTCTACGAGCACCGATACCTGGAAAAGGGCGGCAGGAAGAACTTGCTGCTCTTCGGCCTTTTCCTGCTGGTACAGTCGCTTTCCAGCTGGCATTACGTGGCATTTTGCTTTTTCGCGGCGGGGATCATGTGGGCGTGGAAGGCATTTCCCGCCCGCCGCCGCGAGGAGTGGAAGAGGCTGGCGGCGGTTGTCGCCACATGCGCGGTGGTGCTGGCATGCCTGCTCCCCTTCGCCCTTCCCTACCTGCGGGCGCACGCGCGCCTGCCCGGGTTCGAGCGCAGCACCCGGGAGGCGGAAACCATGTACTCCATAAGCGCGAGGGACCTGCTGGTGGTCATACCCCACAGCGTGCTCTACGGCAAAGCCCCCGGTCCCCTCACCATCACGGAGACGGAGAGGGTATGCTTCCCGGGGATCGCCGTGCCCCTCCTGGCCCTGGCCGCGCTCGTTCTCCTCTTCCTCCGCAGGGAAGGGGAAAGGGGGGAGGAGTGCGACGCCGGGCGCTCTTCCCGAAGGAGGGCGGCCCTGTTCTTCCTCCTCCTCGCCGGCGCCGCCTTCTTGGTGGCCATGGGGCCTGAGATCAGGGGCGTCACCAATCCGCTCTATTACGTTCTGCACAAGCTGGGGCTGCTGAGTTTCATCCGCGTGCCGGCCCGCTTCTACACGCTCTTCGCCCTGAGCCTGGCGGTTCTCGCCGGCCTCGGCGCGGGAGAGCTCTCTTCCCGGGTGGGCGCCGGAAAGGCCGGCCCGCGGGCGGGGCGCCTGCTGGGCTTATGCGTCCTGGCGGTGGTCCTGGTCGACCTGGCCTCCACCAACCTCTACGTGTTCAGGGTCCCGGTCGAGGGAGAGGTGCCGGCCGTCTATTCATGGCTCAAGGAACAGGGCGACGTGGTGGCCATAGAGCTGCCCACCTCGCCGCTGGGCGGCCTTACCCGCTACGACCGCGACAACGACCTGGGTTTCACCGACGTGAGGGAGTACCACGACCGGGAGGCGCAGGCGATGTACTTCAGCACCTATCACTGGAAGAAAATAGTAAACGGCTACAGCGGCTACTTCCCCTATTTCTACCGCCGCACCATCATGGAGATGCAGGGGTTCCCCTCGCAGCGCGGCGTGGAGCTGCTGCGCGGCATGGGCGTGGATTTCGTCCTCTGGAACTGGGACTGGACCTCGCCGGAGAGGAAAGAGGAGTACGAGGCGCGGCTGCGGGCGCAGGCGGGGCTGGCGGAGGTGGAGGACTTCGGGACCCATACCGTTTTCCGCGTGGAGCCGGGGCCCGCGGCGGGCTGGCAGGACCTGGAAATAGATGCCGCCATCCCGGACGAGGTGCGCGGCGAGGGTTTCGCCCTGGGGATCCTGGCGCGCAACAGCGGGGATGCCCCCCTGGTGATGGCGGAGGAGGAACCGCAGAGGGCGCTGGTGACCGTGCGCGACGCGGCGGGCAGGGAGGTCCTGGGCAAGGAGATAACCTACTGGGCGCCCTTCTTCCTGCAGTCCGGAGAAGGCGTGTGCCTGCCCCTATACGTGGAAAAAGCGCCTCCCCCGGGCTCGTACCGCCTGGAGCTCTCGCTGCGGGGAGGTGTGCTCGGCGAAAGGGATTTCTCGCGCGACCTGGAGGTGGCGGACACCCCGCATTCCGCCGCGCCCTCGCGGCTGGACGGGGAGATGGCTTTCGCAGGGGGGGATAGCATCGAACTTGAGACGCGGGACGGCCTTATACCCATGGATTTCACGGTGGTCAACCTGGGGGATACCCTGTGGCGCGCCGCCTGGAAGACGAAGGAGGAAGAGCTCGTGCGTCCCGACGGGCTGGTGCATATCGCCGTGCGCTGGGAGCAGGAGGGGAGAAAGGTGTGGGAGGAGGAGCGCTGCACCCTTCCCTGCGACTTGTCGCCGGGGCAGTCCGTGGCGGTTCCCACCCTGGTGAGGACCCCGCCCCAACCCGGAAAGTACCGCGTATTCGCTGGGCTGACCTGCGAGGGCTTTCACTGGTTCGGGAAGGTCCTGGAGCTGGAGGTGACGGTAAGGGAGTAGGAGGCGGGCGCCTGGCCCGCGAGACCTTCGCCGTGACCTTGCATTGCGTTCCTTGTCGCGGGACCGCCCGCCGGCCGGGGAGTGGAGAATGGGGTTGGAATAAATCGGTAATATACGGCATTTAGCGGGCCGCCGGGACGGAAGGCGCGTTTGCAGGTTGAGGGGCTCGAAAGGGTAGCGAGTAAAATAGATGCACGAGGGCAAGGCTTGCGGGAGGAAGTGGCGGCGGGAAAGCGAGAGGAAAGGAGCAGGAGCTGGAGCCATGAGAGAGCGCAACGACCTGGACATATTCTTCGCCCCGCGCAGGGTGGCCGTGGTGGGTGCCACCGCCAACAAGGCCAAAGGCGGCTACAACATCCTGGCGAACATGCTGGAATCCTTCGCGGGGCCCGTGTACCCGGTGAACCCCGGAAGGGACGAGATACTGGGCGCGCGTTGCTACCCCTCGCTGCGAGAGCTGGCGGGCAAGGTGGACCTGGCCATCGTCTTCGTGCCTGCGGAAGCGGTCCCCGGGGTGCTCGAGGATTGCGTGGCAGCCGGCGTGCAGGCCGCTGTGATAGAATCCGGTGGCTTCGCCGAGGTGGGAGAGCGTGGCCGGGAGATCACCCGCCGCTGCCAGGAAATAGCGGCGCGCGGCAACCTGCGTCTCTGGGGCCCCAACTGCACGGGGCTGGTCTGCACCGACCCCTTCATCTTCACCCCCTTCATGCGCGCGCCCGACGCGCACAAACGGCTGGACCCCGGGAACCTGGGCATCATCGCCCAGAGCGGCATGCTGGCGGCGGGGTTCATGTTCCAGTACGTGCTCTCCGGGTTCTTCAAGGTGAGCAAGGCCTGCGCCATCGGGAACAAGATGGACGTGGACGAGGTGGATGTCCTGGATTATATTTCCAAGGACGACAGGACGAAGGCGGTGGTGGCTTACCTGGAGTCCATAAACCGCGGCAGCGAGTTCCTGGAGGTGGCGCGCGCCATGCGGGGCCGCAAGCCGCTGGCGGTGCTCAAGGGCGGGAGGTACGAGGAGGCGGCGAGGGCCGCCCTCTCCCACACCGCGAGCATGGCGGGCTCGGACGAGGTGGTAGAGGGGGCGTTGCGCCAGGCGGGGGTGGTGCGCGTGCACGATTTCCACGACCTCATGAACCTGGGAAAGGCCTTCTCCCTGCACCCCGGGCCCTTCCGCCTCACCTCGCCGCGGGGGGACGGCGTGGCCGTCGTCACCATCACCGGAGGAGGGGGGGTGGTGACCACGGACCTGCTGCGCGACAGCGGCCTGAGCGTGCCCGTGCTGGAGGAGAGGACGCTCAAAGGGCTGGCGGAGGTGTTCCCGGCATGGATGCCGCCCTCAAACCCCGTGGACATCTGGCCGGCCATAGAGCAGAGAGGCCCGGCGGTCTTTTCCGAGACGCTGCGGGAAGTGCTGGCCGACGACCGCGTGGACGGCGTGATCCTGCTCCCCTTCGCCTCGCGGCTGCTGGAAATATATCCCTTTGAGGAGATAGGGAAGATCAAGCGTGAAAGCGGCAAGGCCGTGGTCTCCTGGGTATTCGGGGACCTGCGCTTCTTCGTGGAGTACGAGACCCGCATGCGGGAACACGGCATCCCCGTCTTCATAGACCTGCGTTCCTGCGTGCTGGCCCTGCGGGCCTACCTGCATTTCTCACGGCTGGCCAGGGAGACGTCCGCCGCGGGATGACAGGCGGCCGCGCGGGCGGGAAAACCCCGGCCCCGCCGTTTGCGCGCGAGGCCGGGGTTCGATTGGCCTCACTGCACGTCGTAGCCGAACCCGTTGGCGCTGTGGCCTCCCGGGGTGCTCCCGCCGAAATACATGGGCCGCTCGGCCACGATGGGCAGGTCGGAGGTCACCTTGATGGAGACGTCCCCGTGCTGGTTGTCGTGCACCCCGATGCCCACGTCCCAGCCGTGCACCGGTATGGAGGAGCGGGAAAACGCTCCCACCACCACCTCCCGGCGCACGTTGTTGCCGTCGCCGCAGAGGAAATCGATGAACACGCGGGTAGGGGCGTCGTTGGGGTTCTGCAGGCACAGCCATGTCTGATAGCCGGGGCGCGTGCAGCCCTCGGCGAAGACCCATATCCTGTGTGTCGAGGTGGAGCCGATGATGTTGCTGCCCCCGGGCCAGGCCCTGTTGTAGAGGAAGTAGACCGGCCGCTCGGCCACGATGGGCAGGTCGGAGGTCACCTTGATGGAGACGTCCCCGTGCTGGTTGTCGTGCACCCCGATGCCCACGTCCCAGCCGTGCACCGGTATGGAGGAGCGGGAAAACGCTCCCACCACCACCTCCCGGCGCACGTTGTTGCCGTCGCCGCAGAGGTAATCGATGAACACGCGGGTGGGGGCGTCGTTGGGGTTCTGCAGGCACAACCAGGTCTGGAAGCCGGGCCGCGTGCAGCCCTCGGCGAAGTACCATTCGCTGGAAGTCCCGCTCGCGCCCATGACGTCGTGGCCGCCGTCCCACGCCCCGTTGTAGCTGAAGTAGACCGGCCGCTCGGCCACGATGGGCAGGTCGGAGGTCACCTTGATGGAGACGTCCCCGTGCTGGTTGCCGTGCACCCCGATGCCCACGTCCCAGCCGTGCACCGGTATGGAGGAGCGGGAAAACGCTCCCACCACCACCTCCCGGCGCACGTTGTTGCCGTCGCCGCAGAGGTAATCGATGAACACGCGGGTGGCGGACTGGTTGGGGTTCTGCAGGCACAGCCAGGTATGGAAGCCGGGCCGCGTGCAGCCCTCGGCGAAGTACCATGCGTTGCGGGGGGTGTCCGCGCCCATGGAGTCGTGCCCGCCCCTCCACTGCCCGTTATAGGTGAAGTAGAGCGCCCTTTCGCCGATGAGCCCGTGCTGGTCGGAGAGGACATAGGCGCTCACGTCCTGCCCGGCGATGATGGAGTTGACGAGAACCGTCACCCTTGACTGCGGTGGCAGGTTGATCACCTGTATGACCGAGAGGCCGCTACGGAGTATATAGCGCAGTTGCGCCGTGATCCAGTAGTTGTTGGTGTTCATGAGGGGGATGTACTCGCTGAATCCGGGCCCGGTGTACCCCTCGGCGAAGTACCACCTGCTGCGCACCTGCTTGGGGTCCCAGATGTCCGGGACCTCCTGGTGGGGATAGGAAGCGCGGTGGCGCCGGTCCTTGCGGAACATGGGCCAGGGAGCGAGGCCGGCGTTCCATCTTCCGGACTGGTAGCAGATGATGGAGCCGGCTTCTCCTTCCACGCCGTTGGTCACGATCACCTCCGTCATGCCGTCCCTGTCGATGTCCCCCACCGCCGCGGAGTTGAAGATCTGCGCCCCGGTGTGTTGAACGAGGATGGTGTTCCCGTTGGGGTTGAAGCCTATTATCGACATGCCCTCTCCGATGAGCGTGTCCATGCCGCCGTCGCCGTCGATGTCGGCGATGACGGGGGACCCCAGCTTGTCGCACCCGTAATGCTTGGTGCGCCACTTGAGCCTGCCGTCGTGCTCCCAGCAGTACAGCCAGTCGTCGTTGCAGCCGCACAACACCTCGAAGAAGCCGTCGCCGTCGATGTCGGCTACGGCGGGCGAGGAGAAGACGTTGTCCTCGGTGTTCACCGGCCACCCGGGGAGGTTCTCGCCCCGGTAATTGAAGGCGTAGACGTGCTTGCCGTCGGCATAGGACAGGTAGGTGGGCTGGCTCGGGTCATGGTTCTGCCAGTAGTGGCCCGTGCCCACGATGATGTCGGGGAAGCCGTCGCGGTCGAGGTCCGCGATGGCGGGCGAGGACCACACCACCTGCGGGATGCACTTGGGAAACCCGGTCTTTATGGAGCCGTTGCCCTCGAAGACGTAGAGGAGCCCGCCGCGCGGGTACCAGCCGGGGCCGCTCCAGCAGTCGGCCCCGATGATCACCTCGTCCTGCCCGTCCAGGTCGATGTCCTCGCAGGCGGGAGAGGACCACACGGTGTCGCGGTTGTAGAACTGCCAGGCCACGGGCCCCTGGTAATGCCAGGCGGTGATGTAATGCCCCCAGCTTCCCACCACGATCTCCAGGTCACCGTCGCCATCGAGGTCGCCGCTGGACGGGGAGGGGAAGACCTGCTGGTAGCCGTAGGCAGAGCCGGCGTGCTTGGGCCACCCCCAGTGGGAGAGGGGCTGACCCAGGAAGTTGATCCCGTGCACGTGGCCGCTGTCGCTGCCGATGAAGATCTCCAGCGTGCCGTTGCCGTCGCAGTCCACGGCGCAGGCGGTGGACTGTATGCAACCTCCCGTATTGTACGTCCACCGCAGGGACCCGTTGGCGTTAATGCAGTAAACGACGCCGTTCTTGTTCCCGGCGATTATCTCCTCGATGCCGTCGCCGTCTATGTCCGCTATGGTGGGCGAGGCGTGCTTGAAAGGGGTGCCTATGTTCACCTGCCATTCCGTCCTCCACCCGGGTGGGGTGGAGGCCTCGGCGGCCCTCGGCGTTGCTTGCAGCACAAGGGCAGGGAAGAATACGAGAGAAAATACGGCAAGAAAAGCAAGCCATTCAGCAGGCACCCTGACCGTTCTGCCCATGAGCTTTACCCTCCTTTTCGCCTCCCGGCTTTTGCTCCGCCTGCGGCGCCGTGGCGGAACGTCTTCCCAGGGATACCGCTTCGGAATGCCATTTTCGCGATTTCCGTTCGAGCCTTTTAATTTATATCGGTTTGAGAGCCCCATCTTTTTACCTCTCCCGCGGGGGGCGCTCGCTTCTTGCGGGTGCCACGGCTGTCTGGGATATAATCTACGATGCCGGTTTGAGTCGCGACGCTTTGCGGGAGGGAACGGGACGCGCTGCCTTTGCTTTCCCCGGGGGCATGCTTGCGGCGCCGAGTACTTCCTGGACGCGGCGGAGGATATGCCCGCGGGGAGCCGAGCTCGCGGGGAGCCGAGCTCGCGGAGGGCCTTATCGCCGGCGGCCCTCCTGCCGAAGTTGAGAACGAGGACGAGAGGCGACGGAGAAAGGGCGTTAGCATGAGGATAGCCGTCTTCGCCGACCAGCTTTTTTACCGGCAGCCCGGGGGCATAGGCACCTACCTGCGCCACCTGGTGCCGGGCATCGCTGCCGCCCTGCCTGCGGACGAGTTCGTCCTGCCCCATCACGGTCCCGAGGGGGCGCAGCCCTTTCCCGGAGTGCCCAACGTCGAAGCCCGGCGCCTGTACGGCCGCCGCGACGTGACCGGGGTGATGTGGCACAGCGTACAGAGGCCTAGCCTGGAAAGCTGCCTGGGACGGCTGGACCTCGTGCACGCCCCTTCCCTGGTCTGCCCGCCCTCGCGGGCCCCCCTGGTGGCCACCGTGCACGACCTTGGCGTGGTTAAATTCCCCGGGTCATTCCCCACCCAGTGGCGGCTCTTCCACCGCCGCGGCCTGAGCCTCATACTGAGGAAGGCGGGCATAATACTCGCCGTCTCGAACCACACGGCGAAGGACCTCCGCGCGCTCGCAGGTAGGGGCGGCCCGAGGATCAGGGTAGTCCCCCAGGGCGTGGAGGAGCCGCCGCCGATGACCGACGAAGAGGTGGAGCGGGTGCTCGCGGGACACGGGCTGGAGCCGGGGTACCTTCTCTTCGTGGGGACCATCGAGCCGCGCAAGAACATCCCCCGCCTGGTGCAGGCATACGCCTCCCTGGAGGAGGAGGACCGCAAGGCGGTAGGGCCGCTGGTCCTGGCGGGGCCACAGGGATGGCTGGGGCGCTGGGAGCTCTCCCGAGTCCTCTCCCAGCGGGGGGTGCGGTGGCTGGGCTTCCTGCCGCGCGAGGAGCTGGAGGCGGTCTTCCGCGGGGCCGGTATTTTCGTCTACCCCTCCCTCTACGAGGGCTTCGGGTTGCCGGTGCTGGAGGCCATGGCCCGCGGCGTGCCGGTGATAACCTCCCGCACCTCGGCCATGCTCGAGGTGGCGGAAGGCGCGGCCCTGCTGGTGGATCCCGGAGACATCATGGACATCCGCAAGGCCCTGCGCCGCCTGGCGGGTGACGGCGAGCTGCGCGGGGAGCTCGCGGAGCTGGGCAGGGAGCGCGCCTCGCGGTACCCCTGGTCCCGCACCATCGAGTTGACGGCGGAGGCCTACCGGGAAGCGCTGGTGTGACCACCTCTTACCGAAATCAGCATTAACCCGATGTTCATTCGATTGTGTGGCACGACTGTTTATTCACACCCGCAGTATGTTAGCCCTCTCCTGGTCTGGAAACTTGGCAAGAAGAAGGCTCACCGGAGTAATCAAGCAATTTCCTAAAATGTTTTGCGTTTAAGGCCCGTAATCGCATCTCGATAAGGTATATCAGTTTAATTCACGCAACCGGAGCTTTAATCACGCTTTCACTGCTCAGCGCGCGCCGCATCCCGTAACATCTTCCGAACGCTGAGGGTTCGGAAACAGGAGGAAGCAACGAGGACGGGAAACATGATAGGTGATTCGCACTCCAAAATAGGGCTTTGCGTTCTTGGTGACTGCACTGACATACTGTTGTCAGCGGAATGTGGTAGATAAATTCGTGTGGAAAGGGTTCCATATAGAGATAAGCGATTATGTGCACCTGCCCTTTGAAGGCTGCATGTCTCTGGCGGAAGTTAATCTGATGCTACAAACATAAACACCTGCAATCTCAGGAGAAAGGAGCAGCTCATAAGCTGAGAATGACGGCTCAAGGGGTGGATAATGAAAGTCCTGGAAAGAGCAGCCAGGAAAGTGGCAAGCGAGTTTGGTGCCCTCCACCCTTTTCAGGAGGAACTCATCAGTGCCGCACGCGACCCGGAGGTAGGGCTTGTCAGGGTGGAGGCTCCTGTGGGGGCTGGCAAGACCACGGCTATACGCAGGATTCTGGAGTATTGCGACGCACCCCTCATCGCCACCTTTCCTACAACCATTCTGGTTAATACTCAGTCGCAGAATATATCGCTAGGTGCCGACGTTTATCACTGGCCGCGTGAGAACAAGCCTATCAACCGCCCGTACGACCTCTTTGTCACCGAATATACCTCCCAGTCGCTGCTTCATCTGGCCATGAAGAATCGCGGTGATATCGAGGGGGTGGCTCGCGGTGAGATGCTCTCCAGACTTTTCGGCCTCGCGCCGTTCATAGGCAAAAAGAGCGTCATCCTCACCACCCCCGACGTGCTTTGGTTGATATATTCGGGCAGGTATAAGGGCAGCCGCCGCCTGCAGGAGAAGCTGAGCGGTTCCATTGTCATCTTCGACGAGTTTCACTGTTACGCGGACCTCGCCAACTTTTACTCTCTCCTCAACCGGCTCGCCGAGGGTAGGGTCTCCAAGGTGGTGCTCATGTCGGCAACCCCCTTTATGCGCGAGGATATTGTGGTGGATTTCCCGGGGGATAGCGTGGACATATCGTTTCGGGAAGAGGACACACTTGAGGGGGATACAAGGGTGTTCAATCATGCCCTCGACCTGGAGGTCGTCGAAACCCGCTACCACGATTCCTACAAACTTATGGATGAGTTAAGGAAATCGCTGGGAGGACTGCCCCGGCCTACGGCGGTGATCTTCGATTCCATCTTCCGCCTGATGCAGATAGAGCCTCTGCTTCGGAGGGAATTCCCCAACCTGCGTTTTCACCGTTATGATGGGATGGTGAAGGACGCGATAAACCTCGGGGAGGACAGCGTTCTGCTCGGGACTTCTTCTGTCGAGGTTGGGGTGAGCATGGATTTTGCGTCCCTTATCTTCGAGGGCAGCAGTTGGACCTCCGCTATTCAGAGGCTGGGCCGCGTGGGAAGGATGCGTGAAGGGCAGGCCCTGTTGGTGAGCGACAGGAGCTTTCAGCCCTTCCGTCCTCCGGGGGATAGCATCGCCCGGGGGGATTTCGAGGGGATCCTGCGCGATTATCTTCCAGATCCGCGTCAGGACTGGACCAGCGGGGAGCTCTTCAGGGGAGATGCGCCGAACTTCCTCATGGTGAACATGCGTGGCGACTGGTTTGTCTACGGCCCCGCCATCTTCTCCATGTTCAAAGTGATTGAATACGAGAAAAGGATGCCGCAAGACGCATCATCTCTGGAAAAGATGCTCCATGAGTTCGGTGTGAGGGATAGCGATATACCAGAGGCGAAGATGAGGATCTCGCTTTTTCCCGTGGCGGGTTTGCTCAAAGTCGGCGGTTTTCGCGACCGTTACGATACGGTGGTCTCCGTGGAAAAGGGGGATAGAGAATGGGTGATAAAGCTGGCGAGCGGGGAATGGTTCTATTTTGAGCGGGAGGAAAACGATGATTGAAGATGTAAGACTCTTCCTCGAGCCTCAAATCGGTTTTCTTGCGAAGTCAAGCGGTGAGCAGCTTTGGGCTCACCATTTCACGGTCTACAGGGTGTGCATGAGGTTACTAGAATTGCTCCCCGCCTTTCCTGAAGAGCTCGTCGTTCCGCTGCAGCTGGCCTGCCTCACGCACGATATCGGTAAGATGAGACCTGAGGCGCAGCAAGTCCTCGCAGGTGGTGGAGAAGGTGCGCGCGTCGTTCACAAGCTGCGGTACGAGGAAGTGCGTGATTATATCGAGAGCGCCGCAGGGCTTGCCTCGCGGCCCACCGAAAAGCAGTTGAAGGCAGCCTATGACATGGCGGTAACTCACCATAGCATATCCGACGAGGATATCATCCGCAACAGCACTGCGTATGCGGGTTCCGGGGTGCTTCTCCTTCGCGTCAGTGACTGGCTGGCCTCCATGGAGCAGGTGGATGTAGAAACCACCGAGCGAATAACCTCCATGTTCACTTTGCCTGGCGCGTCGGAACCGCTGCTACACCTGACATATTTCGAGATCGGGAGGGAGCCTGGCCCCTCGACGTCGCTCATCGCCTGGAAAACGCTCGAGGCGTTCGAGGAGCGCGGTTACCGCAGGTTAGTGTTGTTCCCGAATGCAGGAGTGGTTGCAAAGTGTGGCGCACCTGCGTATCCTGATCGCGCTTCTATTGCTCAAGAAGCTTACCAGCAAGTAGCGAAAGGCACACTTAGTAACATCAAGCCAAGCTACGGACCGGGGGTGCTGCTTATCGGGATCTGCGCTGAGTTCCCAGATGAATATCTCGTTGCTCATCAAGATGAGATTAAGGGGGCTCTTGCTGGAACCGGGCCCCGTGCAGCTGCATTTTTCAAATTGTTAAGCGAATTGATGAAGTTACTCAGTTTTGGCCCCAGCTCGAGAAAGAACACATGGCAGATGAATGTCGTTCATGGAGTAGTGATAGGGAGAAGTGCTGTTAAAAAGCCTGCCGCCGAATGGCTACAAAAGACAGGCGAGGAATTGCCAAAAAAGCAAGACGGGACAGTTGATCGTGGCCAAGCTCTTGGTATGCTGATGTCCAGTCTCAAGTTAACTGACCTTCTGAATGATCCGCTTCTGAATGATCCGCTACAAGAACATATCCTCAAACGTGGATTGACGTTCGAGGAACGGCTAATGGAAGCACAACTCAGTAGCCTAAAGGCTGATGAACTATATGATTTTCTGCTCGCCCTTGCAACGCTGGCACGGTCTGCAGGAACGACTGATGAAAAACGCGTGCAACGCGTGCAGGAGATTGCCGCTATGATCTCTTTCCCTGAAGAGGAGGACTACCGGGAGCTCGCCGCACAGAGATTACAGGCATACAAGCAATACAAGAAAAGCCCGGCTCCGGACAGAGGGATCTGCGAGATGTGCGGTTCCGCTTTCACCCAGAAACTGGGCGAAGAGGCACCCGAAGGTTCTATCCAGTGCTTTTCGTACATAAAATCCGACCCCACCTTGCCGCGCGCGGCATGCTACCTCTGTGCTTTCGATCTGAGCCTCGTGAGGAAGGATGTAACGGGTAGCGGGGTTTCGGTGACACTTTGGATTACCTCGAAAGTGGAGCTGGAATTAGAGGATAGGGTCTTAGACATGATAAAGCGTGCCGAGGCATCCTTCCTCAACCCTCGCTACCTAGCCAGCATGGTCAGTCCTCGGAAGGATTTAGGTCTGCCTCTCCCCGAAGGTCTAAAGCTTCCTTTGTCGAAAAAAGCACTTGAGCCAGAAAGTACTACGGGTGAAGAGGCTTATTTCTTCCGCACCCCGTTTGGGAGTTTCTTGCGACTGCGTCGATTTCGTAAAAAGGATTTCTCTATTAAAAACCAACATGCATTGTATGCGCCGCTCTATGATCTTCTGAATATGCTCGGTTTTAATTCCTGCATCACCAACGACCTTGAGTTTCGGTACGGGCTATTTGGCGAGAATAGGATATCCTCCATACAGAGCTACCACGATGCGATCTCGGTTTTGCTGCTTGCAAAAACCTTTCCGGGGGAGAAACGCAATCCGCATTGCATAGCTGCTAATATCATCGGCGCACAGCCCAGCGTGGCAATTGCCAAGGCGACGGAGCCGAGCAGGAAAACCAAAAAAGAAGGGCTGTTGCTCACACAAGAGCAGCTCGCCTTTTTCATGAAAGCGCTTATGAAGGCGAATAGGCCGGTTGTGAAGGGAGGATTGATTACCATGGGTGAGCTCTTGCACGAAGCAGCGTTCTTCGCGCGCAACATCCCCGTATACTGCGTCGAGCCGGAGGACCGCAAGGAATTCTGGGGGAATTTGACCAAGCACAAAGCGACCAAGGCCATACTCGCACCCCTCAATGAGATGATGCGCGGACGTGACCTCGACGTGGCTAAGTCGAAGTTTCTCTCGCAGCTGTCGGTTAAGGTCGGTAAAGAGGAGAGGGAGGGCCTGGACGACTTCGTGAAGGGGAGCAGTGAGATACTCGAGAAGTACTTCGAGCTGAGGCAAAGTAGCTTCTCGGACTTCCTCAAGGCGAAAAACGCGCTCATGAACGCCATTTTCGCATTCACGCGCTACAAGGATCTAGAAAAGGTGCTAAATGCATAGGCTTGCTTCATGGCTGATGTTTGTCGTCAGGAAGGCATTTCAGTGAAAAAGGAGGTATCGAGATGGACTTCTACCCTGACGTAAGCGTACTGCCCAGGGCACGTTACCTGCAGTTGGTGACCTCGTTGAGGCTGCTCGATCCGGCAATTATCCGGTCGAATGAACCTGAGGAAGTGCTCACCTTCTCATATCAGGAACCGCTGCAGGAGCGCTTCATCATCCCCTGGAGAAAGGTTAAGGCGAAGCTGCGAAGGATCGTAGCGGAGCGGGGTAGGGATCTCGGATACGGCACTATGTGTTTCCTGAAGGAATCCCTGTGCATGACCTGTCCTACCTGCTTGCTTTTCGGCGGCACGGGTGAGACGAGCACTGCAAAAGCTGGCTATAACCTGCTTTCTCGTGTAATGGGAGAGACCTTTATCTCAAAGGCGAAGAACATTGAGCCTGTTGGCTACACAGCGAATGCTGTTGGTGAGGTGAAGCATACAACGGGGCAAGCCCTTATGACCTTGATCACCGTGCCTGCCGATACGGAGTTTATCGGTGTAGTGACATTGAAAGATCCCACGCCCGAGATGGCTTCACTGCTAGTGGATGGCATCAAAAGGCTCACCCGGATAGGCGCACGCAGTGTGGAGTGGGGCAGGTGCAGGATGGATATCCTGGGAGGCGGTATATTCGACCACGAGGTTTATTCCGCTTACGAGCTACTCAGGGACGGCGGACTTGAGGATATTCCTGCCCTGGAAATGGAGCTCCCGCCCATCGAGAAAGCCTTCGAGAAGTTGCAGGATCAGATTTCCGAGCTAATTCTGCAGATCCAGAAATCGGGTGATTAGATTGAGGGTGTTCAGGTACACGATAGAACTCCGGGACTTCCTCTTCTACGCGCAGGAGGGGATCACCGGCACCGTAACCCCCAGGTGGCTCCATGCCACGGCACTTAATTACGCGCTGGCTTATGCGATGAACCTTTTTCCGGAGAAACAACCGTATTTCATGGCCACAGCGGAGGGTAGGAATGTCCCCGAGTACACCTCTTCTTTGATCCCGGAAGCCGGTTATTACGCAACGCCTGCGAGGATTGAAAACAAGCGTGGCATGAAACCGGAGGTTTTCCTGGTTAAAGGGGATAGGGAGGGATATTATGCGAGGAACGTGCAAGCCGAGGTCCTCCGCGTTAGTAGAGTATCCATGCTTCCCCCCGGGACACGCTTCATCGGCTTCATCGTCTGCCGGGAGGATATGACCTTCCCGGGGCGCCTGCGCCTTGGCCGCTTCCGCTCTCCCGCTGGCCTGCATCTGGAAGAAGCGGATGATGCTGAGTTCTGCGGGGATAGGGTGGCAAGTCACCCGGTCGACCCACTCGTTTCCGGAACTCGCAGGGGTGTGCTCGTTCCCATGTTGCCGTACCCCCTCATAGACCATGCCTTAGTAGGTCGTTGCCTCGCGACTAAGTTTGATAACCGGCTTTATTACGTCGCGTGGCCAGATGATTGGTGATGGTCGTGAACGAGATGGACTGGACATATGTGGTATTCGAACAGCTTATTGGCTCCTGTCCTGATGCTGCCGTGTTGCGAAGGTGGGTAACCGCTGCTTTTCCCGACAGGCCTCTCCTCCATCAACATGAACCGGGAGGCAATAAACCCATATACCAGTACCCGCTTGTGCAGTACAAGCTCATAGACGGCCTGCCGATTATCTACGGTATTGGGGAGGGAGCCGAACAGGTCCACGAGATATGTGAGATCATAAAATGTGAGGATATAAGGCTCGGTCCACAGGTCATTCGGGATATCAGGAGACGCGATGGGCGATTGTCAATAACCGAAAGTGAGTCCAGACATTACAGGTTCATCTCGCCATGGCTTGCTTTTAATAAGAAGAACTACCGCGTTTATAAGGAATGCGCGAATTGGGCGGAGAGAAAAAAAATGCTCAATGCCGTGTTGGTGGGGAATATGATCTCCATGGCAAAGGCTTTGATGGTGGTTGTTGATTTCACAGTCAGGGTAAGGACGAAATTGGACATTGTGCCCTTTGAAGTTCCCCGTCACAATCTTATTGAGCACGGTTTCCTCGGAATATTTGAAGCCAATCTGGAACTTCCGCCCCTGCTCGGCCTCGGCAGGCACGTTTCCCTCGGTTACGGGACGGTAGTGGAGGAGGTGTAATTCTTGGATCTCGTAATCGATTCCTTTGGTGCGTCTCTTAGGAGAAAGAGCAACTGTTTCCTCGTAAGGCGTGAGGAGGAGGTGGAGGAGATATGCGCCGATGACGTGACACAGATAATTCTGGGCATGGGGACGCATATCTCAACGGATGCCATTGCTCTCGCAGCGGAAAAGAATGTAGACATCGTTTGCCTTGCTCGCGGAGGGAAGCCTGTGTCAAGGATATGGCCCTGCAAGTTCGGAGGCACCGCGCTTACACGGCGTAAGCAGATGGAAGCTCTTCACAACAAAAAAGGGGTAAAAGTCGCAGAAGCAATGATAAAGGCAAAAGGCCTGAACCAAGCCTATTTTTTAAAAGCTCTCAATAAGGAACGGGGCATGGCAGAAGTCGATGAAGCGGCTGATATCATCATGAGTCGCGTGAAATCTGCTTCCTGGGATGCCGATAATATTGATCTCGTGCGCAGTGACATGTTCGCACTCGAAGGAGGTTGCTCGAGACTTTACGTGCAGGCGCTTTCCATGATTGTTCCAAAGGAATACGGTTTTACGGGTCGCGAGAAGAGGCCGCCAAAGGATCCGGTAAACGCTGCTCTTTCCTATGGATACGCGGTTCTTTATGGAAAAGTGGAAAGGGCATGCATATTGGCCGGCCTCGATCCTTTTCTTGGCTTTCTTCATGCGGACAGATTTGGAAAACCCTCCATGTCGCTGGACCTTATGGAACCCTTTCGGCAGCCTCTCGTGGATCGCGTGGTAGTGACACTCTTTACCAAAAGGACTTTTCGTGAGAGCGATTTCATGCCTTACAAGGAGGGGGAAGGATTGTACTTGAACGAGGTTGGAAGGAGAAAATTGCTTGAAAAACTATATGAAAGGCTAGACAAAGAGATTCAGTATAAAGGGAGGAAAAGAAAATTTCAGGACATCATATTGGTGAGTATCAGAGACGTGGCTGCTTTCCTTCTCGACGATGAGAAAAGATTGAATGCGTTTGTCTATAACTGGAGCTGAGATGAAACTATTGACTATTTACGACATCACGGCGAACAGGTTGCGCAATCGTGTGGCGCGGAAATGCAAGGACTTCGGGTTAGCACGGGTCCAGAAAAGCTGTTTTGCTGGCGATCTGTCGCTAAATAGGGTAGAGATGCTGAAGATAGAGCTCGAAAACCTCCTTCAAGATGAGGAGGTACAGGACGTTAACGAGTATGACGCAATCTATATATTACCCATGTGTGAAAACTGCTTCATAAAAAAGATTCTTCTTGGGCACAAGAAACATTTCCCTGACAAGAGCAAGGACAGGCTAAAGGTGTTTTAAGCATGAACAGAGAGGGTTTCTGGTCGGTTTCTGATGTGTTGAATCATATTTACTGCCCTTGGATCACTTACCATTGGTATGTTCTAAATGTTCCGCAGAGCAAGACCATTAAAACGGAAGAAGGACTGCGTCAACAGAATGAATACGTTCGTAAGGTAAGGAAACATCCCGAGAGGGGAGTCGGAGGCGTTAAAGGTGCCAAGTTCGTATCGGAGAGACTTCTTAGATCGAAAAGACTCATGCTTGCCGGTAAATGCGATTATGTCGTTTATCCAAATGGAACTTCATGTCCGCTCGAGATTAAGAATATGAAAATCCCGCCGGGGAAGCCTTATAAAAATACATTGATACAATTGACATGTTACGCAATAATGTTGGAGGAAGAGATAGCCAACCAAGTCGATACGGCATATATACATTATCTCAAAGATGGACTAACGCAGAAGGTTAGTATTGCAAAGGAGAACAAGAAATACATTGAAGATATTATCAAGCAGATGGATTCGGTCCTTGAAAAAGAAATAGTGAATGGAAAACCTATGTCGTGGCGGTGTTGCTGGGATTGTTGCTATCTCAAGATATGCGCTCTTGGCGGTGGATCGTAAGGTTGTCTCTCCAAAAAAGAAGCCACCGTAGTCTATCTTGAAGTTGCATGGTAAAAATCCTGTATAATTTGTATTTATAGGAGCAGTTGCAATCAGGGAGCAAGAAAAACAAGCATTGAAGTGAGGAGATGACCCGCTCGCTCGAGGGCAGTGCGGGTAGTTGCAATCAGGGAGCAAGAAAAACAAGCATTGAAGTCTCTCTGATATGGTAATA
>OGCI01001539.1_pt1 | contig 18814 bp, 19 predicted proteins | sample 1570021 | NCBI WGS metagenome assembly OGCI01 (sample SAMN06264664, study PRJEB24512) | hot springs metagenome | isolation source: Hot spring water | place: South Africa: Tshipise | collected 2015-06-21 | reverse complement strand
TGTTTCTTTGCGGTCTTCAGGTGAAAGGAGATCTAACGCCCGCTGGATAAGATTGGGCGGCAGATCTTCAAAAAGTTCGGTGCGGTCATCAGGCGCCAGTTCCGCGATCAGCGCCTTTACCTGCTCATCACTCAAATTTTTGAGCAGGGTTAACTGGGTATCAGGGGTAAATTCGGCAAAAACCTCTGACTGCCGGTCGCGTGGTAACAAACGGAAAAGCACCACAATCTCCGGCTCCTGCTGATTGGCAATAAAATCGGCGATGTCCGGCGCTGGCCAGACCATCAGGGCGTTCTTTACCCCCTGCCAGTCCTTCTGCTTAAGCATCTCAATAATATCAGGACCGAGCAGTTGTGTTAATACGTTGATCTTCCTTCGCGCTGGCATAATAACTCGCGTAATTTTAACCGATATTAATCATCCTGCAAGTTTTCTATCAATAGGTTCAATTATTGACAGGGTTAATTGTTATTGTCACAATTGTAATATGAGCAAAATATTTCCCCATCTGGTCGCGCTTGCGCTACTGACCCTGTGTTCCTGCCCTGGTAAAACCAAGAATACACCCCCGCCCTCTGAAGCAACAACTAACGAAATAACAGCCAGCACCGCCACAGAAACCCCAGCAACAGTACAACCGGCTCTCGGTCAAAAGAGCGAGGTCTCCTTTCACCGCGATGTCCTGCCCCTGCTAAAAGAATTAGCAGGTGACTGCCACACCGCTGACAATATGGCGGGCGAATATGCTATTGACTCTTACGAGGCGGTGATGTCCGGAGGCACCGATCCCCTTCCCAATGTTATCCCCGGTAAACCCGAAAGCAGTCTGCTTTACATCTACCTGGAAAAAGGACACCCCTTTAATAAAAAGCCCGACTCCGCAAGCCTGAATATTATCCGCACCTGGATTCTCCAGGGTGCCAAGAATAATTAACCAGGAGAAAATGATGGAGTTACAGGCACGGGTCCGCTGGACAGAAAATATGCAGTTCCTCGGTATCAGCGGGTCAAATCACAGCCTGGTAATGGACACCAGTGCTGAACACGGTGGAACCGACACCGGCACCACACCAATGGAACTGGTTCTCATTGCCCTTGCCGGCTGTACCGGAATGGATGTTGTATCGCTTTTAAGAAAGATGCGGGCGAACTTTACTGGTTTAGAGATAAAGGTGCATGGTGAGCGAAGCGAAGAACACCCCCGCGTCTTCACAAAAATTGACCTGGAATACATTATTTGCGGTCAGGAAGTGGAGGAAGCAGCGGTAAAACGGGCGATAGAACTCTCGCAGGAAAAATACTGCTCGGTTTTAGCAATGATTCGCTCCACCTGCCCGATAAACTATAGCTACAGGATAGTCAAAGGCTTAGCGGATAGGTTATAAGAAAAATATTGACAAAGCATGAAAAATGACTATAGTTATCTTGGCAGAGGGGTAGGGAAGGTGGTTGTTTATTACTTATTATGGGCAAGAATTTGTATACGCAGTGTTTGACAGAAAAGGAGGTTAGATGCAAACCTTTATTATAGTAACAATAGTGGCTTTTGCCCTGGGTTTATCCGGCTCACCTACCGCCGAACTGCAATCCAAAGATGGTGTTCCGATGTTCATCAACTATCAGGGGTATCTTACCGATGCCCAGGGAACTCCGATTCACAACCCCAGTCCCGGCTTGGCGATGTCTTTTTCCATTTACGATGCCGAGACCGGCGGAAACTCAATGTGGTCACAGTTACAAACCGTTCCTGTGCGCCAGGGCGTATTTAATGTCAAACTGCAACTGAGTGAACAGGACACGCTTATCTTCCGTACCGGCGCTCGCCGCTGGATTCAAATAGTCATCAGTGGTCAGCCGCTCTCTCCCCGCACCGAAATTACATCTATGGCTTACGGTATCTACTCCACAAAAGCGGACAATGCCGATAAACTTGATGGCAAACACCATACCGAGTTTATCTGGAACAGCACCACCATCCAATCCCCGGGCAATTTCTATATCAACGGTGCTGGAGTAACTGATGGTCTGTTTGCCGCCTATGGCACCACTATATCGGGCACAAAAACTCCAACTATCTATGCCCGCAGTTCCAAAGACAGCAGTTTTGCCGTCTGGGGCAACAACGTCGGCACGCGGGGCACAGGCATTGGTGGCGTTGGTAACAATGATACTCTTTTCTATCTCACCTCTGGCTCAGGCGGCGCATTTTCTGCCCGACGATTTGGGCTATTTGCCTATGCCCATGACACCAATGGTACTGGCATCGCGACAATGGGTAATCGCATCTCTGATACCGTTTATACCCTGGCTCAGGGTTGTGGTGGTGCCTTCAACGGGACAACCATTGGCGTTTATGGACTGGCGCGCAATCTTAGCGGTAACCGCGGCGGCGGCTTTTTCCGGGTTTATGGCACAGGAACTGATACAACTTATGCCTATATTGCCTATGTTTTAAGTGGGACAAAATACAAAATTCTTGGTGACGGTCAGGTGTCAACTGTAATGGCAACCCGGGATGGTCCCAAAATCCTTTTTGCCCCTGAAGCACCCCAGCCATTCTTTGAAGACTTTGGCGAAGGGAAACTGGAAAACGGGTTCTGCCGGATAAACCTTGACCCGCTCTTTCTGGACTGTGTCGCTGTGGACGATAAAAACCCGCTGCGGGTCTTTATCACGCTCACTGATAACTGCAACGGTGTTTACGTTAAGAGCGACGCCACCGGGTTTAATGTCTACGAATTAAACGGCGGCAGGTCTAACGCCGGATTTTACTGGCGGGTGATTGCAACCAGGAAGGATGGCAAGGACCTTCGTCTGCCACCCGCACCGACCGCACCCGCAGAAATTGGGGTGCCGGTAAAAACCCAGCCGGCAAATACCGCCTCTCCTGACCGGTAAACAGTCCGGTAGGCAGGAAAGGAGGCAGGTATGAAAAGGAATAATCTCTTCGCCCTCGGTATCGCCCTTGTTCTTTGCCTTACAGGCATCCTGTCTGGACAACAGCAATATCGCCTTGTTGAGTGGGTTATTGATGAAGGCGGTGTTACCGCTACCAGCAGTAACTATATCGCTAATGGCAGTTTTCACCAGACAACTATTGGCTATGCCACCGGAGGTAACTATATCGCCTGGATTGGATTCTGGCATCCCCGACCGCGCTGGACATCAATCAGGGATGTTGCTGCATTAAGCATTATCGCACCGGTTGGTGGCGTTGACACCGGCGCCTGGGTCACCCCGGTCGCCCAGCTTGCCAGTTACTCCAATGAAGAGGTTAACTTTAACGCCGTATTCACCATCTTCATCGCCGGGGGTGTAATTCCGATTTATCAGAATGTCCAGTGGGTTACGCTGACACCCGGGCAGGTGCGCAATATCTCATTTGTACCGGTCCGGATGACCACATTTGGACCCCATGTGTGCCGTTGCTCTGTGGCGCTCACCGGTGACACCAACCCGGTAAACGACACTGTTTCTGGAACCTGCAAGGTGATGTACCGCTTCCCGTTTCCGGAGGGCTGGAGCGAGGCAGAGCCGGTGCCTGCACTGCCCAGTGGTCGGGGACTCAAAAACGGTTCCTGGCTTACGGTTGACGAATCAGAAGGAGTAATATATCTTGCCAAGGCAAACAAAACCCAGGACCTTTACTCCTATAACCCTGCCAGCACACCATCCTGGATATCGCTTCCTGACTGGCCCCTTGGTCGGGAGAATGTCAAACCCGGCAAGGGTTCAAAGGGCTGCAGTGGCGGTGATGGCTATATCTATGCGATTAAGGGAAACAACACCCTGGGATTCTGGCGCTATCACACCTATTTCCAGGAATGGGAACAACTGCCGGATGTGCCTTTTGGACCCAGCCATCGCAAGGTAAAGGACGGTAGCGACATGTTGCGAGTAGAACACAATGGAGTAACCTATATCTATCTGCTCAAGGGTTATAAAAACGAATTCTATCGTTACAACACAGTTACCGGTCAATGGGAAGAACTCCCATTTGCCCCGGGCACAACCCGCTGGCACCGGGGCTCCTGGCTGGTGTATGATGGCGACCACACCATATATGCGCATAAGGGCAAATACCACGAATTTTACGCATTTGACCTCTCTACCGGTGCATGGCGAACCGCCCCACTGGCACCGATGCCCATCTCCAGTGAAAAGATGCTTACCCGCAAACGAGCAAAAGACGGTAGTTGCGCCACCTGGAACTTTCAGACCATATTCGCCCTGAAGGGGGGCAACACCTGTGAATTCTGGCGTTACTTTCCGGAGGGTGACAGCTGGGTAGAACTGGACACCATGCCCAGTGTCGGGTCAATCGGTAACAAAAAACGGGTACGCGATGGTGCGGACATTGCCACCTTTGTTGATGGTATCATGTATGCCACCAAGGGCAACAAAACTCTGGAATTCTGGCGCTTTACCCCTGGTCCGGGGATCGTGCGCCCCCAGCCACCGCGCTCTGGTGTTGCCGCATCTAAAACTGAAATTTCCCGTCCCCTGCTTGCGGTTAATTCACCGGTAACCGGCTCCTGGTTGCCAGTTGCTTATCAACTGGGTGCCAGCCGCAAAGGCGAACTGCAATTGATTGACATCACCGGCAGAACCGTTATCACCCAGAACCTCGTTGCGGACAAAGGACAGACGACACTGCCGCTCAAAGGTGTGAATTCTGGTGTCTATATCCTGCGGTTAAACACTGGCAACGATATTATCACCCGGAAGGTGATTATCAATCGTTAATCCAGTATCGCCTTCAGGTCCTCCTTCGGTGTGGTTATCGGATGGAGATTGAATCGGTCAATCAGGGTCTCGATCAGACCGGGCGTGAGAAACGCAGGTAACGAAGGACCAAGCCGGATATCCCTGATACCAAGGTAAAGCAGGGTCAATAAAACCGCCACCGCTTTCTGCTCATACCAGGAAAGCACCAGAGACAACGGCAAATCATTAGGCGCCACACCAAGGGAACCGCTCAGGGCAAGCACAAACTCTATCGCCGCATAACTGTCATTACACTGCCCCACATCCCACAACCTGGGCAGACCGCCAATTTCCCCGAAATCAAGTTTATTAAACCGATACTTACCACAGGCAACGGTCAAAATCAAACAGTCCGCTGGCACCCCCAGAGCAAACTGGGTATAGTAATTCCTGCCCGGCTTTGCCCCATCACAACCGCCGATAAGAAAGATGTGTCGTAACCGCTGGGTTTGAATCATCTCGGTAATCTCGGGCACTTTGCTCAAAAGCGTGTTCCGACCAAACCCCACTGTAATGTAATGGTCAGCCCCCTCAGCGGTAAAACCCGGCTGGGCAAGCGCCGCCTCAATTAAAGGCGAGAAATCCTGACGCTGCACATGGCGCACACCGGGCCAGGCAACAAGACCGGAAGTGAAAATGCGTTCCTTATAACTCTCTTGCGGACGCTGAATGCAATTGGTGGTCATCAGGATTGAACCCGGAAAAAGAGGAAACTCCTTCTGTTGATTCTGCCAGGCAGAACCGTAATTCGCCACCAGGTGCCTGTAAGACTTCAACCGCGGATAACCGTGTGCCGGCAACATCTCGCCATGAGTATAGATGTTTATCCCCTTATTTTTCGTCTGTTCAAGAAGTTCTGCCAGGTCCCGCAGGTCATGCCCTGAGACGCATATCGCCCTGCCCCTTACCGGTGTTACCCGCACCCTGGTTGGTACCGGGTCACCATAAGCAGAACTGTTTGCTTCATCCAATAACCGGGTCACCTTTAAATTCAACTCTCCGACCGCCAGTGCCCGGGCAAGGAGTTCAGCGGTGGTAAACTCCTCGCCACTGAGATAGTCAAGTAACTCGTGAAACCGGGCATAAATCTCGTCATCCTCCTTGCCGAGAATCGCCGCATGGTCGGTATAGGCAGCAGCACCCTTAAGCCCGAAAAGAATCAGGTCCATCAAATCTGCCTTCTCATCACCAAACCGCTTATGCCGGACAAGAATGCCCACATCTTTACCCTGCTGGACCAGTCCCGCAACCGTTGACTCAGGCTGCCATTGTGCTGGACCGGTTAACTTCTCTGGCTTCAGCCCTTTTTGCCGGCACACCTCCTCATACATCCGCCTTGCCCGCACCAGCAGTTCTCCGGCACGGCGCAAAAGCCCCTGCAGCCGTTCCGGGTCAAAGTCCACATTGGTAATCGTAGAAAACAGCGCCTCCACTGTAAAAAGGTTAATCTCCGGCTCAACTATCCCCAGACCTCGCAGGCGCCGGGCATACTGTGCCACACCTTTAACCGCATAAACAAGCAAATCCTGCAAAGTTGCGGTGGTCGGGTCTTTACCACAGACCCCCTGCACCGTGCAACCGGTGCCCTGAGCGGTCTGTTCACACTGGTAACAAAACATCCGCACCTCTTTCTCTTCCTCCATAATTACTCCTTTACCTTACCATCAATCCCGAGTGTTACCTCCTGAAACGGGATATCCTTACCGCTATTCTGGAGCGCCTGCTGGACAATACTTACCAGCCCGTAACAGCAGGGCACCTCCATATGCAGACAGGTCACCGAACGGATCTTATTATTCTGAAAAATATTTGTTAACTTCTCCCGATAAAAGTCCGCATCATCCAGTTTCGGACAGCCAACCAGTAACACCTTACCGGACAAAAACCGCTCGTGAAAATCCGGACTGGCAAAACCGCAACAGTCGGCAGCAATCAGAAGTTCCGCATCCTTGAAATAGGGAGCAAAGACCGGTGCCAGGGTTATCTGTACCGGCCAGTTACCTAAACAGGACTCCACTCTCCGCTCCATCCCTGTCCTGATTACGCCCGCTGGTTTCAGCACCCGCACCTGACTACCGGGACAACCGCAGGCAAGGGCAGGCTCTTTGTCCTCTGGAATCGGTATACTATGCTCGCGCAGATAGGCGAGCGCCTCCTGATAATACTCCTCAGCACCGTGCTCCCGCAAATGCCTTAAATGGGCAGCAATCGTATTCGCACCGGCACGGACGATATTCTCCATCACCCGACGCTCATCATAGGGTTCTGCCTCCCGTTCCTCCACAGTCAGGGCGCCCTCAGGACAGGCGCCGACACAGGCGCCCAGCCCATCACAGAACAGGTCAGAAATCAGCCTTGCCTTACCATCTATCACCTGTAACGCACCCTCCGGACAGTCCGGAACACACAAACCGCAACCGGTGCACTTTTCCTCATCAATCTTAATGACCTTTCTTTTACTCTTCTTCATCATTACCTCCATCTAATTTTAATCTCACCCGCCGTTGTCCTGCCCAGACGTTTAACAATCTGCTGGTTCATCCGGACGAGAAAATCGCCCAGCGCACAGCCATTACCAGAACAAACTGGCACCGCAAAAGGACATCGTTCAACCACCATCTTCCCGGCAACCGCCTCATAAACCGCCAGCAAACTTATCTTACCTGGAGGACGGGTAAGGTGATACCCACCATTAGGTCCGGTCTTCCCTTTAACCAGTCCGCACCGCTCCAGTTGTGCCAGCACCTTTGCCAGATGGGCTGCCGATACTCCCAGCACCCGGGCAAGTCGGGCAATTGTCCAGCGCTCATCCGCCCGCTGCGCCAGCAAAAGCACCGCATGCAGGGCAATGCGTGCCGCATCAGAAAAGTTAAACAACTCCGCCATATTTAATATTCTGGTGTTATAATACCAAAATTGACCCGCCTGTCAATAAAAAATAACCTGCTCCGATTATCATTACAATTTAACAGACACAACTCCCGGGCTATTATCAATCTGGATTTTTGAACTTTTAACGTCGGAAATCGTGCTGAGAAAGGAGAAAAAATGAATTTGCTCTCTTCCCGCTCGGGCAGGCTGGTCTGGTGTCTCTTGCTGGTAGTCGGTTTTACGCTTACCTGTAAAAAGACAATCAACTGGGACGAACTTAACCCGAGTACCATTGAAGAAAACCTCGCCCTCCTGGCAAACGCCGAACAGATCTATCTCAATCGCTTGAACGCCGGCGACATCTCCGCTGCCGCCCGGGAGGCGCAGACAATCTTACAGGACGCACCCGGTGTTACCGCCGTGATTATTTCTCCGGATAGCACGGTCTGGGCCTACTTTAGCAACGGGCTGATCGCCGGTATCTGTGAAAACACCTCGGGCACCAATGGCAACCATACCAGAAAAAACCCTTCCCCTCTGACCGAACAGCCGACAGGTATTGCGGGCGGTGCGGTGGGGACCGGGCCGCAAATCCTTGTCCCATTTGCCGATGAACTCCCTGGTACCGCCATCAGCGCTGCGGCAATTATGCGCAAGTGCCAGCAATTTTACATGTTGCATGGTGTCCGGCTCACGCAGAATTCCGAGGTCACTATCCAGAAGGTGAAATCACTCTTAGACGATGCCCGTTCCCTTTTGTTCTGGTCCGGACATGGCACACTGGTGTCTCCCGCTCCGGGCGATGCCCCGGTCGCCGGACTCTTGACCGGCAGGGGTTACAACCGACGGGAGATGGCAAACCTGATTGCCGGCGATTTTCGTAACTACCTCCGTAACGGACAGAACCAAGCTCTACTTGCCTTCAGTATCCACGATGCAACATTCTATCCGGTAATCCTGCCCGCTTTTATCAGCCAGTACGGTCGCTTTGAAAACTCCGAGCCGGGGTGGAAAACAATGGTTTATATCTCTGCCTGCTTTAGCGCCTATCAGGCTAATCCACAGTTAGAACAGGCGTTCCGCAACGCTGGTGTTGATCTATTTGCCGGTTATGACTGGGCGGTAACCGATGACTTTTCCAGCGAGTTAGACACCACCTTTCTCGGAGCGATGATTGACAGCTGTCTGGCACCAGAGGCGCTGGCGCAACTACCCGCGGTAACCGACCCGAGCGAACTTTTCGGGCGCCATGCCGCATTCCGCATCAGTGGCGACACCCTGGTGATGCTCCGCCATATCCTTGATGCCCGCTGCGACGGTATCCAGCTCCGCTCGGCCATGGTCGCTGCCACCGGCGGTGCAAGGGCAAACATCCAGGCAGCGGTTACCGCTCCTGACGAATCCGAACCCACCGCCCAGATTACCGTTGGCTTTCCCGGTGCCCCGGGTCAGTATGACATCCAGTTTACCGACGATGCCCTGCTCTGCTTCTTTGACAACCGCAACGCACGGGTTTACTGGGCGGTCAGCGGTTACATTGGCGTTGGCGGAACAATTGCTATTGACCGCTACAATAGCGAACTGGTCAGCGGTCGGTTCTCCGGTGTGCTGGGCTACTGGACACCGGGCATGAACCCTCAGACCGACCCGCCCACCGCCACCATCAACTTAACCGACGGCGCAATCAAGCACACCGGCTGGCGTATTGACGATTAAGCAGGCGCAAGACGACAATAGAATATAAAACAGCAACCCTTCAAACCAAAGGAGCGGCGATTAAGCAATTACTGTGCTCGGTTTTGCTCTTTCTGTTGAGCACAACCTGCTTTACCAATAAACCGCCCACCACCTCCGAAATCACCGGACAGCCACCGCTATAAGCCTTAGCACCCAGCCCGCTCCAGCACCACCAGACGCCGGGAACTAACCGAACGCTCCCGGGAAAGACAGCAGGATTACGGCGGCTGGGATGCAAATCTATTTGACAATATCCTACTTTTTCAGTAGACTATTATCAGATGCAATTAACAACGAGAACGCGCTATGCCTTGCGGGCGCTGGTTTATCTGGGTCAGCGGTATGGGAGGGGTGCGGTTCAGCTCCGGGAAATCGCCAAAAAAGAGGGGATATCCGAAAAATATCTAGAGCAGATTTTTTACCGCTTGAGACGGGCAAGCATTGTTAAAACGAAAAAAGGTCCGGGCGGAGGGTATGAACTCGGAGACAATCCTGCTACCATTAAACTAATAGACATCCTGTCAGCGGTCGGAGAGTCACTGGCACCGGTGTTCTGCGTTGCCGATAATAAAACAGCACGCTGTCCGCGCAGCAAAAATTGCCCGGCAAGACCATACTGGGAGAAATTAAAAGAAGTAATTGAGGAGTTCTTTAATAACCACACCCTTGCCGATATCGGTAAGAACGCAAAGAAAAAGGGGTGACCGATGGGGTTATCTCCGGCAGATGAAAAGAGCTGATACCATGGCTTAATCAAAATTTGATGAGGTGTTTTAAAGATGGGTTCTCCCAATCCGGGGACGAGGAAGTTTATTGTAGTTTGCGCTGAAGGAGGCAAAAATGAAACATTTACTATTACTATTTTTACTTGTCCTGCCCGTCTCTGTTTCTGCCTTTCACGGCTCAATCAGCGGCAGGGTATTTAACCAGCGAAAAAGTCCGTTAGCCGGCGCCCAGGTCTGGCTTGAGGGCTACGGGATTGGCACCGTGACAGACAGTGCGGGCAATTATTGGCTTGAAGTCCCGATGCACGGTGAGTTTCGTGTTGTTTATCAGTTTATCGGCTTTATCGCGGAAACCCTGACAGTATCGGTCCAGCATGGCGAGCGGGCAAGGCGTGATGTCTACCTTCGGGAAACATCCCTGCCCCTGCCCGTGATAGAAACCCACGGCAAAAGGGAGATGGTCCACGAATCTAAAACCCCGGCACCAACCGCTGTCATCCCCCAGGCGGCAGCAGAAAGGGCGGGTAAAGCAACCATTGGTGAGGCGGCAACCCTGGAGGCGGGTGTCCAGTTACAGAAACGCTGCAGTGCCTGTGAAGCAACCGAGGTTTCAATTCACGGTCTACCCGGGCGTTTCTCTCTTGTCCTTTTTCAGGGTATGCCGCTCTTTTCCGGTCTTGCTGCCCGCTACATCCTGGACATTTTGCCGGTAGAATTCATTGACCGGCTTGAAGTGCTCAAGGGCGCATCCGGTGCCATCTGGGGAAGCGATGCGGTTGCCGGGGCGGTCAATGTCCTTCTCCTTGAGCCGGTCCGCACCCTTGAAGTAAAGACCAGCTATACCCGGCGGGATTACGGTAACGACCTTTCGGCACTGCTGGGTAGCCGTCTGACAGCTCTGGGCATCAACGTTATCGGCGTCCACAGTGACCGCCAGTTTGTTGACCTGGACAACAACAACATCGCCGAAAACACCGCATTTACGCGCAACATCATTCTTACCAACCTGAACTATTATCCGGGCTTAATCTGGCGCTTCAATCTTGGTGGTTCCTGGAGTGAAGATACCCGCCGGGCAGGTACGATTATCCCGGACGCGGAATACCGGACCAACCCTCTGGCGGAAAGGGTTCAGACCCGACGCTTTGACCTCTGGCAGCGCACCAGTTTTACCGCTGGCGATAACGAACTCTCACTACGGCTTGCCCTCGCCAACCACACTGAGAACGGTATCCGGGAGATGCGTGACTACTCCGCCCGACAATTCACCCGGTACTCAGACTTTACCGCCAGCATTGCTCATCTCACCCCTGGTATCTCATTCTCCCGGCACGTGCTCCGGGACAATCGCCTGTTCATGGAAACGACACGCGAAGACAACCTCGGCATCTGGATGAGCGGCAAAGACCTCTCCCTCTCTTTCTTACCAATTGGTCACGAGATTCTGCCCGCACTCCGCGTGGACTTTAACTCGGCTTATGGGACGATCGTCTCACCCTATAGTGCGGTAAAACTCTACCCTGGGTTTGTTGACCTGAACTTCGCTGCTGGCACCGGCTTCCGCACACCGGTGGTAATATTTGAAAGCATGGAAAATCTCCCGGGTGGTTTTCAATATGCCATTCGTCGCGACCCAAGCCTTACCCGTGAGACCGGTGTTTCCCTCCTGGCCGGAGCGGCAAAGGGCTTTTTTAGCCCCGCCCTTGTCGCTGACCTGAAACTCAACCTGTTCCACCACCGGGTGCACAACCTCATCGCCGCTGAACTCCGGGGCATTGACACCACAACCAACCGGGCATTATTCTACTATTATAACCTCAACGAAATTGCGTTATCCACCGGTATGGAATTCTCTGCCAGCATCACCATGAAGCAATTCTCTGCTCTGTTCAAAGCGTACATCCTCGCCCCGAAAAACGGCAATAACCAGACCCTACCCTTCGTCCGACGCTGGGCGATCAACCCCTCTCTCTCCTACAAAATACCCCGCTGGGAAGTTGAATTTAACACCGCCGCCGAGGTCAACGGACCCATGCTGGTGCAAACCGTGCACGAACATGGCACAGTGGAAGAAAAGGACTCGCCGATATACTCCGTGCTCAACATCCGTCTTAGCAAAGTGCTGGGTATCTTGCGCCTGAGCGGCGGTGTAAATAACATCTGGGACTACCACCAGCCACCCCAATCCCACCATCAGCGCACCGAATACTTCTGGGGTCCAATAATCGGTCGGGAATTATACGCTACAATTTCGATTAACTTCTGAAAAAGAAAGTCAATAGAGATCCACCACTCCAGTCGCAACCGGTGTCCTCAGCGGGGGCGAACTCTCTGGACCGGACAAACCCGGTTACGGCTGAACATCCCTGATGAATGATACCATTTACTGCGAATCGGTTTACCGGTTCTGCGCCGACTTTGCCCCGGGCGACACCGGCTACCACCTGACGCTCAAACTCACAACCGCACCGGTCTGCTTTCTACTGCACACCACTGACGGCTCCTGCTGCGCCATCCGGGTTACTCAGATAAGAATTGCCAGTGAGGACATCCGTATTCAAGCGTGGTTTCCGAAAGTTAAGGGACTACGGTTGGTCCGACATTAAACCGACAAAAAGACCAGCAGCCTGCCCTGTCATTAATAAAACAATGTAGCCGCAGTCCCAATGGTCGGGTATGACCTGCCAGCACCCTTTTCTCCAGTTCCTGACATCGGGCACACTCCGCACCCAGTATCTCTACCTTCAATCCGTCTCCTTTTCAATCTCGGCTAAAAGCTCCTGCACCTTTTCTCTAATCAAATCCCGCACCCGGCGAAACTCCTCCAGCCCCTTACCCTTCGGGTCCGGTATCTCCCAGGCAATATGTCGGGCACCGGGCAGGAACGGACAGACAACCTCACACCCCATTGTCACAAGATAGTCAAAACTCAAATCCGGCAAGTCCTGAAAACTCTTGGGTCGGGCACCGGTGATATCAATCCCCTTTTCCTGCATCACCGCAATCGCCTCGGGCGCAACCTCCTTCTCCGGCGCTGAACCCGCTGAGGCGCACACCACCTTCCTTCCCATCTGCCGGCAAAAAGCCTCGGCCATCTGACTCCGGCAGGAATTACCAACACAGGCAAAAAGTACCCTTTTCATCTTGCCACCTCCTTTCCAAAAACAAAACCAATAATTGCCGAAAGAACAACCATGCGCAGGAGATAGGTAAGCCCCTGCTTCATTCCGATGCTGCGCAGAATCACAACCATTAACAGCAAAACCGCGCCAAAATTACTAAAAACAACCTATCCATTCCCCTCTTCGCCGCCTCTCATCGCCACCGCACCCGGTCCCGGACGGGCTTTCTCCGGATGCATTGCCACATCCAGGACAACATCCAGCAAACTCAAAACCCGCTGGTCAGCAATACTGTAAAACACCTTACGCCCCTGCCGCCGGGAACAGACAACACCGGCACCCTCCAGCACCGCCAGATGCCGGGACACAACCGAACGCTCCCGGGAAAAATAAGGCACAATCTCAGCCACACACCGCTCACCACCCGAAAGTATCACCACAATCTCCAGCCGAACCGGATGCCCCAGCGCCGCCAAAACCTCTGCCGGATGAATTCGCTTTCTTATTGGCATATAATATCAACTATCTATTATCTCTAAATAACTCTAAAATACCAAAAAATTCAATTACAGCCCCCATTGACATAACTTCTTTTGTCTCTTTACCGTATTTCAGGGCAATTCTTTTCATCTCGCCTGTGGGCGGATAACACTCTACGACTTTTCTTAAAAAATTTGCTATTACCTCCTTGTCATCACATTCAAAAGTTACAATGTAAAAAGGCACAATGATATTAAAAAACATATCAATTTTTCTTAAAACCCCTACCCCATTGAAGGGCATAATGCTTTTCACGACTTTTTTTACATTCTTTTGCGATATCTCCTTGTTAAAATTAAACGCTGACTCTATTTTTTTAAAAGTAATGAAAAATACCTTTCTCAATGCTCTCGGCAAGTAAATATGAAATCTGGCTGATTCTTCTTTCTGGAAAATAACCCGCCGTTACCCTGGACCGATCAGGATACCAGACGCAAGTAAACTCTATCGGTTAAAACCGGTGGGGCGGAGAAGATCCGCCCCACCGGTTTTTTTATTCAGCACCGGCGCCGGGGTTCTACCCGTTGCATTCCTGCCGAGTTTTCTTCTAACGAGAGTCTGATCTCCTGTTTTAAGAGTTCCCGCTCTGGTTCGGTTTCCGGGATTCGGATCGCACCAAGATAGATCTCTTTGTCCGGATATGCCGCTGCAATTGAGGGCAAAAGCCAGGTGTGGAGTTCAACTATATCGGTACAGACACCTCTGACCTCAAGGTCGTTTTCCCTCTGCCACACCTCTAAGAGCCCTTTGATTGTACCCCAGGTCTCAACATAGCCCGGGTCGATCCTGATTTTGCCTTTAAGCATTATCGCCGAACTTCCGGTAACATCCGGATGTTAACCGCACCAGATAAGACCGGTTAAAGTTATCTCTTCTCCCCTTATCCGTTACTTGATAAACCCATGCGTCCTGAAACGGGCGATAATTGAGTCTTTCGGGAAAAAGCCCACATGTCGGGAAACCTCTTTGCCAGACGCATCAAGAAATACCAGTGTCGGAATCGCCTGGATGTTAAACTTGCGCGCCAGTTCCTGATTTTTGTCCGTATCAATGGAGGCAATCTCTATCTGTCCCTTGTATTCTGCTGCCAGTTCCTCAATTATCGGCGCCTGTTTTTTACAGGGCGGGCACCAGGTGGCAAAAAAGTCCCAGAGTTTGGGCAGTTCTGATTTCTCACTCTCGCTGCCCCTGGGCGGTTCTGGTGCCGGTTCTGGCTTTTTGGGTTGTGTCGCTGCCTTCTCCCTGGCTGGTGCCGGCGCCACCACCGGCTCGGGTGTAGAAACCGACTCGTTAGCTACCGCCAGTGTGGACTCGGTTGCAGTTTCAGCAGGCTTTTCTACCTTTTCCTGATTCTGTGCGCCACAGCCAGCGATAAAGATCGCCACAAACAGGGCAACAAAAAAGTATCGCATCTTTTAACTCCTTCTGGTTAAACCTATTAATATTATTTTGCTTATCGCCTGCCCGCAGTCAAGGACCGGTAAAATCAGTTTTCTGCCCGTAGATCAGCAGCGGTAACAGTAACCACCCGGTTTAACATCTTAATTTTAATCTATCAGGACAAACTGCAAAGGTTTTGCATCATCTGCCAGCCGGGCAAAATAAACACCAGCCGGCAACCGCCTACCCTGCTGGTCGGTGCGCTGCCAGTTTATCGCCGGGGAATTTCCCGGGATAAGAACCGCCACCCGCCTGCCAGCCCGGTCGTAAATCTCAAGCGGTCGCGCTAAATTACCACTGAACTGAAAGCAAACCACCCCTTGTGCCGGATTGGGCTTAATCCGGATCAGTCTTATCTGTGGTGCCCGAACCATTTCAGCAACGCCAACCGAAGTTATAATCGTGCTGTCCAGAATCCAGTTGTCCGGATCAGGGGTAAGCGAGAACGGCTCACGGGCAAACATGAATGTGTCAAAATAAACGCTGTCCTGCGGACGCAGCGTCACAATCACACTCTCACCGGCAAGGTTAAACCGCACCGGCAAAGGGATATGAAAGAAAGGACAGGAGTTGGTGTCATTGCGCTGATACAGGTTGATTATTACCCGCCAGGAGTCACCATGTGCCTCCTTTGCCCAGTTAAGGTAGAAACGGGGATAGCCACGGTCATAAACCCACTGGTTGAAAAAGGTATCAAGGCTAATACCGGTTACCTGTTCGGTAATCCGCTGGAAATCTTCGGTTGCGACGGTGCGGTATTTAAAGGAGTCGGCATAGGCGCGTAGCGCCTGATAGAATATGCCGGGTGTCTGCCAGACCGTATCACCGGTGAGAAACTGGAGCATCCGCAATATCCAGGAGCCCTTGCAGTAAACTATGCCGTAATTGTAAATCTCGCTCCATGGTGGATTGTAGATCGGAAAGTCACGCACCCGATGCTGGTTAAAGTACCGCCGTGCCTTACCCCGGATGTAATTCTGAAAGTAGTCCCGACCGTTGAGATAACCCATATACTGACACTCGGCCCAGGTGGCAAACCCCTCGTTGAGCCACACATCCGCATAACCAACATGGGTAACCATATCACCCCACCACATATGGGAGAGTTCGTGACAGATGGTCGCCTCGCCACCGCCGCTGAGATAACTGGTGTGAATCATCACCTGGGTCTGATGTTCCATCCCGCCCCAGGGAAAACCGTAATAGCCCGGCACCATCCCGAACCTCTCAAATGGATAAGGTCCAAACCGGCTGGTATCACTGAAATAAATGATCATCTCCGGCACCCGACGGTAGCCGTTTCTTGTTCCGGCAGAATCCTCAGGCCACATGTAGTAAATCAAGGGCACGGTGTCGCCATTGGGACAGACAACAATTGTGTCCCAGCGGGCAAAGCGGGAAGCGGAAAAGGTCATCAGATAGGTGCAGATTGGATAGGGATGCCGCCACCAGAACTTTTTCTTGCCACCGGACACAGTGGTAACCGAGTCCAGCATACCGTTGGCACACGCCTGAAATGTGTCGGGCACAGTGAGGTTGATCTCACAACCGCGCTCCGCCTTGTCATTGGGCCAATCCCAGCAGGCAAACCAGTAGTGGTTATCTCTCGGACAACCGCAGGTCATCGCATGGGCATAGCGCACCGTTGGCGGGCGGGCAAAGAAGAAACCGATCTGCTGGGCGGTGGATTCGCGGTGAAAGAAGATATTTATTAAAGTTGACTCCCCCTGCGGTAAGGGGGTATCAAGATTGATGGCCAGCAGCCCGGACGGAGTGGTGAAGTTGAGCGGGACACCGTTACGTTTGACCGAATCACACACCAGCCCGGCAAAGTGGAGACTGAATGTGTCAAGGGACGGGACATTGCTTTTAATCGTTACCCGCTCCTCGGCGGTGTAACTGGCATTGGTCATCGCCAGGTCAATATCCAGCCGGTAATGCCGGACATCATAAGAGTGCAAAGACTCGGCAAAGATGACCGGTGCGGGCAATTTGTTCCAGTCCGCCCGCCCCAGAATAAAATCATCATCTAACCAGCCGTAAGCAGAACCCAGCAGAAGCAGTAAAACTAAAACGGAGTAAAACCTCTTCATAACCCCTCGCTATTTTTTAAAAGCAGCCCGGCAATCTGGAGCGCATTGGTTGCTGCACCTTTATAAAGGTTATCCGCAACAATCCAGAGATTCAGATCATTCGCTGTCGCACCAGCCCGCACCCGACTGACAAACACCTCATTCCTTTGCCGGCACACCACAGGCGTCAACGGTTCCCGATCGGGCTTTAACACCACCCCGGGCGCCTTTTGCAGCACCCGGCGCACCCCTGCCAGGTCCACCGCTTTCTCAAACCGGCAGGTAACCGCCAGACAATGTCCGACCGTAACCGGCACCCGCACACAGGTGGAATTAACTGCCAGTTCTGCCAGTCCAAGAATCTTTTTTGTCTCCAGGATTGTCTTCTTTTCCTCGGCACTGAACCCGCTTTCGTCAACCGCACCAATCTGGGGAATCACATTGTCCACAATCTGAACCGGAAATGGGCTCTCACCGGTATCCGGTTGCCGGTGCAGAACAAAGAACTCGCTCTCGTAATAAAGTTGTTCCAGCGCTGCCCTGCCTGCACCGGATACCGACTGATAAGATGCCAGAAAAACCTCTTTCAGCCCGAACTCCTGATGCAGGGGATTTAACGCCACCACCAGCGGTATTGTTGTGCAGTTGGGATTGGCGATGATGTTTTTGTGCCCGCTCAGCGCCCCGGGGTTAACCTCAGGCACCACCAGTGGCACATCATCCTTTAACCGGAACTGGCTTGACTTGTCAATCACCGGACACAGTTTTGCCACCGCGGGCACAAACTTCTGCGCCAGTTCATTCTCCAGGCAGAAAAAGGCGATCTCCAGCCCCTGAAAACCATCAACCGCAAGTTCTTTAACCTCATACTCCTGGTCACGGAAACTGACCATTATCCCGGCGCTCTTTTGCGAGGCAAAAAGCCGCAAATCCTCAATCTCGTATTCTGACGACTCCAGGAGTCTTAAAAGCGTCTCGCCCACCAGACCGGTGGCACCAGCGATGCCAACTCGCTTCATATTTTTAAGTTAATCAGAAGTAGCGTAAAGTCAAGTGGTAGACCGGGAAGAAAAGTAGCACAAACCCGGCGCCACTCTGGAAGAGGGCATCTCCTGGGGAAAGGAACTACCTGATGCGAGCAAGATAGTGTGCTACTGTGATGCCACCATCGCCCTGCCAATTATCGCCCAGGCACTGGCAGAGAAAAAACTAAAGCGCAAGGGCAAAACATTCAAATTTTAGCCTGGCTTATAAACGTTCTCCCATTACTACCGGTGCTAATTGTGCCTTGCTTACCCGCGTGCGTCCGCCCTGCCACTCCTTCCGTCCCGTAGTTACACGACACCACCCCTTGTCCTATCTCTACCACACAACCGCCACCCTCCTATCCTATTACACCCCGCACCATCACCAACAAAAACGACCTGAAAAGAGAAGAGAAATGTGCCGCCAGATCCACCGGAAAAATCAAAACCGCCTCACCCTTTAATTTTAATCTCCCTTTATTCCCTGTTAAACCATCCCCTCACCTTTACAGACA
>OGCI01001538.1_pt1 | contig 18814 bp, 16 predicted proteins | sample 1570021 | NCBI WGS metagenome assembly OGCI01 (sample SAMN06264664, study PRJEB24512) | hot springs metagenome | isolation source: Hot spring water | place: South Africa: Tshipise | collected 2015-06-21 | reverse complement strand
GAGAACCGCTTGGTGAGGGATGCCCATGCCACGGATGCGGGCGGGACGCCCGCGATCCCAGTGATTTTGGTGAGGGATGCCTATGCCACGATTTTTCAAACACCTTCCCACTTCCTTGACGCCCCTTCGTCAGCCTCCTCCCCCCGCTGTCATTCTGACATCCCCTTCTGTCATTCTGAGCGCAGCGAAGAATCTCCAGGCAACCCAAAACCCAGACCCTTCGCTGCGCTCAGGGTGACAGGGTGGGCTTTTCGGGTGGAACCGAATCTCTCTACGCAGGGCTACTTGCTTGCGTCTAACAGTGGGGAGGCGTCCAGGAAAATTGAACTCAACGAGTGTCCCCTTGTCAGGGATTGGGAAGGGGGTTTCAGCCGCCCCCTCCTTAAAGTTCCCCCAGCAAGCGTGGGGAACCGTGAGCTTGGTTTCCATTCCACTACCTTAAAGGGACTGATTGTCGTTCTCACTATTCTTCGGGGCTACGCGCCGAACTTTTCCTGAACGCCCATCAGTTGGGTCAAGATCGGCACGAGGTCGCCCCCGCGCAGGCGTCCCATCCCGCCACGCGCACAGGCGTATTCGTGATACTTCAGCACCTCGTCCCCACGCAGGTCGGGTCCGTAAAGAAGCAGAGGCACGGGGTCGCCCGAATGGTCGCGCACCGAGCAGGGCGTAGAATGGTCTGCGGTCACCATCAGATAGAACGGCTCGGCATACAGTTCCAGCAGGCGCGCCACCAGCGTATCAAATCGCTCTATGACCTGCGCCTTGAGCCGAGCGTTGCCGTCGTGTCCGCACAGGTCGGGCGCTTTCACATTACACAGCACGAAATCGTAGCGACGAAGCGCCTCGGCAAGGGTCTCCGCTATGCTGAGCATATCGGTATCAACACCACCTGTGGCGCGGGGCGCATCCATCGTGTCCATCCCGACGAAGCGCGCGATACCGCGGATTAGCCCCGTCTCCACTACGGCAACAGCGCTGACGCCGTGCCGTTCGGGAAACGGCTGGAGCACCGGCGCAATTCCCGCTCCACGCGGGAGGATGATATTGGCTGGGGGTAACCCCTGCGCTCGGCGTTCTTGGTTCACGGGATGGTCTTTGAACCGCTCGTAGGAGAGTTTGACGAACGCATTCACCACGCGGGCAGTTCGTATGGCGTTCGGGTCGTTGGGGTCTAAGGCGTGCGACTCGTGGATAGGCTCCCCTTCGGCGTGTGGGTCAACATCGGAGATGTGCGGGCTGAGGTTCTCGCCCCGAAGCACCAGCGCGCCCCGATGAGCCACCGATTCTTTGAAATAGCACTGCACACCCTCAATTTCTATGCCATTTACCGCCTCCGCAAGCGCACGGGTGCCTTCGGTAATGCGTCCTGCACGGCGGTCAACCACCCGAAGGCTCTCGTCCACCGTACTGAAGTTGCATCGGAGCGCAATATCGCCTCCACGCACCTCCATCCCGATACCGAGCGCCTCAAACGGACCGCGCCCCTGATAGACCTTGTAGGGGTCGTAGCCTAAAATCGCCAAGTGAGCGGTGTCGGAGCCTGCACGAATGCCGGGCGCAATCGGGTCCATCAGCCCACATTCACCTTCGCGTGCGAGGCGGTCCAGGGTGGGCGTGCTGGCATATTCTAAGGGGGTTTTACTGTCCAGTTCGGGCACGGGACGGTCGCCCATACCGTCGGCAATCAACAGCAGAGCTTTATAGCGCGCCTTGCTCATAGCACCGAGTATACCTGTTGGAGATTTTCGGCTAAAATAATTGGCAGGATGGCGACCTTTCGGTATGTGGCGCAGACGACGGATGGGCGTGAGGTTCGGGGTACGATTGAAGCCAAGTCGCGTCTGGAGGCGAGCGACACCCTGCGTCGGCAAGGCTACTGGCTTCTGGAACTGTACGCCGAGCCAGAGGCACGCACGCCCCTAAACCAAGCGAACCAGAAGGTGGTACGCCCCCTGTTCGGTGGTGTCCCACTCAAGGCGCAGGCGATTTTCTTCCGCCAGCTTTCGGCAATGATTGGTGCGGGCGTGCCCCTCTACCAAGCGCTGGATACCCTCTCCAACCAGCGTGTTCATCCCCGCTTGCGGCGCACGCTCCAAGAAATTCGCACCAGCCTGCTGGCGGGCGAACGGCTGAGCGATGCGTTTGACCGATACCCTCACATCTTCTCGCCGATTGTGCGCTCCATGATACGCGTGGGCGAAACGGGGGGCGCGTTGGAGGAAGTTCTGCGCCGAATTGCCAAGTACATGGAAGACGAGCTGGAACTGCGACGCCTGCTGAGCCGAGTGACCTTCTACCCCAAGATGGTGCTGTTCTTTGCGATTTTGATACCGGGGCTTATCCCTGCGCTCGTCACGATGGTGGGCGGACAGGGCGGTCAGCCCGTGGGGGCGGTGCTGGCGAACATCGTCTGGACCTATGCCCGCTTGTTGGGTTTTGTTTTCTTGGTATGGGCGAGTTTCAAGTTGGCGATGCAAAGCCAGACCCTGCGCTACGGGTGGGGCGTGTTTCTGGTGTCGCTTCCGTGGATCGGTTTCACCTATCGCCAGCTGGCGCTCGCTCGGTTTGCGCGGGCGCTGAGCGCCCTCTATGAAGCGGGGCTACCTCTGTCACAAGCCATTCGCTACGCCGCCGACGCCTGCGCCAACGATTATCTGACCCAACGGCTCAAACCGACCGCCGACCAGTTGGAAGCGGGGCGTGGGATTGCCGAAAGCCTGAGGCAATCGGGAGTTCTGCCCCCGATGGTGCTGGATATGGTCGCCACAGGCGAGAACACGGGCGCTATCGGGCAGATGATGGAAAAGGTCGCCGAATACTACGAGGAAGAGGGGAAACTACGCTCCATTCAAGCGGGTTATGTGTTGGGTGTGGTGCTTTTTCTTGGGGTGGCAATTTATGTTGCTATAATTATCGTGCAGTTCTACGCAGGCTACTTCAGCGGGATTATGGGTGAGGCGGGTCCGTGATGAAGACGCATTACGAGGTGCTGGGCGTGCCGATGGGAGCGACCGCCGAGCAGATACGCAAGCGGTACCGCGAACTGGTGCGTCGCTATCACCCCGATGTGAACCCCTCCCCCGAAGCGAAGGAGCGGTTCCTACAAATCCAAGAGGCTTATCAAGTGCTTTCCGACCCGGAGCGCCGTCGCCATTACGATGCGCTGTTGCGCTTGGGAGGGCGTCCGACCTCGCCTACGCCCTCAACCCCTCCGCCGAATGAACCCAAACCTCGGAGCCAACCGAACCGACCACGCCAAACCGCTTCGCCCGACGCATTGCGTCCCGAAACGCGCGAGGCGATTATGCAAGCGGAGCGCGCTTTCATTCAGGGCAGACTGATGGACGCGCTCCACTGGGCGCGCCAAGCGCGTCGGCTCCAGCCGCGCCATCCCAAGAGCCACGAGATTCTGGGCGACATCTACACGCGCCAAGGGCTATACGATGACGCACTCAACGCCTACACCTATGCCCTGCAGTTAGACCCGAATAATCCCCATCTCCAGCAAAAGTTTGACCGCCTTGTGGAACACACCGAGCGCCAGCGAGCTTCGGCGCCTGCCCCCAGCGTGCGCCACCTGCCTGTAATCCCCCTGCCTGCCGAGTGGAAACAGTTCGCAGGTCAGTCGGTCGGTTGGGGAACCGTGCTGTTCCTGCTGATGATGGCGTGGGCGGTGCCGGGCGAACCTCTGCGCGCTTTGGCAACTTTCGGCTGGAGCGTCAACCTGTTGCTCTACTTTTTGCTGTCGGGGCTGCTGGTCGGATTCTTGATGAAGATTAGCCAGTGGCTCCTCCCGCTTGCCGATGCGTTCCCGTGGGGGCGTTCGGGACATTGGGTGTCGGCAGGCGCGATGATGGTGGGGTTGAGTTTGGTCAGTTTCCCCCTCTCTGCGCTGTTGTACCTGCTGTTGACGCTGGTTCAGGGTGGATTGAACGCTTCGGTCTCGCGCGTGTTCGGGGTAGTGGGCGTGATGACAGCGTTGTTTGCCTTGCTCTATCCCTACGATTGGCTTTATACCCTGCTGTTCGGGGGCAACTTGGTCTTTTTGGCGCTTTTGGGCGGATGGAAGTTGGCGGATTTGATGAGTTAGTGGGAGGGCTAAAGGTAAATTTTAATCGTGCTGAGCCACCTGCGCATTGAGAACTTGGCAATCATCGACACGGTTGAGATAGAGTTCGCCCCGAAATTGAATGTGCTGACGGGCGAGACGGGCGCAGGCAAGTCCATCTTGCTGGACGCTTTGGGGCTGGTGCTGGGGGAACGCGCCGACCCGACGATGGTGCGCACGGGAGCAGAACGCTTACGCGTGAGCGCGGTGTTCCAAGTCCCACCCAGCTTGAACGAGAGCCTCTACGAACTGGGCATAGAACCCGAAGAAGGGCAACTCTACCTGATGCGTGAGGTGCAAGCAAGCGGGCGCTCCACTGCACGCGTCAACGGGCAACCCGTGCCCCTGTCCACTCTCAAATCGCTTGGCGAACGACTGGTGGATTTGCACGGACAGCACGAGCATCAGTCGCTCCTCAAGTCCAGTAGCCATTTGGATTTTCTGGACCGCTGGTTGGGCGAGCCTGCGCTAAGCCTGCGCCAGCAGGTGGCAGAGACCGTCTCGGCGCTGAACCGTGCCCGCACTGAACTCCAAGACATCACCGAGCGCGCCCGTGAGCGCGAGCAGATGCGCGACCTGTACCAGTTCCAACTCCAAGAGATACGCCAAGCGAACCTCCTGCCCAACGAGGAAGAGACGCTTTTGACCGAAGAGCGACGGCTCACCCACGCGGAACGCCTGCTTGCGCTCGCCAGCGAAGCCTACGAGCGACTGATGGGCGAGGAGAGCGCATATGACCGCATCGCCCAAGCCAGCCGTGCCCTCACCGAAATCGCACGCATCGACCCCTCTACCAGCGCTTGGCAAGAGACGCTGGAAGGCGCGCTCGCCCAAGTGGAGGAGGTTGCCTACCACCTGCGCACCTACTCCGAGAGCGTAGAGTACGACCCCGAACGGCTGGAGCAGGTCATCCAACGGTTGGAACTCATCAAACGGCTCAAGCGCAAGTATGGCGACACGATAGAGGCGGTGCTCGCTTACGCCGACGAAACAGAAGGCAAACTGCACGCTTTGGAGCACCAATCGGAACAGCGTGAGGCGCTGGAAGCACAGATTGCCGAGTTGGAAACCCAAGCGAGTACGCTGTGTGCCGAGCTGAGCGCACTTCGCCAGCAAGGGGCACACCAGTTCTCCGAGCGTGTCCAAGCCCACCTGCGCGACTTGGCGATGGCACAGGCGCAGTTCTTGGTGAGCGTTCAGCCCAAGCCAATGGACAGCACGGGCGCCGATGCGGTGGAGTTTCTGTTCTCGGCGAACCCCGGCGAACCGCCCCGCCCACTCACCAAGATTGCCTCGGGGGGAGAGATGTCGCGCGTGATGCTGGCGCTCAAGACCGTCTTAGCCCACGCCTCGCCTGTGCCCACCCTCGTGTTTGATGAGATTGATGCGGGCTTAGGCGGGCGCACGGCGCAATCGGTGGCAGAGAAGCTGGGTCAGCTTGCTCAGCAGTTTCAGGTGCTGTGTGTCACGCACCTGCCCCAGATTGCCAGCCGAGGGAATTACCACCTGCAGATTGAGAAGCAGGTGGTGGACAGCACCACCCGCGTGTCGGTGAGCCCACTCAACGACGAAGACCGTATCCGAGAGATTGCACGCATGCTGGCAGGCGAGCCGAGCGAAACGGCGCTCCAACACGCCCGCGAACTGCTCCTCGCAAGCCGATAGGGGAACCGCCTGCCTGCTCAGCAGACGCCGTCAGGTACACTCTTAGCGAGGACACACGAGGCTACTGATGGAGGCTAACCTGAATGGCAATCAAAACTTATCGTGAAGCACTCCGCGAGGCGCTCATTGAGGAGTTAGACCGCGATGAGCGCGTGTTTTTGATGGGAGAAGATATTGGGCGTTATCAAGGCACTTTCCGAGTCACCGAAGGACTATTCCAAAAATACGGACCGCACCGCGTGTGGGACACCCCCATTTCCGAGCCGGGTTTCATCTCCATCGCGATTGGCGCCGCGATTGAGGGTCTACGCCCCGTCGTGGAGGTGATGACCTGGAGCTTCGCCTTCTTGGCGATGGATGCTATCGTCAACCACGCAGCAAAGATACTCTACAAGTCGGGTGGCGCATGCCGTGTGCCGATGGTCATCCGTGGTCCTGCAGGTCCTGGTAAGCAGTTGGCGTCTCAGCACTCACACAGCATCGAGCTGTGGCTGGCGCATTCGCCCGGCTTGAAGGTCGCCATCCCCAGTACGCCTGCCGATGCGAAAGGCTTGCTCAAAACTGCCATCCGCGACGAGAACCCCGTGATGTTCATTGAGCATCCCCAGCTCTACCTCACGAAGGGCGAAGTGCCTGAAGGCGAGTACACCCTGCCGTTCGGGCGGGCGAATGTGGTGCGTGAGGGAACCGATGTGACAATCATCACCTACTCGCGGGGCGTGGTGTTAGCCCAGCAGTCCGCCGAGCGCCTCAAGGAAGAGGGGATTGAAGTGGAGATAATTGACCTGCGCACGCTCGTGCCCTGCGATTGGGAGACGGTGTTCCAGTCCATTCGCAAGACCCACCGTGCGATTGCCGTCCACGACGATTGGCGTTATGCGGGCTTCGGCGCCGAGATTGTGGCGCAAATCCAAGAGCACGCCTTTGACGAACTGGATGCTCCCGTCCTGCGGGTGGCAGGCGCCGATGTCCCGATGCCCTACAACAAGTACCTTGAGCGCCACGCTGTGCCCCAAGTGGACGACATCGTGGCGGCGGTCAAGCAAGTGATTGCCTAAGGGAGGAACTGCGATGCATACGATTATTATGCCGAAGATGGGCGACGCTATGGAAGAAGGCACGCTCGTGCGGTGGCTCAAAGCGGAGGGCGATAGCGTCAAAGAGGGCGAACCCATCGCCGAAATCGCTACCGATAAAGCCACCATAGAGATCGAAGCGCCCGGCGCGGGTGTTCTGAAGGGCATTCGTGTCCAGGAAGGGCAGGTCGTGCCGATTAGTACCCCCTTAGCCTACATCTTGGCGGAGGGCGAAAGCCTCCCCACCGAAACGGACGGGGGGGCGCCCGCCCCGAAAGCCGAAGCGGTAGCCCCGCCCCCCGCATCGGCTCCTGTGCCCACGCCCAGCGTGGACAAGGGAACGGCAGGGCGCGTGAAAGCCTCGCCCTTGGCGCGCAAAATCGCCCAAGAACACGGGATTGACCTAAGTCTCATCACGGGCACGGGTCCACAAGGGCGTATCGTGGAGCGTGATGTGTTAGCCTACTTAGAGAGCCAGAAGGCACCTGCCCCGGCAGTGGTAGCACCGGCACCTGTGCCTGCGCCTGCTCCTGTGGCGGTTCCTGCGCCCGCCCCGCCTGCAGTGGGCGAGCATAGCGAAACGCTCAACCGCCTGCGCCAAATCACCGCCCAGCGCACCACCGAAGCGAAGCAGACCATCCCCCACTTTTACCTCACGATGGAAATCGATATGGAGAACGCGCTGGCACTGCGTGCGCAAGTGAACCAAGCCGACGAGAGCGTGAAGGTCAGCGTGAACGATATGATTGTGAAGGCGTGTGCGGTGGCTCTGGAGCGCTACCCGATTGCCCACGCTCGCTATGAGGGCAACCAGATTGTCTATCCCAACGGGGCACATATCGGGATTGCTGTGGCGGTGGAGGAGGGACTGCTGGTGGCGGTCGTGCGCCACTGCGAGCAGAAATCGCTCCGCCGAATCGCTCAAGAGTCGCAGACCCTCATCCACAAGGCGCGGGAAGGCAAACTCCTGCCCGACGAGATGACGGGCAACACCTTCACAGTGTCCAACTTGGGCATGTTCGGGATAGAGGAGTTCTCGGCGATTATCAACCCGCCCGCGCCTGCGATACTGGCGGTGGGCGCAGTGAAGAAAGTGCCTGTTGTGCTGGAAGACGGCACGATAGAGCCGCGCTCGCGCATGAAGGTCACCCTCTCGTGCGACCATCGTGTGCTGGACGGGGCGACGGGCGCGCGCTTCCTGCAAGAATTCAAACGCATTCTGGAGAACCCTGTGCTGATGGTGTAGCTAAATATCCCCCTCTCTGCTTTCGGGGAGGGGGCACCCCACTTATCCGATCGCCCGCTTGTAAAGCCAGACCGCCACGACCGCCATCGCGATGGCAATCCCGTACAACAGGAGCACTGTCTGGCGCTGAGATAGCCCCCGCTCCAACAGTTGGTGATGGAGGTGGCGCTTGTCGGGTTTGTAGATTGGTTGACCGCTGAGGGCGCGCCGAATGACCACATTCACCGCATCCAGCAAGGGCAATCCGAACACGAGCAGGGGCACGAGAATGGCGAAGGCGGTCGCCGTTTTGAACGCCCCAATCACCGACAGCCCCGCCAGCATGAAACCGAGGAACTGTGCGCCTCCTGTGCCCATGAAGATGCGTGCAGGGTTGAAATTGTAGCGCAGGAACCCGCCCGCCGCGCCTGCGATTGCCGCGGCACTAATCGCAATCAACCAGTTGGGATAGGGCTGGTCTAACATATCCGCCGCTTGGAGCGCCATCAGCGCCAACGCCAACGCAGCGATAGCACTCACCCCCGCCGCCAAACCGTCCAAGCCGTCAATCGTGTCCATCGTCTTGCTGATGACGAACATCCAGAGCGCGGTGGCGGGGATTGCCCACACGCCCAAAGGCACCCAGTGAGCTGTATCAAACTTGCCCCCAATCGGCGCGGCGAAACCCTCAATCTGAACGCCAAACAGTTGAACCACCAGCCCTGCCAGCAGCAAGAATCCCGCCTGAATGACCGCCGAGAACCCTTTGCGGTCGTCCCACATCCCCACAAGCAACACACCAGTGCCCACCAAGATTAGCCCCACAAACGGCACGGCGCGCTGCCAGAAGATGCCATCGTTGGGTGCCAGCAGATACAGCCGAGTCAACCCCGCCAGCATGCCCACCAGCGTCGCCAAGTAGATGGCTAACCCACCCCAGCGAGGGATTGGCTCGGTATGCACACGGCGTGCGTCGGGGATATCCATCACGCCCCAACGAATCGCCAACTGTCGCACCCACGGGGTCAGCAGGTACGACACGCTCAGCGCAATCAGAAAAACGGCGGTAATCGTCTTCATCGGTCTGGACGATAGGGAGTGAGGTCTACAGGCTCCAACTTGCCATCCACGAAGCGGTCTAAAACCACGCCCGCCTCGGCGAACAGCTCCAGCGCGAACGGGTCAGGGTAATCCCCTTGAAACACGACTCGCTCGATCCCAGCGTTGATAATCATCTTGGCGCAGTGATTGCACGGCTGGCAGGTCACATAGATGGTCGCATCCCGCGTGGAGACGCCGTTGAGCGCCGCTTGGAGGATGGCGTTCTGTTCGGCGTGGAGCGCACGAATACAGTGTCCCGCCACGATGTGGCATCCGACCTCGGTACAGTGTGCCAATCCGCGTGGAGCGCCGTTGTAGCCTGTGGCTAAGATGCGCTTGTCGTGGACAATCACCGCCCCCACACTTCGCCGAGGGCAGGTGGCACGGGTCGCCACCACAAACGCCACCTGCATAAAGTACTCATCCCAACTGGGGCGTTCCATACTACACCTTCGGCGGTTTGAAAGCGCGGAAGGTCTGCTCGTTGAAGGGCACGACCAGTTTGCCTTGGGCGATCATCGTTTCCAAGCGTCGCACGCGAGCCATTAGGGCAGGTGGCACATCGTTTTTGGTGAAACGCATCGGGCTAAGCCCCACACCTCGTTCCTTCACGCCATACACAATAGTGCCCGCCTTGAACTGCCCTTGCATCACCCGACGACAGGTATCAAAGACGGCGTTATCCACGCGCTTCATCATGCTGGTCAGCACATGTCCGGGGGCGAGGTGGTCTTGGTCGCTGTCCACACCGATGGCGTAGAAGCCTTTGCCCTTTTGTTGGGCGGCGCGAATGACGCCGATTCCACAGCGCCCCGCCGCATGGAAAATGATGTCCGCCCCTTGATTGAACTGGGTGAGCGCCAGTTCGCGCCCTTTGTTCACATCGTCCCAGTTGCCCGTGTAGCCTGCCAAGATTTGGGCGTTGGGGCGTATTGTAATCACGCCCGCCCGATAACCGTATTCAAACTTTTTGATGAGCGGGATATTCATACCGCCCACGAAGCCCAGCTTGCCTGTGCGGGTCATCCCTCCAGCGAGCGCACCCACCAAGAACGAGCCTTCCTGCTCGTTGAAAATCAACGAGACGCAGTTCGGTAGATTGGGTGCGCTCCCGTCCACTATCCCGAAATAGGTTTTCGGGAAGCGGGGTGCCACCCGTGCCAGTGCATCCTGCATCAGAAACCCGATTGCAAACACCACAGTATAGCCCTGACGCGCCAGTGCGGTCAAGTTGCGGGCGTAATCGGCTGCGGTGCGCGATTCCAAGTACCGCACCTCGGCGCCCAGCTCGCTCTGGGCACGCTGTAGCCCGCGCCAAGCCGACGCGTTGAACGACTCGTCGCCTATCCCGCTGGTATCGGTGACCATCGCTGCTCGGAGTTTCGCCATTCAGACCTCCCTGTCTTAACAATTGTACCTGAGGATGTTCGAGAAATGCTGGGAGCGCGGGCGTCTCGCCCGCTCGTGCTTAGGCATCTTGCCCAAGAATGCTTACCGTGTCCGCCTCTGTCTTTGCTCACGGGCAGGATGCCCGTGCTACACTGCGTGGCTTGGGCATCCTTGCCCAAGAGACTCGACGGGTGCAGGCGAGACGCCTGCGTTCCAGCGGACACATCCTATCCTCCCTCGTGGCTTGCGTGCTTTGCTCACGGGCAGGATGCGCGTGCCACGATTTTTTCAAACACCCTTATTGTACCTAAAAGTTGCTCCTGCCTTGTGGAATAACGCCCACGAGGTGATATGCGATGAGACGACTGATGAGCCTGTTTGTAGGCACTGGACTGCTGGGAGTGCTGAGCGCGTACGCTATCCCAGAGACGGTGGTCTTTATGCCAACAGCGAACTTGAACTCGCCCCGTTCGGTCTTCCTTGCCACAGAACAGTTTGGAGTCCCGCGTTATTATAACGAGACCCGCACGCGCTGTCTATACACCCAGCTGATGGTCACAGAACGCTTTGACTTCGGTCTGGACTTTGTTGGGGTTGATAAGCCCAGCACGCGCCAAGAGATATTCAACGCGCGATGGGTGGTCAGCCCAGAGAACAATCGGTTGCCAGGCTTCTCGATGGGCGTGCTGAATGTGGGGGACGGCTTAGCCCCTATCTACTACGGCGTTAGCTCACGCACCACGAACATCGGGCGGTTCTCTGTGGGGAGTTATCAGCAGAGTGGTCGTTGGGGCTTTAGCGCAGCGTGGCAGACTTCGCTGGGTGGCTTTGATTTCGCTGTGGAGCATTTTCGCTACCCCGATACCACCACCTACACCAGTTTCGGCTTGGGGCGCGCCCTGAACGACACAGTCTACCTGTATACCTACTATTCTCGCCACAACGAGACCCGCGACGCCGACCTGTTTGGTGTGTATCTTGCTTTCACGCCGTTTCGGTTGTTCTAGTTGAGTAGGGGGTAGACAAAGGGGTCTACCCCTCCACCCAAACTCCCCCTCTGTCATTCTGAGCTTAGCGAAGAATGACAGTGGGGGGGCGGAATGCCAATCCCCACCTTGTCACCCCGAGCTTCAGCGAAGGGTCTGTACTTTGGGTTTTGTTGAGATTCTTCGCTTCGCTCAGAATGACAGAAAGGGGGGTGTCAGAATAACAGTGAGGGACGAGAGGGCTAACAAAGGGGGAGTCAAAGTAGGGGCAGGTTGGTGTGGTTTTGAACTCAAGCGATGTATCCTTGCAGGGGTTGGGGAGGAGGTATTCTGCCCCCCTCCTTTAGGTTCCCCCCGCAAGCGTGGGGAACCGTGGGTTTGGCTTCCACCTCGCTCAGGGCTTGGGAGGGTGAGGGTGTGATGAGCAAGAGGCTCTAGCCACAACCCCATTTTTCAAACGTCTTCTGGTATCCTTAATTCACCATGCGAGTGCTGGCGAGCGATACGGTTTCTGAGGAAGGGTTAGCGGTGTTGCGGGAGGCAGGGCTGGAGGTGGATTATCGCCCCGGCGTCGCCCGCGACGAGTTATTGAGCCTCATCCCCCACTACGACGCGCTTTTGGTGCGCTCCCAAACGAAGGTGGATGCCGAGGTGCTCCGGGCAGGGACACGCCTGAAGGTGGTGGGGCGCGCAGGCGTCGGCGTAGACAATATTGATGTTCCCACCGCCACCGAGCGCGGGATTGTGGTGGTCAACTCACCCGAAGGCAACACGATTGCGGCAGCAGAGTTGACCTTCGCGCTCATCTTGGCGCTGGCACGCAAAATCCCGCAAGCCGACCGTTCGCTTCGGGCAGGTGAGTGGAAGCGCACGCAGTTTATGGGCACGGAGCTCTCGCGCAAGACGCTGGGCGTGGTCGGCATCGGCAAAATCGGGCGTGAAGTGGCGCGTCGGGCGCGAGCGTTCGGAATGCGCGTGCTGGCATATGACCCCCATATGCCCACCGCCACCATCCAACAGCTTGGCGCGGAGCCTGCTGACCTAGAGACCCTACTGAGCGAGAGCGACTTCATCACCCTGCACGCACCGCTCACACCCGAAACGCGCCAGATGCTCAATCGCGAAAGCCTCGCCAAAACGAAGCCCGGCGTGCGTATCATCAACTGCGCACGAGGCGAACTGATAGACCTGGATGCGCTCGCCGAGCTCGTGGAAGCAGGGCATGTGGCGGGCTGTGCGCTGGATGTGTTCCCCGAAGAGCCACCCCCCAGCGACCTGAAAGTACTTCAACAGCCCCAGAATGTGTTGACCCCCCACTTAGGCGCATCCACCGAGGAGGCGCAGGTCAAAGTCGCTATTGATGTCGCCGAGCAGATTGTGGCGGTGCTGACGGATGGTGTGCCCCGTAGCCCGGTGAACTTGCCTCCCATCCCCGCTGAGCAGATGGAGCGAGTCGCCCCCTACCTGCGCCTACTGGAGCGAATGGGGAGCCTGCACGCCCAACTGCTGGGCGTCCCGGTGGAAGGCGTGCGCGTGCAGTTTCAGGGCGAGTGGGAGGGTCTCCCGCTGGAGGTGATGGCGCGCGCTGTGTTAGTCGGGCTGTTCGGAAGCACGAGCGCCGACCCCGTGAACCTCGTCAACGCCCCGCTCATCGCACGCCAGCGCGGGGTCAAACTGGAATGGAGCGCCACACCCGAAACCGACCTCTATCCCGACACCATCCACACGACCGTGATTGCCAACACCACCGAGCAACGGCTCACGGGAACCGTGTTCGGGCGCCACGACCTGCGCATCACCCACTTGGACGGGCTGTTTGTGGATATCAAACCCGAAGGCATCCTGCTGTTCACCGAACACCAAGACCGTCCGGGCATCATCGGGCGGGTGGGCACTCTGCTCGGAACGAACCAAGTGAACATCGCAGGCATGCATGTCGGGCGCGAGCAAGTGGGCGGACGCGCGATTATGATCCTGCAGGTGGACGACCCGATTGCCCCCGAGCTCCTAAGCCAAATCCAAGCGATGGACGGCGTGGAGAGCGCCCGCGTGGTGGTCTTTTAGCCCCGAACCGCTCGCTGGATTAGCACCAGCGCAGCGAAGTCATCGTAAGGCTCAGGGGGCACGCGGAACCCCTTGGGCAGAAGCCTCTGCCACCAACGAGGTGGACAATATTGGAAATAGAGTGCCCGCGCCTCCATCGTTGTGTTGCGCTCTTCCACCACCTGCCACGCCACCTCAGGCAAGGTGGTCTTGAGGGTGTCCAGCAGTCGCTGGGAGCCTGTGCCCGCCCCCACCAAGCACACATCGGGGCGATAAGTGCTCACCAGAGAGGGGAGTTGCGTCATAAGTTCATCAATCGGCATGATTGCCCGAAAGAGCAGTTGCAGGGGCTTGTTGGGGGCTACCGTCTCCGCTATCGCTATGCCCGCCTTGTGGGTGCCGGGATCAATTGCCAGATAGCGCATTAGCCCAGATGAAGCGCTCGCACGACTGCGTCGTAGTCAGCGGGAATGGTCTGAGGTGCGTAGTGGCACGCTTTCAAAGCAATATCGGGGTCTTTCAGCCCGTGCCCTGTGAGCGTGACGGTGACGGTACAGGGCGCTGTGAAGTAGCCTGCACGCGCCAGCTTAATCAGCCCTGCGATTGGCGCGGCGCACGCGGGTTCCGCGAAGACCCCCTCCGAAGTGGCTAACAAGCGGTACGCCTCCAAGATTTCCTCGTCCGAGACGCACTCAAACAGACCGCCCGACTCGCGCTGGGCACTCCACGCCTCGTTCCAAGCGGCAGGGTTGCCGATACGAATGGCGGTCGCAATCGTCTCGGGGTTGGGGATGGGGTGTCCGACGATGAACGGTGCGGCGCCCTCCGCCTGGAAGCCGAGCATCTTGGGCAAGCGGGTCGTTTTGCCCTGCACATGATATTCTTTGTAGCCCTGCCAGTACGAGGCGATATTTCGGGCGTTGCCCACGGGGATGGCGTGGTAGTCGGGTGCGTCGCCCAGCTCGTCGCAGATTTCAAAAGCTGCCGTCTTCTGACCCTCTGCTCGGTACGGGTTCAGCGAGTTCACCAGCGTAATCGGGTAATGCTCGCTGATGGTGCGCACCAGCTGGAGCGCCTCATCAAAGTTGCCCTCTATCTGGAGGATGGTGGCGCCGTGAATGACCGCCTGCGTCAGCTTGCCGAGAGCGACCTTACCGTGGGGCAGAAGCACATAGCACCGAATGCCTGCCCGCGCCGAATAGGCAGCAGCCGAAGCCGAAGTGTTGCCTGTGGAGGCGCAAATCACGGCGCGTGAGCCTGCCTCCAACGCTTTGGAGATCGCCAAAGTCATCCCGCGGTCCTTGAACGACCCCGTCGGGTTCACCCCCTCGTATTTGAGGAACAGGCGCATCGCAGGATGGATATGCTGAGCCAGCCGAGGGGCTTCAATCAGCGGGGTCTCGCCCTCGCCGAGCGTCACGATGGGCGTCTGCTGGCTCACGGGCAGATAGGCGCGATAGCGTTCAATAATCCCCTTGCGCATACGGCTCTCCCTCACGATTTTCCAAACGGCTCAATCAGTTGGAGCGCCAACTCCTTCATAAAGAAGTGGCAGTCCGTCACGATGGGGAAGGTCTGGTGAGTGCCGCGGTCGGTGAGCTTGATGACCGTGTCGGCGTCGCTGTCCACACAGAACACGCGCACGCTGGCGGGGAGCATATTGCCTGTAGCGACCGAGTGGAGCGTGGTGGCGACCATGATGGCGACACCCAAGCCGGGCACATGGGCGCGCATCGCATCCTGAGCGTCCAGCACATCGGTAATCACATCGGGCAGGGGACCGTCGTCGCGAATACTGCCCGCCAGCACATACGGAACCCCATGCTTGACACAGGTGCACATCACGCCTTTGGTCAGGATGCCTTGCTCCACCGCCTCTTTGATGCCCCCTGCCATTCGGATACGGTTGATGGCGCGGATATGGTGTTGGTGTCCATGGCGCACGGGCGAGCCGAGCTCCAGCGAGACGCCCAACGAAGTGCCGTAGAGTGCCGACTCGATATCGTGCGCGGCGAGCGCGTTGCCTGCAAACAGCACATCAATCCACCCGTTGCGTATCAGCTGTTCCAGATACCCGCCCGCGCCCGTGTGGATAATCGCGGGTCCGCCCACGAACAACACTTTTTCACCTTTCGCCTTCGCCTTGCGCACCTCTTCGGCGACCCCGCGCACGGCGCGCTCCTTGGGCTTTTCGGAGGAGACATCGCTTCCCATGAAGGCGAACACGCTGGTCGGGTCGCGCCGCTCGGGGGGTGTAACGCGGATGCCCTCGTGTCCTACCACAATCAGGTCGCCCTGCTTCACCCGCGCCATCGGAATCGTTCGGGCGTGCCACTGATGGTCATCGTGCCACACGACGACCCCACAGTCCATCTCAATGTTCTCCACAGGGAGCCAGCGATTGTGTACCCGAACGAAGGTCTCCAAGTTCGTCGTGGAGTAGAAATCTTCGGGGAACACACCATCTTTGGGCGCAGGCACTAAGTGGGCGTTTTTGTGCGAGAAGTTCGCCCCGTGAAGTTGCACTTCTTCCAGAACCTGCTCCAGCAGCTCTTCCGTCTCCGCCTGAACCAAGATTTCAAACTTGCTAATCTCCTCACGGGTGTGCCCTATCTTCGCGTGGCGCACCTCATAGCGAACACCTTCGTAAGAAGAAAGGATATCCAACACCTTTGAAAGCACGAGCGAATCGATGACATGCCCTTCCAGGTGTATCATTTCGGACAGCATAGTCAGGTCAGCCTCCTGTGGTATTGTACCTGAGGGGCAGTGGGGGGCGTGCTGTTTAGAGCCTTCGCTGACACTCAGGGTGACAGGGGGGTGTCATTCTGCTCCCTTTTGTCATTCTGAGCGAAGCGAAGAATCTCTCAAAGCCGAACCACCTCAGCCTAAGTTTCAAGCTCAGTCAGCGCATAAGATGCCCAAGCCACGAACAGTAGCACGGGCATCCTGCCCGTGAAGAGTATCTTGGGCATCTTGCCCATGCCACAAGCGGGCGAGACGCCCGCAATCCTAGGGATTTTTCGAACACCTGCAGCACCACTTCTAACCACAAAGCCCCAACTGTCATTCTGAACGAAGCGAAGAGTCTCAACGAACCCCTCTCAGCACAGACCCCTCACTCACACGCAGTGCGACGAATGCGATTCCTCACTTCGTTCGAAATGACAGCGCAGGAGCCTGCGGGATAGTGAAGGGGCTGTGCTGAGAGGGGGGGGCGGGATTCCTCGCCTTCGGCTCGGAATGACCAAGAGAGGGCGCGAGGAGTAGTAAAGGGGGGCGTTGAAATAGGGCGGGTTGGGTACGATTTCGTACCCAACACCTGTGCCCTTGGCAGGGGTTCGGGTGGGGGTCAACCCCCCCTCCGTGAGGTTCCCCCCGCAAGCGTGGGGAACCATTTTACCCCCTGTCTTAGGGGGAGGGCTACAAAATCAGGTTCCCAAAAACACACTAACTCCTCATCTGTGCCCAGACCGACTGATACAGGTCGCTCATCGGTGTTAGGTGGAAGGATGGGGCAGGCTCGTCCATCAGGTCGGTCCACCAGCTGAGGAGTTGGCGCTTGACTCCCTCGTGATAGTGAGCGACCAGCGCATGGTGCAGGGGGTGGTTCGTCTGTTGGGCGCGCAGGGCGGCGGAGTCGAGCAGGTAAAGCGCTATCAGCGCGTCCGCCAACGGCTCCACTATCGCTTGAGGCACCTCTGGAACCGTCTCCAAGCGCACCAGAGTCTCACCTGTGAGGTAGCGCAAGGTCTGGAGCGTCTCGGCTATCGTGTCGCCGCCGAGCGCAACTTTCGCTCGCTGGGATGTCCAAGCGCCTTGACGCCGTGCGTGAAGCAACCGCTCCACCAGATTGAGGCGGTTGATTTCGTTGGTGCCCTCGTAGATACGGTTCACGCGCGTGTCGCGATAAAACTGGGCAATCGGATACTCTTCCGAAAAGCCGTACCCGCCGTGAATTTGGAGCGCATCGTCCACCACTTGGTGCAGGTTTTCGGTGGAGGCGACTTTGATGAGGGCGCATTCCGCTGCAAAGCGTGCCGACGCCTGACGCCAGCCTGCTTGACGATTTTCATTCGGTTGTTTGAAAGCCTGTTCCAAATCACCTGCCAACCGATAGAGCGCACTCTCCACGGCGTAGGTCTGCACCGAGTTGCGTACCAGCTTGCGCCACACGAGGTCGTACGCCACAATCGGCTTGCCGAACTGCTTGCGCTCGTGGGCATACTCCCATCCGATGCGAAACACCTCTTTGGCGACGCCGTTCGCCGCGGCGGCGATTTTGAATCGCCCAATATTGAGCGTGTACAAGGCGACATACGCGCCCTGACCCTCCGCACCCAGTCGGCGGTTGACAGGCACGGGAACCCCCTCGTACACCACACGACAGGTGGAGGAGCCGTGTAGTCCCAGTTTGTGCTCCTCGCGTTCCACAATCAGCCCCGGTGCCCGCTCCACCAAGAAGGCGGTGAACCGCTCGCCATCCACCTTCGCGAAAGTCACGAACAGGTCTGCGAACCCGGCGTTCGTAATCCAGATTTTGTTGCCCGTGAGGTAGTAGGTGTCCCCTCGAAGCTCGGCACGGGTGCGTGCGGCGAGCGCATCGGAACCCGACTCCGGCTCGGTCAGGGCATAGGCTCCGATGTACTCGCCTGAGGTTAATTTGGGCAGGCAGTGCTGTGCTTGCTCCTCTGTGCCGAAGAGGAGGATAGGCAGGCTCCCCACGCTGGTATGCACGGCATGTGCCACAGCGAACGAGGGCTGGAGGGCGGTCTTCTCGGTGATGAGGGCGGAGGTGGTCTTCGGGAGTCCCAGCCCGCCATATTCGGTCGGCACATCGATTCCCAGCAGTCCCAGCATCGCCGACTCGATGAGGATGTCGCGCATCTGGCGCGGTTCGCCGTGTTCCAACCGCTTGACGAAAGGCATCACCTGTTCGCGCACGAAGCGTTCGGTCGCTTCGCCCATCTTGCGCTCGTCAGGAGTGAACTGTTCGGGGGAGAAGATAGTAGCGGGTGTCCCCTCCAAAAACGCTCCGCTTGTTGGGGTCGGTTGCGTCGTTGCATCCATGTCGGCATTATACCTGAGGTTGGATGAGGAAGAAGGAGGTGTTTGAGAAATCACTGGGAGCGCGGGCGTCTCGCCCGCTCGTGGCTTGGGCATTTTGCCTAAGCGTGCTTAGCGTGTCCGTTCCAGTTTGGCTTCACGGGCAGGATGC
>OGCI01001536.1_pt1 | contig 18823 bp, 17 predicted proteins | sample 1570021 | NCBI WGS metagenome assembly OGCI01 (sample SAMN06264664, study PRJEB24512) | hot springs metagenome | isolation source: Hot spring water | place: South Africa: Tshipise | collected 2015-06-21 | reverse complement strand
AGGGATGGGTCGTGCCCGAGCCGCCGCCCTCCCGCACCGGAAGAAAGATCGCCGTGATCGGCGCCGGCCCCGCCGGCCTTGCTTGCGCCCAGCAGCTCAACCGCGCCGGCCACGAGGTCGTCGTCTTCGAACGCGCCGACCGCGCCGGCGGGCTGCTCCGGTACGGCATCCCGGACTTCAAGCTGGAAAAGTGGATCGTCGACCGGCGGCTGGCGATCCTCGAGGCGGAGGGGATCACGATTTGCACGAACTGCTTCGCCGGCGTGCGCCCGTCCGTCGAGGAACTGCTCGCCTACGACGCCGTCGTGCTGTGCGGCGGCGCGTCGCGCCCCCGCGACCTGCCCATCCCCGGCCGCGAGCTCGACGGCATCCACTTCGCGATGCAGTACCTCCCCCAGCAAAACCGGATGGTCATGGGCGAGAGCCTCTCCCACGCGATCACCGCGAAAGACAAGGACGTCATCGTCATCGGCGGCGGCGACACCGGCAGCGATTGCGTCGGCACCGCGATCCGGCAGGGTGCGAAATCCGTGGTCAACTTCGAATTGCTGCCCCGTCCGAGCGAGGAGCGGCCGCCCCATCAACCCTGGCCGTTCTGGCCGATGCGGTTGCGCACCAGTAGCTCCCACGAAGAGGGCGGCCAGCGCTTTTGGAAAATCGTCACCAAGGAGTTCGTCGGCGCAGGCGGACGCGTTCGGCGACTGAAGACCGTCAACGTGGACTTCCAGCCCGTCGGTCCCGGCGGGCGAATGGAGATGGTCGAACTGCCCGGCACCGAATACGAATGGAAGGCCGACCTCGTCCTCCTCGCGCTCGGCTTTCTCGGCCCCGAGCCGGACGGCATCGTCGCGCAGCTCGGAGTGGAACTCGACGAGCGCAACAACGTCCGCACCGACGACCGTTACCGCACCAGCGTGCCCCGTGTCTACGCCGCCGGCGACATGCGCCGCGGCCAGTCGCTCGTCGTCTGGGCCATCTCCGAAGGGCGCGAGTGCGCGCGCTGCGTCGACGAGGACCTCATGGGTTGGACCGACCTGCCCACCAAGGGGCCGGGCGATCTGCCGCGGGCCTGAACCGCCGGCGTGCGCAGGCCCGCCTGCGCCCTCTCGCCGACCCTCCCCTCCCATCGGTTCGCCCTCGCGTCGCCATCCACCGTCTTCTCCAGTGCAAAGGGGCCCCGCCATCCTCCGCGTCGCGGAGTTAGCCGTCCGAGTCCAGACCATGGAATGGCGATTTTTATATCACAATAATGGACAATTTAGATAAGGAGTAATATTTTTTGACAATAAGTGGCTTGACCTTCTGTTTGGTTTGCATAATATATTCACCAAAGCAAATGGAGTTCGGGATGTTGACGATGCGGCGTGGGGGTGGCCCGGCATGGACTGATGTCGCGAAGCAAATGAGAATGCCGCAATGAATCGACGATGGAACTCGTGCCTCGTTGTTCTCGCGATGGCGGCTTGGAGTGTTTTGGAGGTGTCCGCGCAGAGCGTGTGAACGTGAAACGGCGGCGGCGCCGCCGGCGGCCCGACGACCTGGAGCACCGCCGGGAACTGGCTGCCGGACGGCACGCCCCCCGACGGCGCTTACCTAATCTTCGGGCAGGCGTTCGACACCGCCAACACGAACGATCTGGTGAACAGGACGTTCGCGTCCATCCGGTTCAGCAATACGACCTAGAGACTCGTCGGCAATCCGATCACGCTGACCGCGGGCCTGACGAACACCGTCGCCGGCAGCCAAGGAATCCTGTTCGGGCTCACCAACGCCGTCGCGCAAAATTGGCACAACAACGTGTCGGCACAGACGGTCACGCTTCAGGCGAGCTCTTATCTTGTCCTGAACGCCGGGTTGGGGCTGACCGGGCCGGGCAACTTCACGATTTTCGGCCCGATCACCGGCAGCGGCGCGCTCACCTCGTCGCTGCGGCTGGCGAGTGCGGCCAACGTCGCCTTCCTGCAGCTTACCAACGCCGGCAACACGTTCAGCGGCGGCCTCGTCATCGACGATTCGAACCGGGTCGAGGTGACGCGTTACGGAAGTGCGGGCACCGGCGGCATCGTCGTGACCAACGGCGGACAGTTGTGGCTCAACAGCGCGACGAACCTCGCGCCGGTGTACCTGGCCGACCGCGGTTTCGTGGAAAGCGCGGGGGTGCTGGGGGCGCTGCGGATCGACAGCGACGCCCTGCAGCGGGGGCCGGTCTTCGTCGTGACCAATACTCGCATCACCGTATGGTCCGGCACGTCCTTAATCGACGGGCCGATCATTGGGACCCACGACATCGAGAAGACCGGCACAGGCAATCTCCAGTTGGTTAACACCGCCAACCTGGGCTTCACCGGCAAGTGGATCGTGATGTCCAACGGATATCTGAACGCTGCGGCCGACCAGTCCTTCGGCGCGGTGCCGGCGGTACCGGTGGCGGATTACTTCACGCTGACCAACCGCGCCCGGTTGATGAATTTCAACAACGAGCTCGTCGTCCATCCCAACCGCGGCATCTACATTCCCGCCGGCGCGGGCGCGACCGACACCGGCGGCGGCCTGGAGGCCGGCTGGTGGGCCGGCCTCCAGGTGCTCGGCGTCATCAGCGGACGGGGGGCGCTGTTCATCGTGAGCAACGCGACGCCAGGGTGGATCGTGCTGGCGGGGGCCAACACGTTTCAGGGCGGCCTGACGAACGACGCCCGGCTGCGGCTCGGCGCCGACGAGGTGATCCCCCACGGCGCGGCCGCCGGCGACGTCGCCTTGCTGCCGCAGGTCGTCTACCCCGTCCACAGCACCAACCCGCAGCGGGCATTCGACCTGGCAGGCTACACGGAGACCATCAACGGCCTGTTCGGCGGCGGCGTGATCACCAACAGCGCCGGCGCGGCGGAGCTGTGGATCGGCGCCAACGACGCCAGCGGCGTGTACACCGGGCGCGTGGCCGCGGGGCCGGGCGCGGCGCTGCGGATCGTGAAGACCGGCGCGGGCGTCCAGACGATGATGGGCGGTTTCCACGGCGACGTCTCGCTGCAGGCGGTCGGCGGCGGCGTCCTAGTCGTGACCGGCACGGTCGCCGGCGCCGGCGCGGCCGGCGCGGCGCTGTCGGCGGGCGATATCGCGGCCGCCGGCGTCCTCTCGACGCCCGGCGTCATGGCCTTCACCAACGGGGCGGTCGTGTTGAACCCCGGCGGCAGCAACCCGGGTGTGGACGGCGACCTGTTCGCGGCCGGCGACCTCGTCTTCGACACCGCGGCCTTCGTCCATGTCACGCCGCTGCGCGCGCTCGGCGCGGGGGCCGTCCCCGCGTTCAGCTACACCAACAGCCTGACGGGGAGCGCCGCGCTGTTGACGCTGGTGCCGACGAACACCCGCTACACCGCGTTCGTCGCCGACGACACCACGCCGGGCGTGATCACGATCAGCGCGGCGGGCGGCGCGCCGAACGTACTGACGTGGGTCAGAACGAACGGCACGTAAAACGTCGGGACCCATGCCTCGTTGTACAACGAGACCGTCGCCTCGACCGGCGTCTTGTGGCAGGCGGACACCGTGCGCTTCGGCAACGTCGGCCCCGTCGACCGCACGCGGACGGCCATGGTGACCGTCGCCGCGCCGGTTGCGCCGGAGCGGATCATCGTGGAGGGGCGGAGCAACATCACCTTCGCCGCCAGCGGCGCGGGCAAGATCACGGGGTGGGCCGAACTGTTCAAGGGCGGGACCAACGTCCTGACCATCAACCTCGCCAACGACTTCAGCGGCCCGGTCACCGTGACCGGCGGCACCCTTCGCGTCGGCAACGCGTCGGCCCTCGGCTCGATCGTCGGGGCGACGTGGGTGACCAACGGCGGCACGCTCGACGTCAACGGCCAGAACCTGGGCGCCGAGCTGTTCTACCTGTCCGGCCGCGGCGTCGCCAACACCGGCGTCGTCGCCAATTCGTCCGCCACCGACGCGACCAATGCCATGCAGCGGGTATACCTCGTCGGCGACGCCGTCTTCGGCGGCAACCGCCGATGGGACATCCGGTCGATCGGAATCTGGCCGACCAACGACGCCTTCATCGCCCCGCTCGGCGGGCCGGTCCACCTGACGTTCACCGGCGCGGCGGAGAAGGCGTGGCAGAACGTCCCCGTCGGCAGCGGCATCGACATCACGGTCGGCCAGGGGTTGTTCCGCACCGAATTCAACACCCTGTGGCAGGGGCCGGCGACCAATTTCGTGCGGGTTCTGCGGGGGGCGACGCTGGACATCTTCGGTCAGACGAACCCGGTGGACCGTATTCTGATTCTGGAGCACGGCGCGAGGCTGTTGGCGCAGGTCGGTGCGTTCACGAACCTGAACGTGTGGGTAGGCCCGATCCAGTTGAACGGCTGGGCGACCAACGAGACGCGCGCGGGCCGGTTCCTCACCCTCGCGGGCGCCATCAGCGGGGCGGGCAATCTGACGATCATCGCGAACGCCACCACGTTCTTCGCCGGCACGAACACGGCGTGGACCGGCAACCTCTACGTGCGCATCGGGCCGGTGGACGTCGGGGGATCAGCGGCGATCTCGGTTCAGGCGTCGTGACGAACGAAGCGGGCCGCATCGTCTTCCGCCGCAGCGACACTTACACGATTCCGAACCGCTGCATCTCGGTCAACTTGCTGACCAACCCGAGCATCGTCAAAACAGGCGCCTGCACGCTGACGCTGACCGGGAGCGGTTCGACCTTCATCGGCATGGTCGTGCTGCAGGACGGCGGGCTGGCGCTCGGCAGCGACACGGCGCTCGGCGTGACGAACATGCTCTATGTCGCCTCGCCCTACACGACCCTTCGCTCCTCCGACGGCCTCACCCGCGTGCTCGGCCATTACTTCTGGTGGCATGCCGACAGCGGGCCGAACTTCGTCGGCGACGGGGAGTTCGTGTTCACGAACAGCGTCTTCAACGGCCCTCTCCCGAAGTTCCTGACGGTCTCGAACCCGGCGGTGACGTTCACCAACACGGCGCCGTGGACGGGCGCGGGGACGGTGACCAAGTACGGCCCGGGCGATCTGCGGCTCTATGGCACGGTCGCCTCGGCGGCCTTCACGAACATGGCCGGTCGCGTCGTGCTGGGCGGCTCGGGGGGTTCACTAACGCGGACGCGGTCCTCGTGTTCGGGGCGGGTTCCGGGCTGGAAGTCTCCGGCGTGACCGGCGGCTGGACCCTCGGGGCGCGCCAGCGTCTGGCCGGCGAGGTGGAGATCGTCGGAAACGCGACGATGCTCGGCCGCGTCATCCCCGGCATGTCGGCCGGGACGATCACGTGGAGCAACGACGCGACGTTCAACAACGCCACGCTGGACCTGGAGCTGGCGCGGGTCGGCACGGTCGGCGGCGGCGCGAACGACCTGCTGGAGATCGTGGGCGCGGCCACGTTCAGCGGCGTGAGCACGGTCAACGTCTTCGCGCTCGACAACGAATTCTCCGCGCCGCGGTACGCCCTGGCGACCAACGTCGGCGCGCGGACGGGCGGCGCGGCGAACCTGCGGCTGAACGTCGGGATCCTGACCAACAGCCGCTACGGGTTCGCGTTGAACGACTCCGATCCGAACGCGGTCTGGCTGGACGTCAGCGGGGCGAACAAGACCCTCGACTGGGTCGGCGGCCCGGCCAGCGTCTTCTGGAACGTGAGGGGCGGCACGAACAACTTCAAGGAGGGCGCGACGGCCGCGACGTTCTGGCAGGCCGACCATGTGCGGTTCGGGACGCAGGCGTACCTGTCCATGTCCACGAACCGCTACTCGGTCACGATCTCCGAGCCCGTGGCGCCGGCCAGCGTGACGATCGAAGGCGGGCGGGCCTACACCTTCACCAACACGATCGCCGGCGCGCGCATCACCGGTGGCGCGACGCTGATCAAGCTCGGCGGCGCGCCGGCCTTCATGGGCGCGGCCAATGACTTCGCCGGCCCGACGCTGATCAGCAACGGCGTATTCGTCCTCACCCATTCGTCGGGCGTGGGCGTCTCGAACCGCGGCACGCACGTCGCCTCGGGGGCGACGCTGGACGTGTACGGTAACATGGTCGGCCACCTCGGATACGAGGAGGTGTTCGTCGAGGGGGCGGGGGTCAGCAACCTCGGCGCGGTAATCAACACCGCCGGCTCCCAGGTTCAGGCGCTGCGCCGAGTGACGCTGACGGGCGATGCTTGGCTCGGCGGGACCCAGCGGTGGGACATCCGCAACACCAACACGGTAGACGGCTGGCTGAGCACCGGCGGCAACCCCTTCAACATCGTCAAGGTCGGCACCAACCAGGTCACCTTCGTCAACACCTGGGTGGATCCGGCGCTGGCGGACATTGGGATCCGGCAGGGCGTTTTCGGCATCGAGGCGGGCGCGACCGGCCTCGGCGATCCCGCGGGGACGGTGACCGTGTTCAGCAACGCGTGGCTGTGGGTGCACAACGTCGCCACGCAGGTCAACAAGGGCGTGGTGCTGCAGACGGGGGGCGGGATCTTCGTGAGCTCGGGAACGATCGGCGCCGGCCAGAACTACTTCGTCCAGCCCGTCGTCCTTTCCGCCGGCATCGCCCGCGTGTCGGGGGGCGGCAACGCTTTGTTTTCGGAGTTCCGCGGTACGGGCGGTCTCCGCAAGGAAGGCGGGGGCGAGATTTGGCTTACGGGCACGAACGCCTTTGCCGGGCCGTTCCAGATGGCCGCCGGCACGCTGCGCCTGATGTCGAACGGATCGGCGCTGGCGGTGTCGGGGCTCCAGATGGAGGGCGGCACGCTGGTGGTGGACAACAGCCGCGGCGTGGTCCTCGCCGACCGGCTGCCCGACTCGGCCCCGATCACCGGATGGGGCGGCACCCTCCGGTTCGAGGCGGCGACCAACCAGTACAGCCACGAGCGGCTGGGCGTGGTGACCGTCGAGAGCGGAACGCTCACGATCGAGCAGCAGATCCCGACGGCGTGGGGCACGACCAGCATCGTCGCGTTGGCCGACCTGCGGCACGTCCAGGGCATGGCGAACTTCACCCACAGCAACATCGGAACCTCGCCCACCTACTTCTTCCTCGGTCAGACAGCGACCAACGACATGGGGCCGCACGTGGTGATCGACGGCCTCGCGGATGGCGCGACGATCCCGTTCGCCACCGTCAACGGCGCGGGCTTCGCCCGCTACAGCGCCGAGCGCGGCGTCTACGCGCCTCAGTACCTCGCCGAGTTCGACGGCTTCAGCGATCAGACCGGCCTCGACACCCGCTTCACGATGCAGCGCGAGGTGGTCACCAACCGGCTCTCCGCCAACCGCTCGATCAACACGGTCGTCGTGTTCAACCAGCTCGACACCTCGATCGACCTGCGTGGCTATGACCTGACGCTGGCCGGCGGCGGGTTCCGCCAGACCGGGACCAACAACTTCGCCATCGTCGACAGCGTCGGCGGCGGCTCGCTCAAGGCGGGAGAGGCGATCTTCTTCATCAACACCGCGACGACGAGGGTGGGCGTGGCGGTGAACCTCGCCAGCCTCGGCAAGGAGGGCGGCGGGACCCTGATCCTGCTCGGCACCGCCTCGTACACGGGCAAGACCTCGATCGGCGGCGTTCTTCAGGTCGGCGCGGGGACTGCGGCGACCGTCCCGACCAGCCAGACGATCTGGAACAACGGCACGCTGCGGATGGACACGACGGTGGACCACAACTTCACCGGCAACATCTCCGGAACCGGCGGGCTGGACAAATTCGGCGCGAACACGGTGACCCTTGGCGGCGCGAACAACCTGTTCGGCGGCTCGGTCAACGTGTACAGCGGGCTGCTCGTGTTCGCGTCGGGCAGCGGCACGATCGTCACCGGCGGAACCTTCGGCGTCGGCGGGACGAACGTCACCGGCGTCGGGCCGGCGCGGGTGCGGATCGAGCCCGGCGCGACGTTCGAGGTGGGGCCGCTGGCCAACTTCTACGGCGCGAACTTCGCGGCGAACCGGCCCAGCGACTTCTTCCACGACGGCGGCACGGTCCTGATTGGCAGCACCAACCTCCAGAACGTCCGGTTCGCCCATTGGGCGGGCACGAACATCTACAACATGGCCGGCGGGCTGTTGGTGGTCTCCAACCGCCTGACCCTCGCGTGGGATGGCTGGTCATTCTTCAACCAGACCGGCGGCACGGTGCGGGCCGGAGGCATCACGTTCCAGCGTCCCGAAAACGTCGTCTGACGGACCTCGATCTGGAATCTGGTCGGCGGGATGCTCGAGCTGGGCCGCTTCGGTCTCCATTCGCAGGCCACCCGGACGGACGTCGCCATAGCCACCAACTACGGGCTGCGGGTCTACGGCGGCACGCTGCGGGCCTGGGACCGCGACAAGACCAACAAGATCTGGCAGGCGGTGCCGGTGAGCTTGTTCGGCGCCCTGACCGTGGATGGCGAGGCGGACCACGTCGTCGAGGTGCTCGGCCTGGTCACCGGCGCCGGGCAGATCGTCAAGAGCGGCGCGGGCGCGGTGGTGCTGGCGCGGACGAACACTTACAGCGGCGGGCGCTTCACGCGCCAATTCTGGCAGGCCGTAACCCGCGTGGTGCTGGCGCGGACGAACACTTACAGCGGCGGGACCGTCCTGAGCAACGGCACGCTGGCGGTGAAGATGCGCGACGCGCTGGGCACGGGCCTGTTGCGGGTCGCCGGCGGCACGTTGAACTTCAGCCTCGCCGGGCTGTACGAGGAGCATCTCGCCGGCAGCTTCAACCAGCATACCAACCCGCGGTCGACGGTGGCGATGTCGGTCAACGCCGCCGACATCATCCATGCCTTCGACGGGCGGTCGATGGCGGAACAGACTACGTACGGCTACCAGGGGTTCATCGTCAACCCCGGCCCGACCAACGTCGTCTACACGTTCGCGGAGAACTTCGACGACAACGTCCGACTTCGGATCGTCATCGGCGGCGTCACGAACAATGTGCTGAACAACACCTCGTCCAATGCACCAACCCTCGGGACGATTGAGCTGCCGCCGGGGGTTCATCGGTTCGACCTGCGGCTTGGCCAGGCCGGCGGGGGCGCGGGGGGGAATCCCGCGCAGTGGTGGACGCGAGGCGATCTCGGCTTCGGGTGGGACGCGGAGGGGCGCAACGCTCCGATCATGGAGTTTTACCAGCCGCTGCGCATGCCGGCCGACGGCTCGCTCTTCATCGCCGACACCAACGGATTCCTTATCCCCAACGGGGTGCGGATCGACGGCAACGCGGCGATCAGCCTCGTCGGTTCCCGCGCCGCGCCCATGGACATCCTCGGCGCCCTCCATGTCGGATCGCACGTCGTGCAGGTGACGAACAACATGGCCGGCGCGCTGCTGATCGGCGGTGCGGTTTCGATCTCAGGAACGCCGACGCTGGCGGTGTCGCCGGGAGTGACGATGGTGGTCACGCAGGGCATCACCGGCGGCGCGGCGGGCCTCAACAAGGACGGCCTCGGCCTGCTCAAGCTGCGCGGCGCCTCGACCTTCACCGGGATGACCCGCGTGATGGCCGGTGTGCTCGAATTGGAGGGCAGCGGCGGGTTGAGCAGCACGACGATCCAGATCGACGCCGGCGCCAGCCTCGTGGCGACCAACGTGATCGGCACATTCGTGGTCGGCACCGGCCGCACATTGCAGGGCCACGGCACCTTCGTCGGCGGCCTAATCATCGGCGGCGGCGGCACGCTGTCGCCCGGGACCAGCGCCGGCCAGGTCAGCGTCATCGGCACCCTCGGGCTCGCGGACGATTCGATTTTCGATGTCGAGTTGTTCGGTCTGACGCCGGGCACGCAATACGACCAGCTTCTGATGAACGGCCCGCTGACCATTGGCGCCGCTTTGCTAAATGTCTCGCTGTTCTTCACGCCGGCGTTGGGGAGTCAGTTCCACATTGTCACCGGCCTGATCGGCTTCGACCCGTTGGTGCACGGCACCTTCGCGGGTCTGCCCGACGGGGCGCAGTTCACGGTCGGCTCGACGCTCTTCGAGATCGACTACCAGAGCACGGACATCACGCTGACGGTGGTGCCGGAGCCGGCCACGCTGGGCCTGGGGGGCATGTTGGCGTTGGTCGTCCTGCGACGTCGGCGCTTGCGCCGCTGAGCGGAGGAGGGCGGTAATGGGGCGGCCCGCCCCCCATCGGGGGGCGGGCCGCGGCATTCACGGCGGCGCCGGGCGGGTTTTCTCCACACCGGCGGCAAAGGGGTCGCCCAGACATTTTCCTTGATAGGCCGTGATCAAACGGTTTGCCCGGGGGGCGGTCGCCCGATACCATGTACGGTCCGCGTGGCGGCCGGATGCGATGGCGGCCCGGGCGCGGCAACTCACGGGAGCGGCGAATGAAGGACATGCCCGTCGAACGGGTTCGGAATGTGGTGCTGCTGGGACATACCGGCGGGGGTAAGACGACGTTGCTGGACGCATTGCTGTTCCGGGCGGGTTTGAACGACCGCAAGGGCCAGCCGGACAACGGCACCAGCATAGCGGACTGGACCGAGGAGGAACGGGACCGGAAGATCACCATCTGGGCCAAGCCGTTCGACTTCCGCCATACGCCGGTGGGGGGCGGGGCTCACCGCATGGTCATCGTGGACACACCGGGCTACGCGGATTTTGTTGGTCAGGTCGTCTGCGCGATGGCCGTGGCGGACGCCGCCCTGATTTTTGTGGATGCGGCGGCGGGGTTGCAGGTCGGTACCGTCCGGGCATGGCGTCAGTGCGAGCGAATGAACCTCCCCCGCGGCGTCGTTGTCACCGGTCTGGACCGCGAAAACGCGGATTTCCGGGCAGTGTTGGCGGCCTTGACGCAGACATGGGGCCCCCGCTGCGTGCCGGTCTCGGTGCCTGGCGACCGGGGAGCGATGGTGTCGGCCGTGCTCTCGGGGGCGCCCGGCGACCTGGCGGAGGAGGCCCGGAATCGGTTGATCGAGGCGGCCGCCGAGACCAACGACGCGTTGATTGAAAAATACCTCGGCGGCGAGACGCTGAAACCGTCCGAGGTTGCGGCGGGGCTCCGCCAAGCGGTTCAGTCGTGTCGGCTGGTGCCGGTGTTCGCGGCGTCGGGCCGCACGGACGCGGGATTGACGGAGCTGTTGGACGGACTGGCCGCGCTTTTTCCGTCGCCGCTGGACCGGCCGCGCTTGGCGGTGGACGGGACGCCGATCGACCCGTCGCCGTCGCAGCCGGCACTGGGGTTCGTTTGGCGCACGATCTCGGATCCGTTCGTCGGTCAGTTGTCGCTGTGCCGGGTTGTGGCCGGCACGATGCGAGGCGAGGGCGAGCTGGTCAACCTGACGAAGGGGACGCGGGAGCGCGTCTCCGGTTTGATCGTGCTCAACGGCAAGAAGCAGGAGACCGTGCCGGAGGCCCACGCCGGGGACATCGTCGCGCTGGCGAAGCTCAAGGCCACCGACCTGAACGACACGCTCTGCGGCGCGCCGTCGGGCCCGCAGTTGCCCCCGATCGTACCGCCGAACCCGGTGATGGCGTACGCCGTCGCGCCGAAGACGCAGGGCGACGATGACAAGTTGATGGCCGGCCTGCAGCGGGTGGTGGAGGAGGACCCGACGTTGCGCGTGGAGCGCAACGCCGAGACGCACCAGTTGATCCTCGCCGGCATGGGGGACACGCAGATCAACGTCGCGGTAGAGAAGATGCGCCGCCACAACAAACTCGAGGTGGTGCTTTCCCCCCCGAAGGTCGCCTACAAGGAGACGATCACCGGGCGTGGCGAGGGCCACTACCGGCACAAGAAGCAGACTGGCGGCCGGGGTCAGTACGGCGAGGTCTTCCTCCGCCTCGAGCCCCGCGACCCCTCCGATCCGGAATGGTTCGTGGACGAGATCGTCGGCGGCGCCATTCCGAACAACTTTCTGCCCGCCGTCCAAAAGGGCCTGCTCGAGGCCATGAGCCGTGGGCCGCTGGCAAACGCGCAGGTGGTCAACGTCAAGGTGCGCGTCTACGACGGTTCCTACCACGAGGTGGATTCCTCGGAGATCTCGTTCAAGATCGCCGCGGCCCGGGCGTTCAAGGACGGCATGCTGAAGAGCAAACCCGTGCTCCTCGAACCGATCATGAAGGTGCGCGTCATCGTCCCGGAACAGTGCATGGGAGACGTCACCGGCGATCTGAACCACCGTCGCGGCCGGATCCTCGGCATGGACACCGAGGACGGGATGCAGGTGGTGACCGCGGAGGTGCCGCAGGCCGAGTTGTTCCAGTACTCGTCGCAGTTGAGAAGCTTGACCGGCGGCCGCGGGACGTTCGAGATGGATTTTTCGCGTCTGGAGGTCGTGCCGTCGAACCTTGCCCAGCGGATCATCGCCGAGGCCCAGAAGCAGCAGGAGGCGGAAGAGGACTGAGCCGCGCGCCGCGCCGCCGCGGCGGCGGCCGCCCGAGAAAGGACGGAGGACATGAGCGGTCACAGCAAGTGGGCCACGATCAAGCACAAGAAGGCCGCCACCGACGCCAAGCGGGGCAAGATCTTCAGCAAGCTGGCGCGCGAACTCATGATCGCCGCGCGGCAGGGCGGCGGCGATCCGGATTCGAACATCACGTTGCGTTCGTTGATCCAGAAGGCCAAGTCCGTCAACATGCCCTCGGACAACGTCGAGCGGGCGATCAAGAAGGGCACCGGCGAGCTCGACGCCGGCGCCGCCCTGGAGGAGGTCATCTACGAGGCCTTCGGCCCCGGCGGAGTCGGCATCATCGTGCAGGTGCTGACGGATAACCGCAACCGGTCGGCCGCCGAGGTCCGCCACGTCTTCACGCGAAACAACGTGAGCCTCGGCGCCCAGGGAAGCGTCAGCCGCGGTTTCCGCCGCAAGGGCGTCATCCGCATCGCGGCGGACCGGGTGGCCGAGGACCGGTTGATGGAGATCGCGCTGGAGGCCGGGGCCGAGGACCTGTCGCGGGAGGACGGCCAGTTTGTGATCACTACCGAACCGGCGGACTTCGGCCGCGTCGTCGAGGCCCTCGCGACGCAAGGCGTGCAGCCGGAACAGTCCGAGGTGACCCTCGTGCCCGACCTGTGGGTGTCCGTGACCGACCCGGCTGTCGCGAAGGAGCTCTTCCGCATCGTCGAGGCGCTCGAGGACCTCGACGATGTTCAAAATGTCTATACGAACGCGGACGTAGACGACGCGATCCTGAAGGATCTCGGCTGAGGAGGGACGGCGCCGTGCCCGGCGCACACCTGTGCATCCTCGGCGTGGACACGGCCCTTCGGAAGACGGGCTACGGCGTCATCCGGGGGGCGGGTGGATCGTGGCGGGCGGACGACCACGGCGTCATCTGCAATCCGTCCGGACGGCCTGTCGCCGAAGCCCTGCGGCACCTGCACGATGAAATCGCGGCGTTGCTGCGCCGGTACCGCCCCCGGGCGGTCGCGGTGGAGGGTATTTTCCACTTTCGGAATGCTCGGGCCGCACTCGCCCTCGGTCAGGCGCGGGGCGCCGTGCTCGTCGCCTGCGCCGAGGCGAAGGTCGAGGTCTACGAGTACGCTCCGCGCGAGGTGAAGCGCTCCGCGACGGGGTATGGGCAGGCGGAAAAACCCCAGGTGGCCCGGATGGTCGCCGCAATGCTCGGCTTGGAGGAGCCACCGCCGGCCGACGCGGCCGACGCCCTGGCGTTGGCGCTGTGCCATGCGAATGCCGGCACCGCGAGGGCGCTGGGCCTGGCGCGGCGTCTGTGTGGACCTGCCGATCGCGAAGCGCCGGAGACGGTTCCATGACGGCTCGGTTGCTCGACGGACGCGAAATCGCCCGCCAGGTGCAGGAGGAGTTGAAGGAACGGATCGCCCGGCTGTCGGGCCGGGGGATCGTGCCCGGCCTGGGGGTTGTGCTTGTCGGCGACAACCCCGCCTCCCGGTCGTACGTCAACGCCAAGGAGAAGGCGTGCGCGGCCCTTGGACTGCGGTCATTCGCGAAGCATCTGCCTGCGGCCGCCAGCCGCGAGGAGGTGCTGGACACCGTCCGCCGCTTCAACGACGACGACGAGGTGGACGGCATCCTCGTTCAGCTTCCGTTGCCCGATGCGACGATGGAGCAAGCGGTGCTCGAGACGGTCGGGCCGGATAAAGACGTGGACGGCTTCCATCCCGTCAATGTCGGCCGGATGCTGCTCGGCCTTCCCGCGTTCTGGCCCTGCACCCCCCATGGGATTGTCCAGTTGCTGCTTCGGTCGGGCTACGACCCGGCCGGGGCGCATGTGGTGATCGTGGGACGCAGCCACATCGTCGGCCGGCCGCTGGCCAATCTGCTGACCCGGAAGGGGCGGGGCGGAGATGCGACCGTCACGATCTGCCACACGCGCACGGCCGACCTAGCGCGACACACGCGGCAGGCGGACATACTCGTGGCTGCAGCCGGCCGCCCGGGCACCGTAACCGCGGAGATGGTGCGGGAGGGGGCCGTCGTCATCGACGTCGGCGTCAACCGGGTCCCCGATCCCTCCCGCCCCTCCGGACATCGACTGGTCGGCGACGTGGACTTCGACGCCGTCCGCGAGCGCGCCGCGGCCATCACCCCCGTCCCCGGCGGGGTGGGCCCGATGACGATCGCCATGCTGCTGCGCAACACCGTCGAGGCGGCCGAGCGGCGGCGAGGAGGCGCCGGACGGTGAGCATCCTCGGCCGATACGTCACGGCCGGCTTCCTGGTCAATTTCGTCGTCGGGCTGGCGGTGTTTTCGCTGGTCATGACGATCGGCTCCATGCTAAAGATCATCGACCTGATCGCCCAGGGGGCCTCCGGCGGCATGTTGTTCCGCTACCTGGCGCTGAACGTCCCGTACGTCCTGCAGTACACCATCCCGATGAGCGTGATGACGGCGGTCCTCTTGCTGTTCACGCACCTATCGCTCGACGGCGAAATCACCGCGATGAAGGCCTGCGGGCTCAGCCTTTGGCAGATCGCCGCGCCGGTCGTCCTAGCCGCCTCCGCCATCTCCGTCGTCGTGCTTTGGGTCGCCCAATATGGTGCCCCGCGAAGCCGCTACGCCCAGCGCGTGTTGCAAACGCAGCTCGTCGGCGACGATCCTCTGCAACTCGTCGAACAAGGGCGCTGGATCCGCGAGTTCCCGGATCTGATGATCTACGTTGGCGCCAAACGTGACCAGCGACTGTTCAACGTCACCGTTCACCGCCTCTCGGGCGGCGCCCTCCGAACGACGGTCCGCGCCCGCGAGGGCCGCGTACGGCTGGACCCGGCCGATCCCGCCCGGCTCCTGGTGGATCTGTACGGCGTCCGGATGGAGGAGCCGGACCGTCACGACCCGGCCAATCCGCTCAAGACGCGGACAATCTATGCCGAGTACCACCTTCAGCAGATCGACATCTCCCACCTTCGCCGGCAGGCGACGGCGCGGAAAAAAACCTCGGACCTGACCTGGCCGGAGCTGGCCGCGGCCATCCGCGGGGCCGATCCGGGTGCCGGCGATTCTCCTGTCATCCGCGCGGCGGCGGCGGAGGATTGCATGAAGCTTCTCGTGGAATTCAACGGGCGACTGGCGATCTCGTTGTCCTGCCTGGCCATGACCCTTGTCGCGGTCCCGTTGGGCTTGCGGTCGCGTCGGCGCGAGTCCTCCGTCGGCGTGCTGGTGAGCCTGCTGGTGATCTTCGGCTTTTACTTCTTCCTGATGATTGCGCGCTCCATGGCGGATCGCCCCCGTCTGCATCCGGACTTGTTGGTGTGGGTGCCCGTGGTGGCGGCGCAGGTGGGCGGAATCTGGATGATCGAGCGGTCCAGTTGACGGGCATGGCGGCGGGATGAGGATTCTGGTCACCAACGACGACGGCATTCATGCACCCGGCATCCGCGTGCTGGCGGATGCGCTGCGCGGACTGGGGGAGGTGACCGTTGTGGCGCCCGATGCCGAGCGCAGCGCGGTCGGCCATGCGATCACTCTGGCCGACCCGATCAAGGTTCGCGAAGTGTCGCTGGACGGGGTGCGGTGCGCTTTCGCCGTGGGCGGGACGCCGGCCGACTCGGTCAAGCTGGCGGTGTGCGCTCTGATGTCCGAGCCGCCGGACCTGGTCGTGAGCGGCATCAACCTGGGCCCCAACGCCGGAATCGCGATCATTTACTCGGGCACCGTGTCGGCGGCGACCGAAGGGACGCTCCTCGGAATTCCGAGCATGGCGGTGTCGTTGGCCACCTTTGAGCGGCCTGAATGGGCGACGGCTGCGCAAGCCGCCCGTGAGCTGGCCCGCCGGCTGGCCGACGATCCGCTGCCGCGGGGGGTGCTGCTGAACGTGAATGTGCCCAATCTCTCTTGGGAATCCGTGCGGGGCTACACGGCGGCGCGGATGGCCCCGTCGCGCTTTGTCGAGACGTTCCACGGGAGGCGGGACCCCCGCGGCAACCTCTATTATTGGATGGATGGCGACCTCGAGATCGAAGGGGATCCGGAGGGGACGGATTTGCGCCGGTTGGCCGAGGGATGGATCTGTCTGACGCCGATCCACCTCGATCTGACCAGCCCCCTCGGGATGGAACGCCTCCGCCGGTGGACGACGTCCGAGGGCCGGCTGGCACCTTGACGCTGCCCGGATCGCGGGGGCATAGTGGTCTGCAGAAGGTCGGCCTGTGCACCGGGTTGTTCAAATGGCCGTCCGCGCAGTGGTGCTTATGATGGCCGTCGTGGCGGCGGTCGGAAGGGGGGAGCCGGTCCGCAACGGCAACGACTTCGCGTTGGAGTGGAGCGAACAAAATCCCCAGAGCATCCCCGCCTGGAAGCAGCCCACACCAACCTTCTGCACACCTTTCGCCACCAGCGCGTGGATGTAGTCGAGTGGCCCCCGGGGGGCGGTCATGCGGTGGTGTTGTGCCGGGAACCCGCATCGGAGTTGCCGGTGACTTTGGTGGCCGAAAGCCGCCAGTCCATGGAACTTGCGCGGACACTTATGCCGGGGGACCATGTCGCCGCCCGCGGCCGGTTGTTATCGTTACGGGACGGCATCACGAACCGTTTTGTGGTCCGGCCCGCGGTGCTGGATTTCAAGGACCGGTCGTCGCCGAAGGCCGGTCGGGAACTGCTCAGGGAGATCGATCCCAAGGCCAAATGAACGCGGGAGGTGTCGTGAAAACGGGTTGGTGGCTGACGGTTGTGGTTTCTGGAGCGATGGCGATGGCCCTGAACGGGGAAGCCTATATGCTCTTTCAGGGTGACGGCTCGAATGAACCGGGCTTTGTTCCCCCGGTGGTTGGCGAGCCACCCCCTCCGCCGCCGGCCCGGATGTCCTCGGGGGAGGCCTATATCCCGTACCCTCCGCCCCCGTCGTTCCGCAGGCCCGGTCGGAGAAGAGGAATCCGCCCAACCCCCCAGTGATGTTCACCAAAATCCGTTCTGACAAAAGGATGCTGGATTGGGCGACACGGCCGGACGACCTGAACAACCTTTTGCGCGAGCTGAAGACGGGCATGGATGTTCACCTGGCCTGCGAGATCAAGTCGCTCGAGGAGATCGACACCGATCCCGAGCGCAATCCGGTTTTTTTTCGATCCGGCCACTTTCGGATCCGCCACACTCCCACTGAGCGTGCGCGGCTGCGGCAGTACCTGCTGGCGACATGATCATTTACGATGCGGCGGCCGGGTCGAAGCCGTTTTACGACTCGGCGATCGAGGAGCTTCGCCAGATCTACCCCGAGACGCAGGTCCAGCGGCTGGCGCCCGATCATCCAATCTTTCATGCGTATTATGACCTCGACCGCATGGAGTACCGCTCGGGGGTCCGTGCGGCGGGATACGCCGACAGCTCGCCGTGGCTCGACGGGGTCACGATCAATTGCCGCGTCGTCGCGGTGGTGTCGCGATGGGGGCTGGGAATCGGGTGGGATGGGAACACCGACGACAGCCTTCGCGCGTACACCGTCGACTCGGCCAGAAAGCTGGGCGTCAACTTGATGGCCTATGCGACGGCCCAACGGGCGTGGACGCGGCAGTTCGCCCAGTCGCTAAAGCTGGTGGACCGCGAGCCGACGTCGGCAGGGAAGATTTCGGTGGCGCAGGTGGCGTACGACGGCGAGTGGAAGACGTGGCACAAGGGGGTGAGCATCCTTCTCCAGCAGTTCCATTTGAAGACCGGCGTGCCGGTGAAATTTGCGGTGCGCGAGCTACGCCTGTCCGATGCGATGCTGTTCGAGTGCCCCTTGGTGTACATGACGGGGCATGAGGAGTTTCGGCTGTCGCCGGCCGAGACGCAGAAACTCGGCGAGTTTTTTGCGTAGGGGGGGGGCTTCTTGTTCGCCGAGGCGTGCTGTGTGGACGTGCGGCATTCGACCGGGCGTTTCGACGGGAACTGCGGCGGGCGTTGCCGGACGCGGCACTGGTGACGCTGCCCGCAGGTGATCCGGTATTTAACTGCCCAACCGGGTGGAGGTAGTGGGCGTGATGGCGGCGCTGGCGCAGCAGGTCCGCCGCGCGAGAATCGAGCCTCGGCTGGAAGGGGTGCGGCTGGATGGACATCTGGTGGTCGTCTGCAGCCCCTATGGGCTGGCCGGCGGCTGGGAGCTTTCGCCAAACCCATATGCGTTGGCCCTGGATCAGTCTGGCTCCCTGGCCCTGGGGATGAACATTCTCATGGCTGCGTTGACACAATAGGGCTTGCGCAGGACATCGTTTTTCCCCGCGCGCTTGGTTAAAGCGACCGCTTAATGGCGCTGATGTGAACCGAGTGCCGATGTATTGGCCTTTGGGCGAAGCAAGAGCATAGGAGATCGCCGATTTCCATCTGAGCGCGGAAAAACGTGCGGCTCGCGCCTTCTGGATGGTGTGGGGCCGGCGCATGGGGCGTCGGCTCCGGGAGGCGGCGAGCCATGAGAACGCCGCGCATCAAGCCGGACGGC
>OGCI01001535.1_pt1 | contig 18823 bp, 18 predicted proteins | sample 1570021 | NCBI WGS metagenome assembly OGCI01 (sample SAMN06264664, study PRJEB24512) | hot springs metagenome | isolation source: Hot spring water | place: South Africa: Tshipise | collected 2015-06-21 | reverse complement strand
GAGCTGGCGAAGGGATTTGAACCCCCGACCTGCTGATTACAAGTCAGCTGCTCTACCAACTGAGCTACGCCAGCAAAACTTTAAATCTTCAAGAACAACAGTTTTATTTTTTTCAGCTGCTCTACCTCCGTTAGCTAACGGATGAGCTACGCAATCAATTCAATATTTGAGTTGCAAAATTAAATCAGTAATTCTTATTTATCAAATTTAATTATCCGTTTCTTCTGTGAAATCAAAATTTTTTGAATAAATTCTGAATTGAACCATTTTCTGTCGAATTTTTTTAATCAATTCAAAAACTAAATCATCAAATTCGAATTGTTCACCGGGATTTAAGATCATTCCCGATTTTGAGGCAACAAATCCTGCAATTGTGTTATAATCATCTGATTCAGGTAATTTATAATTGAAAACTTCATTGAAATCACTGATATTCATTGTACCTAATACGTAATATTTTCCGTCAGTACCTCTGCTATATTCGGAGAATTCTTTTCCTTCAGTTCTGATTTCACCTATAATTTCTTCGAGAATATCTTCCATAGTTATCATTCCTTCAGTTCCACCATATTCATCAGTTACGATTGCAACTCTTTGTCCTTGCTTTTGCATTTCCTTTAATGTCTGAAATATTGGTTTGTTTTCAGGAACGAAATACGTCGGTCTCATCAAATCTTTAAATTCAATTTTATTTCCTGAGACTGATACTTTCATTACATCTTTAGTATGAAGCACTCCGATAATATTATCAATTGATTTTTCATACACTGGAATTAAAGTATGTCCTGTCTGAATAATCTTTTGAATGTTTATCTGATAATCATCTAAAATATCCAAAGCAACCATTTCTGTTCTTGGAATCATCACTTGTTCAACTGTGAGATCGGTTGTCTCAAAAATATTTTCTATTATTTCTTGTTCAGTTTGATCCACAGTTCCTGATTTAACTCCATCTGATATAATATCGAGTATTTCATCCTCAAAAGGTTTTGTTTCACTGAAGCCTGTTTTCTCTTTGAATGGTTTCAAAATGACATTTGCCAGAAACGTGACAGATGTGGAAAATGGTGAAAGAATTCTGGATAGAAACAAAACTTTTCTGACTGATTTTCTTCCGATATATTCAGAATACTTGAACGCAATTGATTTTGGTATCAATACATTAAAAACCAGAACCAGAAACGTTAGAGAAAGAGCCGTAATCAATAGTGAAAGTGCAATTGCAATATCCTGCAAACCTTTATACTGTTTAATAAAATTGAAGATATAATCATTTATAAACAAGTAACCAATTATACTGATAATAACAAGGTTAATCGTATATAAAAAATTAACTGAGCCATAGACTTCGTCCTGATGCTTCAAAAACTTCTCAAAAATTTCAGCATCTTGATCGTTGTTTTCTTCAAGTTCACTAATTTTATTTTCACCAAATGCACCTAACGCAATTTCAGATACTGACAATAAAAAATTTATAATTAAGAGAATAATTATTATGAATAATAGTAACATCAAACACCGTATTTGTGAGAGAAATACTGCACAAAAATAATGTTAAAGATATTTGAATCATAAGTTATATTTGAAATGTTAAATAATCATTAAATATTTGAGATGAAACCAACACAGATTAAAATCCAGAATAAAGAGAATATTTTTATCAAGTGGAATAATGAAAAGGAGACTATCATTTCCCTCAAATATCTCAGAGATGAATGCCCCTGCGCAAATTGCAAAGGTGAAACAATTCTATTAAAAACCTACCGACCTCCAAAATTAAATTTTGCAACTCCAGATATGTATGTAATACAGAAAATTGAACCAGTCGGAAGTTACGCAATACAGATCACCTGGAAAGATGGACACAATACAGGAATTTATTCTTGGGAGTATTTAATGAAATTAGATGAGGATGAAAAAGAAAATAAAAAACAGAATTATCAGCCTTTAATATGATTTCGAAAAATGAGATTAAATATTTTGTTTCTTTGAATCAAAAAAAGTATAGACTTTCGGAAAAAAAATTTTTAGCTGAAGGATTAAAAATTGTTTTAGAAGGTTTAGAAAGTATTTTTCCTTGTGAGGTAGTTTTAATCACTTATGAATTCGCAGAAAATAATGATGTACTAATAAAACAATTAAAAAGAAACAATGTCAGAATTGAAATAGTAAATTCAATAGACTTCCAAAAAATTTCTGATACTAAAAATCCACAGGGAATTATCGGTGTTTTCAGATATGATGTATTGATTTTCTCTCCATCACAAATGCATCCAAACGTACTTGTTTTTATAGATAATGTTTCTGACCCCGGAAATCTCGGTGCTATTTTAAGAGCTTGTGACTGGTTTGGGATAAGTGAAGTGTTAATTAGTCCTCAATCATCTGAATATTTAAACCCAAAAGTAATACGTGCATCAATGGGATCGGTTTTTCACTTAATGGTTTATGATGACGTTGATTATAAAATTCTGAATGAAATGAAAAAACAAAACTATCAGATAATTTGTAGCGATATTGAAGGAGAGGATATTTTCAAATTTAATTTTCCTACAAAATATATTTTGACTTTCTCTTCTGAATCATCCGGACCTTCTCAACAACTCATCTCTTTAGTAGATAAATTTATCACTATTCCCAAAAAAGGAAATGCTGAATCGCTTAATGTCTCCGTTGCTGCAGGGATTATCCTTTCACGAACAATTTGATTTATTCTAACCGAACTCTGAAAAATATTTTCAAACCTTATGTGAGATTGATGAAAATATGAATTCTATTTTCTTATAAACATAAAGAAAAAGAAAATCAGAGCTTGAAGTAGGATGATTGTTGCACCACTTGGTATGTCTAAATAATAGGATAAAAACAGTCCAACAAATGCAGATGTTATTCCAAGGGAAATTGATACTAAAGTCATTTTAGAAAAAGTTTTTGCTACTAACCTTGCTGAAGCTGCTGGAATAACCAAAAATGCTGCAATTAAAACTATCCCCACAACTTTTATTGATACAACAATTGTTATTGCAACCATTATGTTCAGAAGGTAATCATCTATCATAACTTTAATTTTATCTGTGTAAGCTAACTCTCTGTCAAAAGAAGAATAAGCCCACCTTTTCCAAAAAGGAAAAAGCAAAATCGAAATCAATGATAAAGCAGTTGTAATAATAATATCATTATTGTTCACTGCAAGTATGGAGCCGAAGAGATAATTGAAAGCATCATTTGAATAATTTCTCTTAAGAGAAATAAAAATTATCCCCAATGCCATTGATATTGAGAAAAATATTCCAATGGTTGTATCTTCAGCGAGATTACTTTTTTCTTTGACATAAGTAATTCCAATTGCAACAAGAATGGTAAAAGGAATAGCAATGATTAAAGGTTCCTGATTAAAAAAAATACTAATAGCAACTCCACCAAAGGCAGCGTGTGCTAATCCACTTCCTAAAAATCCCATTCCTCTTTGAACTACAAAGACACCATAATAACTTGACAGAAATCCTACTAAAGCACCAGCAATGATAGCTTTTTGTAGGAAAGGAATTGTAAATATTTCAAACATCAGTCCTCACCTTTGAAGTTGTGATTATGACCAATGTGTCCAAATGCTATTCTCAAATTGTCTTCACTCAAGGCTTCTTTTGGAGCATCAAAAGAAATCTGATTTCTATTAAGCAGCAAAACTAAATCTGAATGGTGATGAGCAACATGCCAATCGTGTGTTATCATAAGAACAGTTGCTCTTGATTTGCTTTGATAATTTTCAAGTAGATTGTATAAATCGGATTCACCTATTGCATCTATTCCTGTAGCTGGTTCATCAAGAACAATTAGTTTTGGATTACGAACAAAACTCCTTGCAAGACAAACTCTTTGTAATTCACCACCGGACAAAGTTGAAAGAGAGCGCTCAGCAAGATGTTCAGACTTAACAAGCTTTAATGCTTCAAATGCAAGATTTTTTGTTTTACCTCTAATACTCCAAGGCCATTTTTTCATTAGTCCTGATGCAACTAATTCAATGGCTATTGCAGGAAATTTTCTATCCATTGTTTTGATTTGAGGAACGTATCCGATTAAAGTTGGATCAACTTCATTAGGCTTTTTATTAAATACTGAAATTGAACCAAAATAATTTTTTATTAAACCTAAAACAATTTTCAGTAATGTAGTCTTCCCTGCACCATTTGGTCCTACGATTGAGACGAACTTTCCTTCAGGAATGGAAATATTTATTTCTGAAAGTACAGGAATTCCATTGTAACTAAATGATAAGTTCTTTGTTTCAATTATAAAATTCATTTAAGTGCGTGCTCAATAATTTTTAGATTATGATTTACGATACTTGCATAATCATATAATTCGTCAGTGCCACCCATTGGGTCAAGATCATAATATTTAATTCCTAAAGATTCAGCAAGAATTTTGGTAGTTCTATCACTATGCTGTTTATTTGTGAAGATTGCTTTTACATTATTCTCTTTTACTAAGTCCATAATCTCCTTCATCTCTTTTGGAGAAAGCACTTGTCCAGGGGAGACTTCCAAAAACCCAACAATTTTAAATTCATATCTTTTGAAAAAGTAATTATAAAAAGGATGTGATGAAAAAATATTTTTATTTTCGATCAATTTAGTTTTCTGATAAACGAGACTGTTAAGCTCATCTAATTTATCTTTAAACTTTTCTGCATTTTCAATGAATTCAATTCTTTTCTCAGGAAAGTGTTTTATTAAAAGATTCACAATATTGTCAATCATAGCTTTAACTGTAACCGGATCAGTCCAGAAATGAGGGTCAAAATGTGTATGATTGTGATTGTGAGAATGATTATGATTTTCTAAAATTGGATCAGTGATGGTTAACTTCAAACTATCGGGTAGATAGTCAGACAATTGAATTTTATTTTTTGCTTCAAGTTTAGCTGCCCATCCATCTAAATTTTTATCACAGTAAATAAACAATTCTGATTGCTGAGCTTTTATTAAATCCGAAGGAACTAACTCATAAGTATGTGGATCAACCGATTGGGGCAAGAGAACATCTATATTAAGTTGTTGCTGTGATAATTCATCAATAATTAGTTTGAATGGATAAATAGTTACAAGAATATCAACTTCATCTTCTTTTTTTTTGCAAGAGCCAAAAAGAATAAATAGAGTAAATAATATTAAAAACTTTTTCATTACTTCTTTTTCGTACTTACTTTTCTAATAATGAAGTAAAGTCCGAGCATTAAAAACGGTATGCTTAATAATTGTCCCATATTTAATGGTAACGATGACTCAAAGGCTGACTGATTTTCTTTGAAAAATTCTACTATTATCCTGAATCCAAAAACGAGTAAGAGAAATAATCCGAAATTAAAACCGGCTTTCACTTGTGATTTTCTTTTTTTGTAAATAAGAAATAAAACTACAGCTGAAAAGAAATAAAATAAAGATTCATATAATTGAGTAGGATGTCGTGGAATATCATCAACTCTTATGAAAACAAAAGCCCAAGCAACATCACTAGCTTTTCCAAAAATTTCTGAATTAAAAAGATTTCCCAATCTTATCAAAGCTCCGCCTAATGAAACAACGATAACTAATCTATCCAAAATCCACAATAGATTCTGACCTTTCACTTTCTTAGAGAACATGTATAAAGCGATTAGAATTCCTATCGCAGCCCCGTGTGAGGCTAATCCTCCCTGCCAGACTTTTATTATTTCCAAAGGATTTGCTAAATAATAAGAAGGATCATAAAAAAGACAATGACCGAGTCTTGCTCCAACTACAGTTCCAACTATCACATAAACGGAAAGTTTGTCCAAATCTTCAAGTGATTTGTTTTCAAGTTTATAAATCCTCTGCATAATGATGTAGCCAAAAACAAACGCAAGTGCGAATAGCAATCCATACCATCTTATAGAGAGAGGTCCTAATCTTAATAATTCAGGACTAACCGTCCACCATATTTCTGCAATGTTCATAGAATTTTTTATTTTTTTCGGAAATATAAAAATGTTAGTTGTTTTATGATGAATTAAATTAAGAGGATAATTAGTTTTAAGCTAAAAGGGATTTATTAGAAAAATTTTTAGCACAATTTTAACTAAGGCATTGAGAGACAAGTGTATTATTTTTGCGATGAAATGATATAAATGATTATGGAATATTTAATCAGTATAACTATCGGATATTTATTAGGTTCATTTCCAACAGCTTATGTCGTACTTAGGAAAAAAGGAATTGATATTACTCAGGCTGGTAGCGGAAATGTCGGAGCAATGAATTCATTTGAAGTTACTAATTCAAAAGCAATTGGAATTATCGTTTTGATCTTTGATTTCCTTAAAGGATTTCTGAGTGTTTTAATAATAAGATTTATTTATCCTGAGAGTTTCGTTTTACAAGGGATGTCTCTGATTTTTGCTATTTTCAGCCATTGTTTCAATCCTTGGATAAATTTTAATGGCGGAAGAGGATTAGCTACTGCTTCAGGTGGAATTGTATTGATTATTTATCCTTTAATTTTCGTCTGGCTAATACTTTGGGCAATCACTTTCATACTAAAAAAGAACATCCATTTATCAAATATCGCTGCGACTATTTTATCAATGCTAATTGTTTTTAACAATTCTGAACTTTCAATTAAATACAGTAGTCCAAAAGCTAATAGTTCTGAATCAATTGTGTTAATATTTACATTGGGTTCTCTTATAATTTTAATTAAGCATATTGAACCATTAAAAGAATTAATCAAAGATTTTAAGGAAAAAGGAATCAGAAAATGATTACTAAAAAAACTCTTTTTATTACAATTTCATTTCTCTTGTTAATTGTAATTTCATCGGTTGTTTATCTGAAAGAAGGATGGCAAGGAGAAGTAATCAATTCACCTCAAAATAAACAAATACTAATTTCTCAAAACCAAATACAAGACGAAATAAATAATTCCCGAAGAAATATAATCACAAAGACTGTAGAGCAAGTTAGTCCTGCAGTGGTAGGAATCAATGTTATTGAAATCCGACAATACAGAGATCCTTTCAGTTATTTTTTTGATGACCCGTTTTTCAGACAATTTTTTGGTGACAGAAGAAATTACAGTCAAAGAGTTCAGGGATTAGGTTCAGGATTTATTATTTCTCCCGATGGTTATATTATCACCAATGATCACGTTGCTGGCAATGCAAGTGAAATTACTGTTACACTTACAGATGGTTCACACCACAAAGCAGAGATAATCGGCACAGATCCCGTATCTGATATTTGTTTATTAAAAATAGATGGGAAAAATTTTCCATACTTAGAATTAGGAAATTCTGATGATGTCATCATAGGTGAATGGGTTATTGCACTTGGAAATCCGTTCGGTCTGTTCGATTTGAATGATCAACCAACTGTTACAGTCGGAGTCATTAGCGCCAAAGGAATGAATCTTGAACCATTAAATAACAGATATTACATAAATATGCTTCAAACTGATGCGGCTATCAATGGCGGTAATAGTGGTGGTCCTTTGGTAAATAGTGTTGGTCAGGTTATTGGGATGAATACTTTAATCTTCACTGCTGGCGGAAGTCAAGGAAATATTGGATTGGGTTTTGCAATTCCTATCAATAAAGTTAGAAGAATTGTTACTGAATTGAAAGAAAAAGGCTCGATTGAAAGAGATTTTCAAATTGGAATGAGCATTCAAAGTATTGACGAAGGAATAGCAAGATATTACGATCTGAAAAACACCAGAGGCGTGATAGTGACCAGAGTTGTTCCAAACTCCCCTGCTGATAAAGCAGATATAAGAGTAGGCGATATTATAACTGAAATTGAAGGGTATAAAGTCAACAATGAAAAAGTTTTATTCGGAGTCTTTCAGGAATTCAGAGTAAATCAGACAATCAGTATTAGTATCATTAGAGATAATAAAGAGCTTGTTAAAAAAATGAAATTGGTTAGAAAATGATTGAAAGATATTCACTTCCGGAAATGTCTTCTATCTGGGAAGATAAATTCAAATTCGAGACTTGGTTGAAGATTGAAATTCTTGCTTGTGAAGCAAGAACTGCAAAAGGCGAAATTCCATCTGAAGATTTAGAGCAAATTAAATCAAGAGCTAAATTTGATGTAAAAAGAATTTTGGAAATTGAAGAAACAACTAAACACGATGTCATTGCTTTTTTGACAAACGTTGCTGAATATGTCGGTGCTGCTTCAAGACATATTCACTACGGAATGACTTCGTCTGATATTCTTGATACTACTCTCTCTTATCAGATGAAAAAATCAGGAGAAATTCTATTAAAACAATTGTATGAATTCAAAGAAGTTCTTAAACAAAGAGCAGTTGAGCACAAATCAACTATATGCATAGGAAGAACACACGGTGTTCACGCTGAACCAACGACGATGGGACTGAAGTTTGCATTATGGTTTGAAGAAATAAAAAGAAATATCGAAAGATTAGAGAATGCTATTGATGAAATAAGTGTTGGCAAAATAAGCGGAGCAGTAGGAACATTCGAACATTTATCTCCGGATATTGAACAATATGTTTGTGAGAAAATGGGATTGAAAGCTGATCCAATTTCCACTCAGATAATTCAAAGAGACAGACACGCTCAATTTTTAACAACGCTTGCTGTTATAGCTGCAACCTTAGAAAAAATCGCAACAGAAATAAGACATCTACAAAAAACAGAAGTTCTCGAAGCTGAAGAATATTTTTCAAAAGGTCAAAAAGGCTCTTCTGCAATGCCACATAAAAGAAATCCAATTATAAGTGAAAGAATTTGTGGACTTTCAAGATTGATAAGAAGCAATTCTCTTGCAGCTCTTGAGAATGTTTCGCTTTGGCACGAAAGAGATATTTCACATTCATCTGTTGAAAGAATTATTATTCCTGATAGCTGCATTGCATTAAATTATATGCTCGATCTTTCAATAAAATTAATAAAGAATCTTATCATCTATCCGGAGAATATGATTAAAAATGTTAATTTGACAAGAGGTTTGATTTTTTCTCAAACTTTTTTGTTGAAATTCATTGAAAAAGGAATTACACGCGAAGAGGCTTATAAAATTGTTCAAGATTCTGCTATGACAGTTTGGAAGAATACAGATACTGATTTGAAAAGTGAATTACTCAAATCTGATGAAGTAAAGAAATATTTTACAAAAGATGAAATTGAAGAAACTTTTAGCTTCGACAAAATGTTGAAAAATGTAGATTTAATTTTTCAACGAACTATCTATAATGAGGAGTAAAAATGAAAAGTATATTCAAATTTATTTTTTGTTTAATAACCTTTGGATTATTCGGTTGCGGTGGTAATGCTCAATCTTTAATTGAAGGACAAATTGCCCCCGATTTCACCTTAGAAGATGAAAATTCTATTAGTTACACTTTATCAGATTTTAGAGGCAAATCACCAGTCATTATTTTCTTTTATCCAAAGGCTGGGACTCCCGGTTGCACAAAGCAAGCTTGCGGAATCAGAGATAATATTTCCAAATTCAAAGAGAATAATATTGCTATATTCGGAATAAGTGTGGATTCCAAAGAAACGCAGAGAAAATTTAAAGAAGAAAATAACCTCAACTTCCCTCTGCTTTCTGATGAAGACAAATCTGTATCTAAATCTTATGATGTTTTGAACAATTTAGGATTTTCGAGTAGAGTAACTTTCATAATAGATAAAGAAGGAAAAATTACTCACATATTAAGAGATATAAACATTAGTGAACACGCTGATCAAGTTTTCGAACTTGCATTAAAATTAAAGTAATAATCATAAGAGAATTAAATGAAATTAAAATCTAATTCATTAAAAATTTTATTTGCTTTTTCAGTATTTGTTTTAATAAGTTTTTTATTTGCAACTGAGAAAAGCCAATCTGAAATACTGATTACTAACGATTCAATAAAAGTAATTTTACCGGAAAGCAAGCATAAAACAGAAACAAGATTGGTAACAAGTATTCTTTCAAGATACCATTACAAAAAATTTTCTCTGAATGATTCACTTTCATCTGTGATTTTCGATGAGTTTATAAATTCGCTGGACAATGGTAAAAACTATTTTCTTGCATCGGATATTAAAGAATTTGAAAAGAGCCGATATAAGATTGACGATTTTTTAATCAATGAAGATATTCGATTTTTCTTCGATGTGTTTAATAAATACATTGAAAGGGTTAAAGAGCGGGTTGATTTTGCTAAATTGACTCTTGAAAAAGAATTAGATTTTTCAACTGATGAATATTTTTTAATTAAAAGAGATTCAATTGATTGGTTCAAAACAAAAGAAGAACTTGACCAAGATTGGTTGAAAAGGATTAAAAATGATGCTTTGATTTACAGGCTAAATGATAAAGACTGGGATTTCATAAAAACGACTCTTCAGAAAAGATATAACAACTTGTTAAAATTTTTACTTCAGAACAATGCTGATGATGTTTATCAACTTGCAATGAATTCCTTTGCCGAATCAATCGATCCACATACAAATTATTTTTCACCGATAACATCAGATAATTTTAAGATTGATATGTCATTATCATTGGAAGGAATTGGTGCGAGACTGCAGACAGAAGATGACTACACAAAGATTTTTGAAATTATCCCCGGAGGTCCTGCCGATAAAAGCAAAGAATTAAAAGCTGATGACCGCATTATTGCAGTAGCTCAGGGTGAAGATGGTGAATTCGAAGATGTTATTGGTTGGCGGTTGAATGATGTTGTGAGGAAGATTCGCGGAGAAAAAGGAACTGTTGTAAGACTTTTAATTATTCCTGCTGGTGAAAGCCTTAATTCAAAACCTAAAGAAGTTAAACTTGTCAGAGAAAAAGTTAAGATTGAAGATCAAGCTGCAAAAAATAAAATTATAGAATTGGAAAGAGATGGACGTAAATACAAAATTGGTGTAATTGAAATTCCAAAATTCTATACAGATTTTGATGCAAGAAGAACCGGTGAAGATGGAAAAAGCACAACTAAAGACGTTAAAAATTTGATTAAAGAATTAAAGGAAAAAGGAATTGACGGACTTATTATTGATTTACGAAACAACGGCGGAGGTGCACTGAATGAAGCTGTTGAATTAACAGGGTTATTTATAAAAGCTGGTCCTGTTGTGCAGGTTAGAAATTCAATGAACATTATTGAAGTAAATGATGATACTGATACATCAATTTATTACGATGGTCCTTTGGCAGTATTGATCAACAGATTCAGTGCTTCGGCTTCAGAAATTTTTTCTTCTGCCATTCAGGATTATGGCAGAGGAATTATAATTGGAGAAAATTCATTCGGGAAAGGAACCGTTCAGAATTTGATTGATTTGAATATGATGTCTTCAAATCGAAATGAAAAATTTGGACAAGTGAAATTAACTGTTGCTAAATTTTATAGAATTAATGGAGAGACGACACAAAAATACGGAGCAAAACCTGACATTGAATTTCCGTCATATTTTTCATCTGATGAGTTTGGTGAATCAACTCAAAAATCTGCGCTTGAACCTGATAAAATAAATCCTGTTTCCTATAAGAAGGTTGGAGATATTTCTTCAATATTGACTGAATTAAAATTACGTCATCAGAAAAGAGCTAATAACAATCCAGAGTTTGAATATCTACTCAATCAGATAGAAGAATATAAAATTTCAAGAAATCAGAAAATGATTTCACTCAATGAAAAGATTAGAAGAAAAGAACAGGTTGAACAAGAAGAGAAAAAAATCAAAATGGAAAATGATTATAGAAATAAAAAGGGGTTGACTCTTCTTGAAAAAGGTGATAAAACAAATTCAATCAAAGAAATTGAAAATGAATATCCCTTAAAAGAATCTGGTCAAATTTTAATTGATTTAATTACCATCAAAAAATAATTCAGGATTAAAATGTTCATTAATTTATTTAAAACTAAGCAATTATTTTTTTTAACTGTTTTAATTGTAACATCATTTTCGCCGTCATGTGCAAGTCAGGAAGAAAGACTTGCATTAGCAAAACAAGAAGTAGAAATAATAAACAGCAAACTTGATAAAGCAGAAATGATTACAGGTCTAATCTTCCGAGGTGAAAAAAGATATCATTATAGAGCATATTTTGTAGATGATAAATTGGTTTACATCTTTTCTGATTTGAACGTTGGTGTAAGAAGTGCCTCAACTAATTTTTATTATTTCCATAAAGGTGATCTACTTTACTTCAAAAAGGATGAAGTTGGATTTGATCCCGCTAATGTTAAAAGAAAAATGTCTGTTAAAAGCGAAATCTATTTCGATGGAGATGATGTTTTGGAGTCTGTCAAAACTGTCAGAGGTGAGTACGATGAAATAACACAAGAAGAATTAGATGAGATTCTAGAAGAAGCAAAAAAATTATATGAAGCAGCAATAGAAAAGAAAGCTAGTTCAAAGTAGAGATTATTGTGAGCTAATTTCTTTTAGAATTTTTTGCAATTCAGACTTTACTTCCGCTGTAGGGAATTTTTCCGAAGTCCAGATTTCAAATGACTTTGCAGCCTGAAAAATTAGCATATCTAATCCATTTATTATTTCAGCATTTGACTGCTTAGCAAAGGAAAGAAATCTTGTCATTTGAGGATTATAAACGAGATCAAAAACAATCTGATTTTTATTAAAAAACTTCTCTGAACTCACCACTGCATCATCAACTTCCGGAGTCATTCCAAGTGGTGTTGTATTAACAACCAGTTTGGAATTTTGAACTATTTCAATCAAGTCTGGTGGAGAATATTTTAAGACTTCGATTTCGTTAAAATTCATTTTATCACTTAAAACCTCTTTAAGATTGAAGGCTCTGTCTTCAGTTCTATTAATCAAATTAATTTTTTTAGGTTTGAAATGTTTAATCAATGCATAAACAACTGCTCTTGAAGATCCACCAGCACCAAAAATAGTGAAAATCTCGTCACTGATATCATTTTTATAAGGTAATAATGTTTCAATTATACCATTTACGTCGGTGTTGTAGCCAGAAAGATTTCCTTCAATGATTAAAACTGTATTAACAGAACCAATAATTGAAGCTTCGTCCGAAAGATGATTTAATAAAGGGATTATCTTCGTTTTATACGGTATCGTTACATTAAAGCCAACAAAGTTTAACGAAATCATTCCTTTAACAGCTCGCTTCAAACTAACAGAATCTACATCAAAAGGAATGTAGTAATAATCAAGACCCTTCAACTTTAAAGCAAGGTTATGAATAAAAGGTGAATATGTTTGCTTAATCGGATGGCCGATCAGACCAATTAAGTTAGTTTTTATTTTTAGTAAATCAGACATTAAATAGAATCAACTTTCACCGAGAAGTTTTTTGAATAATTTTGAGGAACGAATTTCTGGATAATCATTTTCAAATTCTTTCTTCATCTCAGGATTTAGTTCGAAAGCTTTTTTCAAACACTCTAAAGCATCATTAGTTCGATTAAGTATAAAATTTATCTTTGCTTTAGAGTAGTAAAAGTTGGAATCATTTGGATTCAATTGAATACATTTTTCAAATGCATCCAAAGCTTCAAGCCAATTGTTAGTTTCGAACAATACTTCTGCAAGACTATTCCACAAAGAGAGATTTTCCGGATCAAATTCTAATGCTTTTTTATATAGAAAAATTGATTCCTCAATTTCTCCTATTGAATAAAGTAAATCAGCTTTAGCACTCCAAGCTTCAGCATCGTCAAGTGAAATTGAAATTGCTTTATTAAAATCTTTAAGAGCCAATTTTGTTTTACCAATTGAGTCGTAACAATAACCTCTTGCCAAGTAAGCTTCATAATAATCAAATCCTATTTCAATTGCTTTTGTATAATAAGAGATTGCAGAGGTAATATCATTAACTTCTTCATATAAACTACCAAGATTGTAATAAGCAGTTTCATCATCAGGATCTAAACTAATTACTTTTTTGAAACAGAAAATCGCTTCTTCAAATTTTCCAATATCTGCATAGGCATTACCCTTATTATACCAAGCATTAATAAAATCTTCCTGAATCGCAGTTACAAAATCAAAACATTTTATTGCTTCTTCAATTTTATTCAATTTTACAAGAATAACACCTTTGTTAAACCATCCAATAGGGTTATAAGGATCAATATCAATAAAATTATCGTAAGATCTTAATGAATTTTCGTAATCACCTAAAGATTCAAAACAATAACCCATTTCAAAAAAACAATCAGTAAAATCAGGCTCAAGAGCGAGACTTAATTCGTATTGCTGAATGGCTTTATTAAATAATTGTTGTTTCTGATATAGAATACCTAAATTATAGTAAGCTTCGGAATTTGTCGGGTTAATTTCTATAGCTTTTTGTAAAGAGTCTTCTGATTGTTCGTAAAGATTAAGATACATTTCTGCGGCTGCTTTTTGAATTAGAGCTTCTTCATCATTTGGGTTAAGACTTAGAGCTTTTTCGAAGCATTCAAGGGAAAGCTCATATTCAAATAGACAGTAAAGTAAAACTCCTTTATGAGTCCAAAGCTCAGAATTATAAGGATAAATATTCAAAAGTTCATTTACAAGAAACAATCCATCTTCAAAACGACCAATTTCAATAGAATCTTCGATTAAGTCTTCAATTCTTTCTACTGAATCATAAAGGTAACCAGTTTCAATTAATTCTTTACATTTTCTCAGTTCATCATCAAAAGAGTCATTTTTTTCATAATTTTCATCAGATTGATAATTAGAACGATCAAAAATCATTTTCTCTCCGAAAAGTATTATTTATATTGTTAATGTATATTCAAACTGATATAAAAACAAGGAATGAATTTGTTGGAATTTGTTATAAATTTTATTAAAGATCTCGTTCTACTCTTCGTTTTTGAAAAAAAATTAAACTTTTTGTTGTACTCTTTAATTAAGAAAAATTTTTATCTGTCAAAACAGATGTAAAAAATAGTTTGAAGTTTCGAATCAATTCATTTTGTGAGAATAAAACAATATCACTCATAAATTTTTATTGATTTTTTTATCATTATTGTTAGTTTTACACATCAGTAAAAAATAAAAACTTAATATGCGAAAAGTAATTTATCCCGGAACTTTTGATCCTGTTACAAACGGACATATCGATATCGTTCGTCGTGCTGTTGATTTATTCGATCAGGTTGTGGTAACGGTAGCAGTAAATCCCTCAAAGCAACCATTATTTACTACTGAAGAAAGAGTTACAATGTTGAAAGAAAGTCTGAAAGAATTTGATAAAGTTATTGTTGATTCATTTGAAGGTTTGACTGTTGACCACGCTAAACAAGTTGGTGCGATTGGAATAATCAGAGGATTGCGTCAAATAAGTGACTTCGAGTTCGAATTTCAGATGGCATTGATGAACAGAAAATTAGCAGGTGATATAACAACAATTTTTCTCATGCCTCACGAAAGATATACTTATCTCAATTCAACTGTTATAAGAAATTTAGCATCTCTTAAAGCTAACGTGAGTAACTTTGTCCCACCAATTGTGGAGGAAGCGTTACGGAAAAAATTCGGCTAAGTCTAAGGAAAAATGCTTAAATAAAAAATTTTTATTGAAAATATTGATTATAGAGTATATAAACTCTTGATAATCTAAAACTTCTCAGATAAGTTTCATATGTAATTTTTTAAAAATACTTACGGGAAGTTTATGAGTCTCAGTCTTATCGCAAAATCAATCAAACCCTCCCCCACTTTAAAGCTTAATGAAAAGTTTGCAATCTTAAAAGAAAAAGGTGATCCGGTAATTCACCTTGGTGGAGGAGAGCCAAAAACAAAAGCTCCAATGGATGCAATGCTTGCTACCATTGCCCATGTTAATACAGGGGAAGTTCGTTATGCACCTGCTGATGGTATTCCAGCATTAAAACAAGCTATCATTCGGTACACAGAAGAATATTATGAAAGAAAAGTAAAACCGGAAAATGTTATTGCTTCAAGCGGAGCTAAGCAAGCAATTATGGTTGCACTTCAGGCAATTCTAAATCCTCAGGAAGAAGTTATTTTTCCTGCTCCATATTGGGTAAGTTATCCCGATATGGCTCGACTTATAGGTGCTATACCCGTTCCTGTTTTGCCTGAAGATGGAACTTTTTACCCAAGCATAAAGGACATCACAGATAGAGTCGGATCTTATACAAAAGCTGTGATAATCAATAGTCCAAATAATCCAACAGGTGCTATGTATTCTGAAGAATTCATTTCTGAGATAGTTGAATTCTGTGAGAAAAAAGATCTTTGGCTTATTATGGATGATATTTATCATAGATTGATCTTCGACGGTAAAAAACCCATTAACTGTTTTAAATACGCTAAGAAACTTGATGAAAGTTCAAAGATTATTGTCATCAATGGAGTTTCAAAGCAGTACGCAATGACAGGATATAGAATTGGTTGGGCTGTTGGTAATAAAAAAGTGATCGAAGCGATGGCTAATATTCAAGGTCATCAAACTTCAGGTCCTTCAGTTTTGTTGCAGAAAGCAGCTGTCGGTGCTTTAAATGGAATTCAATCAGGTGTCGAAAGTTTGAGAGCAACTCTGGAAAATAATAGAAATGTGATGATTGACTTGCTAAAATCTTTTGAAGGTGTAAAAGTTTCGAAACCAGATGGCACATTCTATTGCTTTGCTGATTTTTCTGCTTATGAAAAAGATTCAAATAAACTTTCAGAATTTCTTATTGATAAAGTTCAAGTTCTCACTGTCCCGGGGAAAGAATTCGGATTAGATGGTTATTTAAGATTAAGTTACTGCGGAGCAATTAAAGAAATTCAGGAAGGAATTGAAAGGATGAAGTGGGCATTAGACCCAAATTCGCCAAACGAACTTTACATTGGAGATAGAAAATTAGTGAGGGATTGGGCATGAGTAAATATTTAGAGTTCAATACACCTGCAAGTAAGCAAGCAACAGAACTTGCTTCCGATTATAGATTAAAAAATCAAGGTTTCACTAATCTCGACAGAGTTTATTGGAATCTACCTGATGAGGCACTATACGAAGAGGCTGTTTTCAGAAATGAAGGTAAAATTTCCAAACACGGTCCCCTTTTAGTTTACACAGGTAAACATACAGCAAGAGCTGCTGCTGATAAGTTTATAGTTCAGGAAAATAGTACAAAAGATAAAATCTGGTGGGGAGTTTATAATCGTCCGTTTAGTTCGGAAAAATTCAATCAATTAATGGGAAGAATTCAAGCATATTTGATTGGTGAAGAACTTTTTGTTCAGGATTGTTATGTAGGAGCAGACCCAGATTACAGAATGCCAATAAGAATAATTACGGAAAAAGCTTGGCATAGTCTTTTTGCAAGAAATATGTTTATCACTACTGAGAACAGAGATGAATTGAAAAAATTTGTACCTGAATTTACAGTTCTCTCACTTCCGGGCTTTAAATCTGATCCTTCTGTTGATGGAACAAGAACTGAAACCGCTATTATTTTGAATTTTGAACAGAGAATAGCAGTAATATTAAACAGTCTTTATGGCGGTGAAATAAAAAAATCAGTTTTTACATTATTGAATTTCCTATTGACTTTTGAAGACGTTCTTCCAATGCATTGCTCAGCAAATGTGGGAAAGGACGGAGATGTAGCATTATTTTTTGGTTTGAGTGGAACAGGTAAAACTACTCTTTCTGCAGACCCAAAAAGAAGATTAATCGGAGATGATGAACACGGTTGGAGTTCGCAAGGAGTATTTAATTTTGAAGGTGGATGTTATGCAAAAGTTATTCGTCTTTCCGCTGAGCACGAACCCGAAATATATGCGACAACAAGAAGGTTCGGTACCATTCTGGAAAATGTAGTTTTCGACCCTGTTAGCCGATATATTGATCTCGATGATGATCATATCACCGAAAACACAAGATGTTCTTATCCATTACATTTTATTCCAAATGTTGTTCCTGAAGGTTATGTTCACTCACATCCGAAAAATATAATCTTCCTCACTTGCGATGCATCTGGAGTTTTACCACCTATAGCCAGACTAAATCCGGCTCAAGCTCAATATCATTTTATAAGTGGATATACTTCGAAAATTGCCGGAACTGAAATCGGCTTAGGCATTGAACCACAAATAACATTTTCAGCTTGCTTTGGTGCTCCGTTTATGGTTCGTCATCCATTCGAATATGCTGCAATGTTGAAAGAAAGAATGTTAAAACATAATGTAAATGTTTGGTTAGTCAATACCGGTTGGGTTGGCGGAAGATTTGGTGTTGGAAAAAGAATTAGCATTCGTCACACAAGAAATTTGCTTAATGCTGCCTTAGAAGGTAATTTAGATAGAGTAAAATATCGAAAAGATGAATTATTCGGTTTTGAAGTTCCTACAACTTGCCCAAATGTTCCTGAAGATGTGCTTGATCCTTCAAGTAGCTGGGGGAATAAAAACGAATACTGGAAAAAATATGATGCATTAGCTGCAAGATTTATCGAGAACTTTAAACTTTTTGCAGATGGTTGCTCCGACGAGGTTAAATCAGCAGGTCCTAAAAGACTAAATAAATAAAATGATTTAAACTAATTAACCAAAACATCAATAAAAATTTAGGAGCTAATATGAAACAAATGTTTCAAAATCTTTTAATTCTTTCAGTTCTCGTTTTATTCTCTCTTGTTGAGGTTTTTGCTCAACAATGGATACCACAAACCAGTGGTACAACTGTAAGATTAAGACAAGTTAAAGCCGTTAACGATAACGTTGTATGGGCTTGTGGTGCAAGTGGTGTTGTTCTTCGTACAACTAATGGTGGCACGAATTGGGAGATTAAAACTCCAACCAATACAAGTGTTACCAATTATTCAATGG
>OGCI01001533.1_pt1 | contig 18836 bp, 13 predicted proteins | sample 1570021 | NCBI WGS metagenome assembly OGCI01 (sample SAMN06264664, study PRJEB24512) | hot springs metagenome | isolation source: Hot spring water | place: South Africa: Tshipise | collected 2015-06-21 | reverse complement strand
GGCGGACGCGCGTTGATGGAGTACGCCTACCGCCATGTTGCCCGCAAAGCCGGGCGCGTCCTGGCGGATCACCTGGAATATGCCTGGGCAGAAATTGGCGACTGGTTGAGGTGAAGCCTATGGGACTGGAGCGCATTGGCGCGGGGTTGATGCTGCTGGGTGCCGTGCTTCTGCTGGTGGGCGGCTTGCTCTGGCTGGCGGGGCGCTTCCTGCCCGATTTCAGCCGCCTGCCGGGGACGATTCGCATTGAAGGCGGCGGGGTGACCTGCATCTTCCCTCTGCTGGCTTCGATTGTCCTGAGCCTGGTGCTCACCATCCTGTTGAATCTGCTTGCCCGCTGGCTGAACCGATGACCGCCTGCGGCGCCCGGTGAGGGTTGCCCTACCGGCGGCTTACCGCAATCATCCAGCGGGCGACGGCAAGCAACTGCTCGTAGGGGATGGGCGGAGTGCCGCCCTGCCTGAGCGCGGTGAGGAAGGCTTGCCACGCGGCGGCGTGCCCTTTGTCCTGACCGCCTGTGCGTGTCTCTTCTCTGCGGTTGTTGCGGTACACCTCCAGACGGGTGAAATCCTCCAGCACCATGGCGGTGCCGCCGCAGAACACCTCCACCCGTTCTTTGGACATGGCGCGATCGCCGTTTGCAAGGTAAGAGACCGTTCCCAGCGAGCCGTCGGCAAAACTCAGGGTAAGCACGGCGTTATCGCCGCAGTAGCGACCGCCATCGGGCAGGTAGCGTGCCTCCACCGCAACCGGCGGTGTTCCCACCAGAAAGGTGAGAAAATCCACAAAATGACAGGCTTCGCCGACGATGCGCCCGCCGCCCACGGACGGGTCCTGCGTCCAGTGTTGCGGGGGCAGATAGCCTGCGTTGACGCGGTAATGCGCCACCAGCGGCTCGGCGCGCCCTTCCAGGCGACCTTTCATGCGCTGTGCCAGCGGGGCAAAACGGCGGTTAAAGCCCACCATCAGCAGGGGCAGGTTTTCGGTTTGCAGGGCGCGTTCAATTTCTTCCAGTTCTTCCAGCGTCAGCGCCAGAGGTTTTTCGCAGTACACCGCCTTCCCGGCGCGCAGGGCTTGCAGGGTCTGGCGGGCGTGTTGATGGTGACGGGTGAGGATCGCCACCGCCTGAATCTCCGCGGCGGTGAGGATTTCCTCTTCCTGCGAGGTGGCAAAGCGGAAGCCGAATTTTTGCGCGGCGCGGCGGGCGGTCAGTCCGGAAGCGCTGGCGATGCCCTCCAGACGCGCGCCTCCCACCCGCTGAATGGCGGGCAGGAAGGTCGCCGTGGCGTAGTTGCCCGCCCCCAGCACCCCGATGCCGGGCAACCCCTGCACGGCAGACACAGGCGGGCGCAGTTCAATGCGCCGGGTGGGGGTTTCCTCCGGCGTTTGCGGATAGGTGAGCAGAACACCCAGAAACGGCTCGTTGCGTTTGCCGGTGATGAGGGCGTAGGCTTCTGCCCCCTGTTCAATGGGAATGCGGTGGGAGATGAGGGGGTGCACATCCAGCAAGCCGCCTGCCATCAGGTCTACAACGGCTTGCAGGTTGCGCCCTTCCGTCCAGCGCACATAACCGATGGGGTAATCCTGCCCGCGCTCTTCGTAGGTGGGGTCGTAGCGCCCCGGTCCGTAGGAACGGGAGACCAGAAAGGTGAGTTCCTTCTCGTAATACACCTTGCGGGGCAGGTCCAGCCCCACGGCGCCGACGGCAACCACATGGGCGCGGTCCCGCGCCAGTGTGCCTGCCAGCGTCACCGGGTCGTTGGAACGGGCATCGGCGCAGATCAGCACGGCATCAAAGCCCTGCCCGGCGGTGAACGCCGCACCGGCGCTCTCCGCATCCGGTCGCAAAACGGCGCCATGAGCGCCCATGCGCTTTGCCAGTTCCACCCGTTCCGGGCTGAGATCCACGCCGAAGACATGACAGCCCGCGGCGCGCGCCAGCCCCACGCTGAGCAACCCCAGCAAGCCCAGTCCGATGATGGCAATGCGCTCGCCCACCTGAGGCTGTGCCAGACGAAAGCCGTGCAGGGCGATGGCGCCCAGCGTGGTGAACGCCGCCGACTCGAAATCCACGCTGTCGGGCAGTTTCACCAGCAGATTTTTCGGCACCACCGCATACTCAGCATGGACGGCGTACCCGCCGCCCGCACAAGCCACGCGGTCGCCGGGGGCAAAGCCCTCCATGCCCTCACCCACCTCAACGATGACCCCCGTTGAGGAATATCCCAGCGCCATGGCTTGATCCAGACGGTTGAATGCCGCCTGCAGGGTGGGAATCAGCCCTTCACGGCGGGCTTTCTCCAGCACCTGGCGCACCAGATCAGGGCGCGAGCGGGCTTTTTCGAGCAGGTTTTTCCCGGCAAATTCCACCACCATGCGTTCGGTGCCTGCCGAGACCAGCGAGGTTGCCGTGCGCACCAGCGCGGTACCGCGCCGCACCACCGGCACGGGGACTTCGGCAACTTCGGCTTTTCCATCACGCATGTTTTGAAGCAGTTGTTTCATGGGGTGTAAATGAGTACTCCCGTTTGGAATGGTCTGGACGAATGGAAGGAAGGTTTTCTGACCTCCCTGACAGATAGTGCCTTTCCGCAGGCATTCCGCCGTCCCCTCCCATTATACCCGCATGCCCGTAAAGCAAAAACAGGGCAATCCTTCCAGAGGACTGCCCTGTGTGCGGTTAAAGAACCATGCCTAGGACTCGCGCCAGTCGCTGGCCTGGTCAATGGCGGTGACGTCTTCCGGCGTCAGTTGCACGTTCAGACTGCCCAGAATGTCGCGCAGTTGCGCCACGTTATTTGCTCCGATGATGGGCGCGGTGATGGCAGGACGCTGGAGCATCCACGCCAGTGCCACCTGCGTGACGGTGGCGTTGTGCTTCTTACCCGTCTCCTCCAGCAAATCAATCAGGGCAAAGTTCTTTTCGGTGAAGAAACGCTTCAAGCCCTCGGCGCGGGCGCTGTCGGGAATCACGCCGCGGCGGTACTTGCCGGTGAGGAAACCGCCCTGCAGGGGGCTGTAGGGAATCACGCCAATGCCCTGATCCAGACACACCGCCTCCAGTTCACGCTCAAACTCGGCGCGCTTGACCAGACTGTAGGGCGGCTGCAGGCTGATGAAGCGGTTGAGGTTGTATTTGTCGCTGATCCACATGGCTTTCATCAGGCGCCATGCCGGTTCGTTGGACGCGCCGATGTAGCGCACCTTTCCGGCTTTGATTAAGTCGTCCAGGGCGCGCAGGGTTTCTTCCTGCGGAGTATCGTAGTGCGGCCAGTGGGTCTGGTACAGGTCAATGTAATCGGTTTGCAGACGCCGCAGGGAGTCCTCGATGGCTTTCATCACATGCCCGCGGCTTAACCCATCACCGTTGGGACCTTCCCACATGCGTCCATTGAATTTGGTCGCCAGTACGATGAGGTGGCGGTTCTTGCGGGCTTTCATCCAGCGCCCGATAATTTCCTCGCTGACGCCGCCGGGGTTGCCCGGCACCCATGCCGAGTACACGTCGGCGGTGTCAATGAAGTTGCCGCCCGCCTCGAAGTAGGCGTCCATCACCTCGAAGGCGGTTTTCTCGTCGGCGGTCCAGCCAAACTGCATTGTCCCCAGACAGATGCGCGCCACCTTCAGCCCGGAATTGCCCAATCTGCGGTATTCCATAGAGTCCCTCCTTTTCCGTGAACGATAACGGAATGATGTTTGAGAAAACGGGCGCTTTCAGCCCGTACGCTTATTATGCCTTCATTCACCGGTATTGTAAAGATACTTCAGGCTCAGGCACACTTCGGTTTCGGAGATTAAGTCGGTGCTGGTGGAAATCTGGTTGATCGATCCCAGGAAATTGGGCAGGTTGCGGATGCGCTCGTCCGGGATGGCGGCGCGAATCTGGTGGGCGATCCGGTCACCGTGGATGACGCGGTAGGGACGGTTGTGGAAGAAAGAGGGGGTGGTATCCACCGGTGGAATCAAGTCCAGGCGGTTGAATTCCTCTGCGCAAATGGAGTATGCCTGGCAGAGATGCGATTCGCGTTCGGGGAAGTTGTTGGCGCGCAGGGCTCCCTCCAGATAGGGTTGAAGGCGCGGCGCCATGTTCAGGCGCTGGAAGGCGCTCCCAAACCATTTGCTGTACGGGGCGTACCTGCGTTCGATCAGAAACGCCAGCCCGATGACAATCTGTACCAGCCGTGCGGTGATGATGCGCGATCCCAGATCGTCATGCACTTCGGCAGTGCGCCCGACAAAGGCTTCTTCCTGCCCCAGTTTCATCCACTGCGCCGCCAGCAGGTACATCCATATCTCGCGCGGGTAATACACCAGTTGCTGGCGCAGGCGTTCCAGCCCCAGATCGTCGTGCCATACCCCGCCGCCGGTCAGGCTGAGCAGTTTGTGCTCGGAGAAGGTCATCCAGTCCTGAATGGTGAGAGGAGTGTGGGTATCCCAGCCGATTTCTTTGCGGAAGTACTCCGGTATGGTGGTGATTTCAATGAGATGATCCACCGGTCCGTGCTGGAGTTTGCGCATCAGGCGCACCCCCTCTTCATCCGGCGGACCAAAATGGGTGGGGTAGCCCATGAACTGCACCGGCAGGCGCTGACGCAAAGCCTGAAAGAGAAAACTGCGTTCGGCGGTGTTGAAGGACGGCTCGACAAACAGCACCATGCGCGGTCCCCACATGTGATCGCGGGAGCGTTCGGTGTCCAGCCCGACTACATCCGAACCGTAGCCGACCAGGGCGGCAGAGTGGCGCAGTCCGGGGAAGGCACTGTCTACAATGGGACGGACGGCTTTGACATAGTACTGTCTGGATAATCCCAGACCCGGGATAAAAGGAACGGTTGCGGGATCAAACGGCTCACCCATATTCTCTCCACCTGGACTTTCTGAATAATAAGGGGGGAGAGAATGGGCGTTCATTCTTCATCTCCCGATGGCATGGCAGGCTGATCCACCCGAATCACATCGCCGTGCAGGTTAATCACCACCCGAAAGCCCATCATTCCCAGATAGGCGCGTGCTTCTTCCGGAATACCCACTTCCAGCAGTTGCTCGAACTGCTGATCCATGTTTTTTAATTGCTGTTCAATGATGGCGCGGGAAAAAATGTCATCCTGACCGAGCATTTGAGCGGTCTGTTCGCTGATGATGTCCTCGTGCCCGCGCATTTGTTCGCGCATCCATGCCAGCACCTGCCGATCGACCTGCTCGGCGGGGATGTGGCGGCGGAAGCCGCGGTCATTGACCACGTAACACGGCTCATCGCCCACATACGCCACCTCGACAGGCTGATCGAATTCATCAATGACCAGACCGGCAAACAGGGCTTGACGAGGCACGCTTTCATTATAACATCCTCAGGGCGTTCCTTGTTGAGGCAAAAACAGCCTTTTTGCATGAGGATTACCGCATTCTTTCTGTGCAGTGACTTACTCCCTGCGGATGCCGGGACAGAGCCTCAGGGGACAAAATGCCCTTTTTCCAGAATTTTTTCGACGCGGTCAATGATTTGCACAAAGGTTTTGACCACCTGCGGGTCGAACTGCAAACCAGCCTGTGCCTGAATGTACTGAAGGACTTTTTCGCGGGGCCAGGCTTTGCGGTAGGGGCGGTCGGTGGAGAGCGCGTCCCACACGTCCACGACTGAGAAGATGCGCGCCGCCAGCGGAATCTGCTCGCCACGTAAGCCGTAGGGATAACCGCTCCCGTCCCAGTGCTCGTGATGGAAGGTGGGGATATCCATTGCCGGGCGCAGGTAGGGGATGCGCGCTAGCCATTCGCGGGCATACAGGGTGTGGCGGCGCATGATTTCGCGCTCTTCTTCGGTGAGGAAGGAGGGCTTGAGCAGGATGGTATCGGGAATGCCCAGTTTGCCGATGTCGTGCAAAATGGCGCCGCGGCGCAGTTGAATCAGGTCTTCGTGGCTCAAGCCCATGGCTTTACCCAGTTCTACGGAGGCTTCCACCACCCGACGGGTGTGGTCTTCGGTGTTGCTGTCGCGCAGTCCCAGCGCCAGCGCCCAGCCTTCCAGGGTGGCATCGTAGGCGGTGGTCAGTTCGGCGTTGGTGCGCTGGAGATCCTCAAACAGGCGCGCGTTTTCGATGGCAATGGCCGCCTGTCCCGCCAGGGTGTTCAGCAGTTCCAGCCATTCCTGCGGCGCGGGAGAGACTTTGCGGCGGCACACTTCCAGCACCCCCACCACTCGGGATTTGCTGACCAGCGGGACGGTAAAAATCTGCTGGAAGCCTTTTTCCCACATCAGACGGTCGTGGGAGCCTTCGGGCAGGGTTGTCCATTCTACCTTTCCGCCGCTCAGTTTGCCTTCCAGCATGGCTTTGCCCACCAGCGATTCGCCCGGACGCACGCGGATGTGTTCCAGGCGGGTGGTGTTCAATCCCATCGTGGCAACGCAATCGAGGTGGAAATGGAGGGGGTCAAATTCGTACAGCAGGGCGGCATCCACTTTAAGCGTGCGCAGGCACTGCTGGAGCAGGATGTTGGCGGTGGCTTTCAGGTTGTGGCTGGAGGAAATGGCAGTGTCAATTTCGTGCAGGGATGCCAGTTGCTCCAGGCGGGTGTGCACTTCTGCATCCAGTTGCGCGCGGCGCAGGACGCTCCCGATGATATCACCCGCGGTCTGGACCAGGCGGACTTCCGCCTCGGTGAAGAGGCGGGGGTGTTCCACTGAAATCAGCAGTACGCCCAGATGTTCCTGACCGGCGCGTAAAGGAGCCAGTACGGCGCGCCAGCCTGCCGGAATCAGACGGGTGATGTCTTTGTTGGAACCTGGGTCGTTGTGCAGGTCTTCGCTGAAAATGGGATAATCCCTTTCAAAGGCTTTTTCCACCAGCCCGCCGCGCAGAGGGAAGGTTTTGCCCTCAAAGGGTTTTGCCCAGCCGCGCACTGCCAGCGCCTGGAAGCATTGATTCTCTCGATCCACCTGAGCGATACCGCCAGCCGGGGCGTCCAGCGTCTCCAGCAGGATATCCATGACCCTTTCAAGGAAGACGGTCACCTGCGACTGTTCGCGCGCCAGCGTGGAAATGCGGTTGAGGGCTTCGAGGTGTTTGAGGCGCAGGCGCAGTTGTTCCTGCGCTTCGCGTTCGACGGTCACATCGCGCAACACCATGCCAATGCGGTATCCCTGCGGGGTGGGCAGGGCAAAACTGTTCAGTTCACATATGCGCACCTGCCCGCTGGCATGCAGAAAACGGGCTTCGGTTTTCCGGTTGAAAAAGGGGCTTTTGCCGGTTTTCAGGGCTTCTGTGAATGCCCGCGTCAGTTTGGACAGCGCCGGAGGGGTGCGGTAAGCCGGCAGGGCAATGTGTTCGAGAACTTTCACAGTCGCCTGCCCCTGCATCTCTGCGCGGGGGTAGCCCAGCAGGCGTTCTGCGCCCGGATTCCATTCCGCCACCCGGCCGGTTTCATCAATCAGGATGAAGGCGTCGAAACTCTTTTCCAGCACCATCTGCATCTGGGCGGTTTGCAGGGCAAGCGCGTTCTGCGTCGCCTGGCGTTGCGCCAGTTCTATTTCCAGCATGCGCTGGTAATTTGCCAGCATGTGGTTGGTGAAGTACACAATGAGAATGAAAATGGCACCGATGAGAAATCGGAAAAGTACCTCCATTACGGGGGTGATGGGCACAGTGGAAGAGGGCAGGAGCCCTGCCTGTTCCACCGAGAGGGAGAGCAACAGCACGCCTGCCCCAAGCACAATGGACACCAGACTGCCTTTGAAGCCAAGAAGCAGCCCGGAAACGTAAATCAGGATGAGCATCATCCCTGCCATGGGGCTGTGCACCCCGCCGGTAAAGAGCATGATAATGGTGTAATGGACCCAGAACACCCCAAACAAAAGCAAGCGGATGACCCTTGAAGACAGTCGGGAGCGGGCAACCCAGATGCCCCCCAGCACCAGTAAGAAAATGCCGTTCAGGAAAAGAAACAGGGGGGCGGTGCGCATGGTCAGCCAGAGCGCCAGTACGCCTGCCGCAATCCCGCCGCCGGTGGTCAGAATGAGAATGTCCAGATAGGAGAATCGGGAGTCTGCCGGGGTCGGAGATTTTGCCGACCATAAGGCATCTCTGGAGAGATTGGAAAACAGAGAACCCGCCATAAAAATGAAACCACCCCTAAACCGGGGCAATTTTAACCCAAAACAGTGGGAATTACCTTACGAATTGATGAGAAAATGGTTACAAAATGGTAACAAATTTTCTTACCGACGCAGACTGTCGCGCCTGAGGGTGTTCAGGGCTTCACGGTAGTCCTGAACATTGGGCGGGTTAAGCGAGACAATGGTCTCCAGCAGGTTGATGGCTTCCATCACTTTGCCTTCGTCCAGATACAGATTGGCGGCGGCGTCCATCTGCGCCACGCCTTCCTCGATGCGCCCTTCGCGCACGTACAGGTCTGCCAGACGGCGGTACAGGTCCACATTGGCGCCCGCTTCGGCGATAAGGTCCTGCAGGAACTGTACTGCCTGGGCGCGCCTGCCGGTGCTTTCCATCAGGTTGATGAACGAATCCACCTCGCCCAGGGCGGCGGAGGCTTGCCCCATGCGCAGGTTTAACTGCACCAGTTGCAGGCGGGTCTGGGGGTTATCGGGCTGGATGGTGCGAATCTGTTCGTAGATGCGCAGAGCCTGCCGGAAATTGAGCCGCTGCATGTCAATATCCGCCACCTTGAGCAGAATCTCCACTCCCCAGGTGCGGTTCTGGCGGGACTGCTGGGCAATCTTCAACGCGTTGAGGTAGGTCTGACGGGCTTTGTCCAGTTCTGCCAGGCGGTAGTAGGCGTCTGCCAGTTCCATGTACTCTTCCAGGGCTTCGTCAATGCGTTCCTGCGTGACCAGCAGTTCGATCAGTTGCTCGCGCACTGCCAGATCCATGGGGTTCATCTGAAGCACACGGCGGTAAAGGCGCGCGGCGCGGGCAACTTCACCGCGCACGGCATAGAGTTCGGCAACCACCTGAAACTTGCGGCTGGCGTCTTCCCTGCGCCCTTCCTGCAGGAGCAGTTCGCCAATCTGTTCGTGCAGGGGCAGGTAATGGGGCGCCAGTTGCAGGGCGTAAAAGGCTTCTTCCTGGGCGGTGCGCGAAAGCCCCATCTGAGAAAGTTCCCGCACCCGCGCGATGGCTTCCACCACCTGACCGCCGCGCGTTTCCAGTAAAATCTCGGCGACAGGCGAGGGGGCGGCATCGGGCGCCGATTGTGGTAAATTCTCGCGGGCTTTGGTCAACAAATCGCGCCAGTCGGGGCGCAGGAGTTGGTCGCGCACCTGAAGACACAGAGTTTCCAGGCTTTTCAGGTCTTCCTCGCTGGCAACCGCATCAATGAGCGGCTCATAGGACTGGCGCAGGGCTTCCTGATGGGCTTCGGGCACCAGGGCTACATCGGCCTGCGCCAGCGCCTGCAGATACGCCGCCGCGGCTTCGGGGAGCATTCCTTTGTCCAGCAAAATTTTTCCGCGCAGAAGGCTGGCGGGCAGCAGGTATTCGGGGTGTTTGGCGGCTTCCTGCAGGTAGCGCAGGGCTTTGTCGCCGTCTCGATCTGCCAGCAGGTAGCCCAGGTCGTAGTACAGGGCGGCGTGGCGCAGTCCGGCATCGGCGGCGCGTTCCAGTTCGGCAATGGCATTGGTGACATCGCCCTGCATTTGCGAATCGATGGCCTGCCCAATGTGCAGTGCCATGCGGGTGCGGTCGCCCGCCATGCTGAGCGGACCGGTCACCCCGCGCGCCAGCGCGGCAAGCCCACTGCGCGGTGCGGCTTCGCGCTGGGTTTCCTCCACCTGATCAAACAACAGGGATGCCAGTTGCTCCAGTGCCTTCTGGCGCCCTTCTTCTACCGGGTTCAAGCCCGCGCCTTCGGCTTTGCGTTCGCCCTTGCCCTTTTCCTCACTGCGCACCGACGCCATGCGGATGGGTCCGGTGCTGCCTTTGGGGCGAGAGGGCGGCGGCAGGAGTTGATTGGTTCGCAACATGTGCAGGGCAAAACGGGCTTCCTGGCTTTCGGGCATCAGCCGCAGGGCATACTCCACCGATTTTAGCGCGCGGGGCATATCGCCGGTGCGCTGGAAGATGCTGGCAATGGCGATATACTCATTGATGGCTTCCATTTTGCGCCCCATGCGCTCATACACGGCGGCAAGCCGCTGGCGGGTAGGCAGGTGTTCGGGGTACAGGCTGAGCACATGCACCCAGTCTTCGATGGCTTTGTCCACATCGCGGGCGCGCAGGTGCAGTTCTGCCGCCTGCAGGCACACCTCGCTGGCTTCTTTGATTTTGCCCATGCGCTCGTAAATGCGCGTTAACTTCTCGTAGGGAACGGGGTCGGTGGGAGCAATTTTAGAGGCACGCTGATAACACTCCAGCGCCCGCTCCAACTCGCCCAGTTCAAAATACGCCAGCCCGAGGCTGGAGAGCGCCAGCGGGCTATCGGGCATTTCTTCCAGCGCCTGTGCATAAAACTGGGCGGCTTTTACCCAGTCCTGATCCCATGCGGCGGAATGCCCCTGATTCATTGCCTGTTGGAAAACTGCCTGATTCCCTGCCATATGCTTAAGAATAACATGAAATTTTGCAACCCAACCCGTATTTGCCAAACTGTTGGGAAACTGAAATGTGCCTCATGAGAGGGGCGTCATCTCTCCCCAGTTGATTCCCCAGCGGGCTTCGGTGGTGAGGGGAATCTGGAGCGGGAAGGCTGTTTCCATGACGCGCTGGACGAGTTTCGCTGTCTCCGGCAGTTCTTCGCGGGGGACCTCCAGCACCAGTTCGTCGTGCACCTGCAACAGCAGGCGCGCGCGACTGCCCGCCGCGCGCAGGGCATCGGGCAGGCGAATCATGGCCAGTTTGATGATGTCTGCGGCTGTGCCCTGAATGGGGGCGTTGATGGCTTCGCGTTCCTCGCGGGCTTTGAGTGCCGGGCTGGCGGGGTTCTTCAGGTTGGGGAAGTAGCGGCGGCGCCCCAGCAGGGTTTCCACGTAGCCCTCACGGGCGGCGCGGCGGCGCAGGTCGTCCAGGTAGCGTTTGACGCCGGGGAACTGATCGAAGTATGCCTTGACGAAGTTTTCGGCTTCTGCCAGAGTCAGGTCGGCGGAACGGCTCAAGCCAAAGGCGCTCATGCCGTAGATCAGCCCGAAGTTAATGGCTTTGGCGTGGCGGCGCATCTCGCGGGTGACCGCCTCGAGCGGTACGCCGTACACCGCCGCCGCCGTGGCGGCGTGGATGTCCTGCCCGGCGCGGAACGCCGCCAGCATGGCTTCATCGTTTGCCACATGTGCCACAATGCGCAGTTCGATTTGCGAGTAATCCACCGAGAGCAGAACCCAGCCTTCGTCGGCGATGAAGGCTTTGCGCACCTGCCGACCCAGGTCGGTGCGGGTGGGGATGTTCTGCAGGTTGGGGTCGGAAGATGCCAGCCGTCCCGTGACCGAGCCAGTCTGGTTGAAGCGGGTATGCACCCTGCCCGTGCGCGGGTTGACCTGCTGAGGGAGGGCGTCTACATAGGTGGATTTGAGTTTGCTCAACTCGCGGTTTTCGAGGATTAAATCCACCACCGGATGTTTGCCGCGCAATTCTTCCAGCACCTCTGCCGAGGTGGAGTACAGCCCGGCGCTGGTCTTCTTGCGGCGGTCGGGCGGCTCCAGGCGCAGTTCCTCAAAGAGCACCCGCGATAACTGCTGGGTGGAGTTAATGTTGAAGGGATGTCCCACCAGGGCGTAAATTTCTTTTTCGATCTCGGCAAGGCGCTGGCTGAGTTCCACGCTCATCCTCTGAAGGAAGGGCGTATCCAGCAGGATGCCGTTCCACTCCATTTCCGCCAGCACCGGCACCAGCGGCATTTCCACTTCCTGAAACAGGCGGGTGACGCCCGCTTTGAGCATGCGCTCTTCCAGGATGGGCTTGAGCCGCAGGACAATCTCAGCGTCGGCGGCGGCGTAGGGGGCAACCTGAGCAACGGGCACCTGCGCCATGGTGCGCTGGTTCTTTCCCGTGCCGATGAGTTCCTCGATGTGGGTCATCTGCACCCCCAGGTAACGCTCTGCCATCTCTTTCAGTCCCAGGTAGTGCGAGGCGGGATCCACCAGCCACTCGGCGATCATGGTGTCGAACGCCAGCCCCTGCGCCTCGATGCCTGCCAGGCGGAGCGCCAGCAGATCGTACTTAAGGTTTTGTCCCACTTTGGGCTTGCCGGGGTCATTGAGAAAGGGCGACAGGGCTGTGCGAATGTTCTCCAGCGGCAGTTGGGGTTCGGCGGTGAGGTGTCCTACCGGCAGGTAGTAGCCTGTGCCGGGCTCCACCGCCAGCGAGATACCCACCAGCGTGCCGGTCAGCGGGTCGGTGGAGGTGGTTTCGGTGTCCAGGGCAATCCATTCGGCTTGCGCCAGGTGTACACACAGGTCTGCCAGCGCTTCGGGGGTGTTCACCACCACGGTGTTCAGGTCGTGCAGGGGCGGGATGCCCACCCGCACCATCTCTTCGCCAAAGAGCGATAACTGACCCACTGCCGCCGGTTCCGGGGGGATGAGGGGAACCTGCTGTGGGGCATTGCTGGCGGAGACGCCGAAGATTTTCTCCAGACGGGTGATGAGCGAGCGGAACTCCATGCGGCGGAAGAACTCAATGACCCTCTCCACGGGGATGGCATCGGTGCGGGCTTGTGCCAGTTCCAGGGTGATGTGCAGGTCGCGTTGAATGGTTGCCAGTTCGCGGCTCATGAACGCCGCTTCGCGCCCTTCTTCCAGTTTCTGGCGAACTTTGGCGGGCAGTTCGTTCAGGTGGGCGTAAATGTCTTCCAGATGTGGGTAGTCCTTCAGCAGGGCAAGAGCAGTCTTCTCGCCGATACCGCGTACGCCGGGGATATTGTCGGAGGGGTCGCCTGCCAGGGCTTTGAAATCCACCACCTGATCGGGACGCACGCCCAGGTAGGCTTGCACGTCTTCAGGGCGGATAAAGTCTCTGGCTTCGCTGAGTTTGTTCCCCGCCAGATTGACGGCAATGCGCTCATCCACCAGTTGCAGAAGGTCGCGGTCGCCGGTGATGATCTTGGCGCCGAAACCCTGTTTGACCGCCTGATGGGCGATGGAGGCGATGATATCGTCGGCTTCGTAGCCGTTCAACTCCAGGCGGGGGAACCCGAAGGCATCCACCAGTTCGCGGATGCGCTCCATCTGGGCGCGCAGGTCGTCGGGCATTTTGGCGCGGGTGGCTTTGTACTCGGGGTAAATCTGGTCGCGGAAGGAGTAACCGCCGTCAAAAGCCACCGCCAGATACTCGGGCTTTTCCTGCTCCAGCAGGCGCAGGAGCACGCTGGCAAAGCCGTACACCCCGGCGGTGGGCTCGCCGCTGGCAGTGGAAAGGCGCATTCCAGAGGTGGTGAGGGCAAAAAAAGCGCGATAGGCTAAGGCATGTCCATCAATCAGATACAGCACAGGGGGCATGAGGCGCTCCACAAAAGGTCAATGGGATGTGTCCGTGGATGAGGAAAGCCGCGGCAAATTGTCAGAGGAAGATGGCAACAGGACGCCCTGACGGCGGCGGGTTTCCTCAATATAGTCGCGCAGGAGGCGCGGCGAGGGCGGCTGGGGACCGCTGACGATGAGGTAGCCGCTTGCCCAGAAATCGCCGGAGGGGTTTTCCTCTGCCAGGGCGGGGAAGTGCTCAAAAATGAAGGAGGAGGTGCGCTGGCGAATCACGCGGATGAGCGTCGCCGGGGCAATGGACGGGCTGACCTGCACCGACCACTGCATGTACTGCGGGCGTACGGCAATGCCTTCCAGCCGCCAGCCAAACGCCAGGCACAACTGCTGGACGCGCTGGCTGACCTGTTCGCCCAGCGCGCCGGTGAGGAAGTGCGAAGGCAGGCGCGGGATGAGCACGCAGGTGTAGAAAATCTGGCTGAACGCGGTGGAGACCGGTTCGATTTGCTGGATGCTGGTTAAATCGGGCAGGACGGTGGCATGGTTGACCGCCAGTTCCTCTTCTTCGGGCAGGAGGGCGGGCAGGGTTTCGGCGCTGGCAGACTGCGCGGGGGCGGGTTCGGGTTCGGGAGGCGGAGGTGCTTCCACAGCAGGCGCTTCGTGGATGGGAGGGGCGGGCGTCTCCACGGAGACGCGCGGCAGGGAGAGGTCAATCTCCGGCACCCACTCTGTGGCGGGCTGGGGGTCGGGCGGGGGCACGTCGCCCAGCAAATCTGCCAGCGAGATTTGTTCGGGCAGGTCTTCTTCTGCGGTTTCTTCCTCAGGCGGCAGGGTTTCGGGGAGCCATGCCGCAGGGGAGGCGGGTGCCGCCCGGGGCTGAGGAGGGACGGTTTTTTCCGGGGAGGCGGGTGCGCTGCCGTTGGTGAGGGTGCGGGTCATCTGCAGGGCTTCGGTGCGGATGCGGCTGAGAGGCGTTTTGAGCGGGTATACCAGCCCCAGCGCCATGTGCGGGGTCAGCGCGGTAACGTAAAGGATGCGTTCGCCCAGTTCTTCGCTCAGGCGGGCAAAGCGCACCACATCGGTGGCTTCTTCCATCTCCCACAGGCGTTCGATCTGCGCCTTGAGGGCTTCGGCGGCGGAGGTGCGGACAACCTGCGCGCCACTGCGGTGCAGAATTATTCCGCCTTCAGCGGTGCTGTTTGCCAGCAGATGTTCCAGAGCCTGTTCGTCCACCCAGACGGGCAGTCCTTCCTCTCCGGCGGGCGGCGGGGGCTCGGCGCTATCCAGCCCTGCCAGCAGGTCGAGTAAATCGGGCAGGTAAAAGGGGCGGGAAAGGTATCCGTGCGCGGGGATGTCGCGTACGGCAGGATGCTGAGGGTCGTTTTCGGGGGGGATCAGCACCAGTTTCAAGCCGGGGTGGTCGTGCAGAAGGACAGCGCTCAGTTCGGCAAGAGGCAGATCCGGCAGGTCGCAGTCGAGGATGACGATGCGGTAGTAGGGGTTGACCACTGCGGCGGCGGCTTCGCGGGCACTGCTCACCAGGCGCACCTGATAGCGCCCTTCCTCTTCGAGGCTTAGGCGGATCAGTTCGCCAAAGGCGGCGTGCGGCGTGGCAACCAGAACCGAGGCGCTCATACGATACTTTTAGTGTATCACAAAAGCACCACAAGGATACAGCCCTGCTTTCCTGAAGAAAAAAGCCTCTCCCGCGGGGAGAAAGAGCGGGAATGAGGGTGCACTACTCCCTGCTGTCACTCGGGGATGCGCCGTTCCACTCCACCACCAGAATATCCCCGTTGGCGGGGATGTAGCGGGGCGCCTCTTCCAGCGGGATGGCGTGCGCCTGACAGTACAGGGTCGCCAGCGCCAGTCCATGCCCGAACACCAGCACGGTCTGCCCCTCGTGCTGATGGGCGATGTCGTCGGCGGCGGCGCGCACACGTGCGGCAACCTGGGTGACCGTCTCCCCGCCGGGGGCAGAGGTGAGGGCTGGCGCGCGGCGGATGGCTTCCAGTTCGGCGGCAAAGCGTTGGGCAATTTCCGCGTGGGTCAATCCCTCAAACACCCCCTGATGAATCTCACGCAGGCGCTCATCGATGCGAATCTCCAGCCCCAGACGGCGTGCTGTGGGGTGTGCCGTTTGCAGAGCGCGGCGCAGGGGACTGGCATACAGGGCGCCAAATACCACCCCTGCCCGTGCCAGCCGTTCCGCCATGGCTTCAGCCTGCGCCAGTCCCGTGGGGTTGAGAGGCACATCGCGCCAGCCCTGCCAGCGCCCCTCGCGGTTCCAGTCGGTCTCGCCGTGACGGATCAGCCACAGGACGGCGCTCATCCGGCGGGCACCTCGCGGGACTGGGGTTGATTTTCGGGCAGGCGCGCGGCGCGCAGCACCAGCACGATGCCGATGACGTACATGATCAGGCACAGCACAAAGGGCAGGTTGCGGTCGATGGAGGACAACTGTCCGGCAATCCAGCCGAAGGGCGAGGTGGCGGCAACCAGCGTCGCCACAAACAGCGCCATGAGGCGGGCGCGCTCTTCGGCGTTCATTGTCACCACCAGCAGGCGGTCCATCTGCGTGCCCAGCACGGCAAAACTGCACGTCTCGATGGTTACCGAAAGGAACAGCAGGGGGTAATTGCCCGCCGGGGTGAGCAGGAGAATGGAATATGCGACCATATAACCCAGAAATGAGAGCACCATGGGGTTGCGGAAATGCACACCGCGCAGGCGCGGGGTGATGAGGAAGAAAAAGGTAAGCATGATGGCAGACTTGGCAATGGGGAAGAACGAAAGGTGCGCCGCGGGGATGTGCAGTTTCTCGGTGACCAGAATGGACCAGAAGGTATTGCTCACTGTGGCGGCAATGGAAAAGGCAAGGTGAATGCCGAGCGTGTACAGAGTGGCGGGCGAGCGGAAGAGGATGCCCAGCACGTCGCGGTACTCCAGCAGAAGGGAGAAGATACTGCGGTGGCGCGTCTCTTCCATGCGGATTTTGCCCTGGCGCGTCTCGGTCACCATGGCGTTCATGACGATGAACTTGGCAGTCATCATCACGCACGCCAGCAGGAGCAAGCCGCGCATGGTCGGCACCAGTCCAAAGCGGGCGATGAGCAGTCCTGCGATGGGCGCAAAGAAGACAGCCAGTTGCCCGGCAATGTAAATCCACGAGTAGATTTCCACCAGTTCTTCGGGATCGGTGTCTTCCACCAGCACCAGCGTCCACGAGTTGTGGGTGACGCGCCAGGCGCTGTTGAACGGCACGGCGGCGAGGAAGGAGTAGAAACTGCGCGCAGTTGCCCACAGCAGGGTGGGGATGCTCCAGGAAAGGGCGTCAAAGATGAATGTAGTGCGCTTGCGTCCCAGTTTATCGGTGATGATGCCCCCCAGCAAGCCCCAGAAGAACTGCATCGCCAGCCCCAGGCTGACCAGCAAGCCGATTTGACTGTCGGTCAAACCCAGCGCCCGCATGTACACCGAGAAGTAGGGAGCGTAGAGGTTGAACGGAATACCCCACAGCGGTTCCGAGAGGATCGCGCCGCGGGCATTGCCCCGCACATTTTTCAGGGTCTGAATCAATGGATGTGCCATGCCGTTTCCTTGCCTGATTCCAGAATCAGGAAAATTGTACCGTAATTCACGAATGGGTGTGAACCTTCGCAGTGGTTTGGAATAGGGAGACCTGTCCCAGAGAAATAGGGTTGAGTGTCCCTGTGGTTTTGTGTACTTATCTTCTACAATCCAAATGGATTGTTCAATGAACGATCTCAACATCATCAACCTGCATTAAGGAGTGATCTATGGCAAGCATTTCCACATTTTTCAAGGGTGAAAACCTTGATTTACAGGACCCTTCCTGGGTTAAATTCCTTTTCAATGACCGCCGTGCTGCCTGGGTGTGGCTTGTAGTGCGTATCTGGCTGGGATGGCAGTGGATTGATGCCTCCCTGCACAAAATCAACAATCCTGCCTGGGTGGTGACGGGTGAAGCGCTCAAGGGATTTTGGGCACGGGCTGTTGCCGTACCTGAGCCACCTGCGCGACCGCCAATCGCCTTTGATTGGTACCGCGCTTTCATTCAGTATCTGCTGGATGCACAATCGTACACCTGGTTTGCCAAACTGGTGGCTTATGGTGAACTGCTGGTTGGTATTGGACTGATCGTTGGCGCAATTGTGGGTATTACCGCCTTCTTTGCCGCGTTGATGAACTGGAACTTCATGATGGCTGGTACTGCCAGCACCAACCCGTTGCTCTTCCTGGTTGCTATTCTGCTGATTCTGGCGTGGAAAGTGGCAGGTTACTATGGCGCTGACTTCTTCATCCTCCGCTGGTTGAACAGCAGAAAGAAGATATCTCAAACGGCTCAATCATAACGATATTCCTTACTGGTACACAACAGGCGGCTCGTTCGGGAAACGAGCCGCCCATTTTTATCCTTTTTTTATCAGGTCGAAGATATGATGCTCTACTGCGTAGGTCGCCAGTTCGACACGGTTGGAGAGGTGCAGTTTCTCCAGGATCACACTGACGTGGTTACGAACGGTTTTTTCACTGAGGTGCAGGGTTTTGCCAATCTCGGCGTTGGTCTTGCCCTTTGAAAGTTCTGCCAGAACGCTTAACTCGCGATCTGAAAGGCTGCTGAAAACATTTTGTTCCGCTTTGCGTTCCATTTCCCGTACATAGTTTAGCAGGCGCGTTGTGGTAGTGGGGTCGAGCAGAGATTCGCCACGTGCTACCGTCTGAATGGCGTTGAGCAGGACGTCGTTATCGGCTTGTTTGAGTATGTAACCTGCCGCACCTGCATGAATAGCGCGCATCACCAGGTCATCTTCGATAAAAGAAGTGAGGATGATGACGCGGGTATGTGGAAAACGCTGAACGATTTGATGGGTGGCTTCGATGCCGCTCTGACCAGGCATACGAATATCCATCAATACGATATGTGGCTGAGTTTCCTGGATGACGCGCAGAGCCTGGGAAAGGTCGCTGGCTTCACCTACCACTTCCATGTCGGGGCGGTCACCGATGAGGGTTGTCAATCCTATGCGGACCAATGCATGATCATCAACAATGACAATTCGAATGCGGTTCATTCTCGAGTCCATTCTGGTGGAGAAGTTCTTTCTGGTGGAATTACCAGGGCCAGGCGGGTGCCTTTTTCGGGAGAGCGGTTGCTCAAAGTGAGGGTTCCCCCCATCATTCGGGCACGCTCGCGCATGTTGCGTAATCCATATCCTTCACGGATCTGAGCGGGCAATCCTGTACCATCGTCTTCCAGAATCAGCAGGGTGTTCCCTTTCTCGTCCTGGTGAAGATGCAGGGTTACGCGGCTGGCACCTGAATGGCGTACCACGTTGGAAAGTGCTTCTTGCAAAATAGCCAGCAAATGCCCAGAGTGCCGGGGAGGAAGCGTCCAGTT
>OGCI01001532.1_pt1 | contig 18838 bp, 20 predicted proteins | sample 1570021 | NCBI WGS metagenome assembly OGCI01 (sample SAMN06264664, study PRJEB24512) | hot springs metagenome | isolation source: Hot spring water | place: South Africa: Tshipise | collected 2015-06-21 | reverse complement strand
AAAAAATGATTGAATATGAGAAAAAATTAAAAAAAGTTTTTGATTCAATTTGGAAAAAATTTTATTTAAAAGAATAAATTTAATCTCTATATTTATCTTTGGGAAAATTTGTAGCAAATGAAAAGAGAAAAAAAGATTCCCTGGCTTGATAGTCTTACTAGACTTTAAAAAGAACAAGGATGTCTTTATATAGAGTTGCCCTCTTTTCTTTTTCCTATTTTCTTTTCATTCCCTCGTCCATTGTGTTAACACATTAATGTGTTAATACATTAGTGCGGTCAGAGAAGGTGGAGAATTAGATAAAAAATGATAAAATGATTAGATAAGAGATTAATTAAATGATAAAATGTTCAAATAAGGAATTCGTAATTCATTTTGATTCGTAATTAGTAGGTGAAATGCAAATTCGTTTTGTCAAAGCAAAATCAATTTTAAATCACTCAAAACTTGGTGGTTATACCCTTAATCCTTATCTTGGTTGTCCTCATAATTGTGTTTATTGTTATAACCAGCATTTTCTTAGCAAAATTCGGCCAGGTAAAGAAAAATGGGGTGATTTTTTAGAAATAAAACTCAATGCGCCAGAAATTTTAGAGAAAGAAATTACCGGTAGATATAAAAACCAGCAGGAAGAAGTTTTTCTTTCTACAGTGACTGATCCTTATAATCCTTTAGAAAAACAACATCAATTAACCCGTCGCTGTTTAGAGATTCTGGCTAAATATCAATGGCCAGTTCAGATTTTAACCAAATCTGATTTAGTTTTACAGGACTTAGATGTTTTTAAAAAATTTCGTCATCGCATCGAAATTGGTTTTACTATTACGATTTTGGACCCGAGTGTCCAAATGATTTTTGAGCCAGGCGCCGGTCCAATTGGAAAAAGGATTGAAGCTTTAAAGAAACTAAAAAAAGCTGGCTTTAAAACCTATGCTTTTGTTGGCCCAATTTTGCCTCATTTTACCAATTTAAAGCAGATTTTTGAGGTTTTAAAAGATAAAACTGACAAAATCTGGTTTGATACTTTAAATACAAGAAAAGAAAACTGGCAGGGCTTAGAAAGGGCTTTAAAACTCCATTATCCACGTTTTTTGTCTGAATATAAAAAAATCTTCTTTGAGAAAAGAAAAGAATACGAGATTCAATTAAGGGAAGAGATCGAATTTTGGGCCAAAAATTTCAGAATCTCTCTAAAAATTTGTTTCTAAAAATTATCCAGATTGCTCTTTTACAATAATCTGATATAATTGTTCCTCGGTATAACAAAAAGTTCCTTGACGAACATGACCAATAATTTCCCTAAATATGGCTAAAATTCCAGAGATTAAAGACACTAAAAAACTCTCTTTAGATTTTATTGCTGGCTTAATTGCTGGCGGGGGTTCTTTTTTAGTGGTTCCTTACAGAAAGGGAAAACAAACGGTTTTTGTTTTTCAATTAAGGTTGCATTTTAATGATCGAAAGCTTGTTTTTGCTGTCCGGAACAGTTTGGGTTTAAAAGAACCAGTTTATGAATTTTACCATAATAACCGACACTCTGCTTTATTATTAGTACGGAAAAGAGCAATAATTGAAAATATAATTATTCCTGCTTTTGAAGGCCGATTATCTGGTTTAAAAGAACAACAATTTCAAAGATGGAAAGAAAGATTTTTTGAGGAAAAAAAGAAATGGCGATATCGGTATGGTCAGCGGGCGTATTTATCAGAAAGATTTTCTCCGCCAGAGCCACACATTTCTTCATCTTCCACCATTTCAGAAGAAGAGAGTAAAAAATCAATGATGGGAGTTGGGGAACTTTAGGAGATTTAAGAGTCAGTTAATTTTTTTACTCCAATTAGTGCCATCATCGCTTTTAGTTCTTTAGGTTTTTCCTGCCAGAAGCGAGGCTCGCCCAAATGGGCGGCCCGGCGAAAGAAAAAATATTTATTTTTTAGACAATAAGTACATTCTTTTATTTCTTCAATGTTTTTTGGTCTGATGCCATTTTTTATTACCTCTAATTTAATGGCTAATGGTAAATCGATGAAAAGTCGATTTTTTCTTTTAATTAAGACTTTTTGAGAGAACTTAGTTGCCACATCTTCTTGAACTTCAAAATGACAAGAACAGATTTTTGGACCAACACCAACAAGAATATCTTTTTCTTGTGAACCAAATTTATTTTTCATTATTTCAATCACTCGTCGAATAATACTTCTAATAATTGCCCGCCAACTAGCATGAGCCAAACCAATAACTTCTTTTTTTAGTTCAAAAAAGAAAACCGGAAAACAATCAGCCGCGATTAAAGAGAGATAAACATTTTTTTACCAGTAATTAGTCCATAAACAAGATTGGGAAATTTCTCAAAAATTCGAAAGTAGAGCACAAGAAACATATTCTATCATAGAAACTTAAAGAGGAAAATTCTTTGTCTTAATGTGTTAACACGCTGGGCGATGAGAGAAAAATCAGGGTGGAAGACGAACAAATCAAATCTGGTGACAGTCACCTCAACGAACAAATCAAATCTGGTGACCAATCTGGTGACAGTCACCTCAAAAATGATTCTAAAATTGTGAAATAGATTGTAAATTTTAACTACTTTGAAAACGAATTCTTTCGACTAATTTTTTACCGAATTTTTCGTTGATTTTTTTGAGAAGATTTTTTTCGTTTAATTTTATTTCTTGAGCAATGACTGAACTTAAAACGGAAAGTGATAAAATGCCATTTTTAAAATGTAAAATTTTTACTCTTTTTAAAATTTTTTGACCAAATTTTTTTAGCAAAACTTTTTTAAACTCTTCAATCACTAAAGCAGCTGCTACTTCTTTTTCTAAACCAGCTCGAACGATTGACCGCCAAATTAAAGAACTTATTTTTCTCATAAGATAGTAATATTTATTTTTTCACTTTCTATTGGTTGATCCATTTCATCAATTGCTTCTAAGAAAAGTTCATAATTGCCTGGCAAAAGAGAGTCAAGCCAAGTCACATTTAAACGAGCCAGAGGGAAATTAGTTATTTGAGAAATTATGATTTTCTCACCGCCTAATCTTTGAGCATAAATTTTGATTTCTTTGAAACGAATTTGAGGCAAAAGAAAAGAAAGAGTTAGAGGAAATTGTTCCTCATAAATAATTTCATTATTTTTTGGATTCAACCAGATGATTTTTGGCTTAAAAGTTTGAGTTAGATTTATATTTACTTGAGCCAATCCCTGGTTATCAATATCATCATAAGCCCTAATAATGATTTTATGAGAACCAGATGATAATCCTGAAATATTTAAAGATGAAAGATAAGGAGGAGAATAAATTAGATCACCTATTTTTTCATTAACTAATACTTCAATTCTTCTTAAGCCACGTGGGGCTGATGCTTCAATCTCAACAGTCAAGAGATTATGGCTAATATTTTCTCCTTGTTTTGGTGAAATAATAGTTATTTTTGGTTGATGCCAAGGAGTATGCAAATCGTCATATTCAGTTGGTGGAGTTTCTAAAATAATACCCTTTCTTTTTGCCCAATTTTGAATCCCTTGTTCCCAACGCTGATAGATTGGATCATTGGCTGGATTTTCTGGGACCTGTCCACGAGGATTATCTTTGTCAACAAAATGAAGGATTGAATGATAATTTTTATATTTTTTTTCAATAATAAATGTTTCCGGAGTTAAGTGAGTCGCCAGTTTTCCTGAAGCTCGATCAATTTTAAGAGTTATCTCAGGAATTTCTCCTCGTAAAATAGGTTTTTCAATTACTTCTGATTCTGGAAGATTGAAACTTTCAACTGGTGAATTTTTCAACACCTCTTTCATAAAATAATTCCAAATTGGGGCAGCAACTTTTGAACCATCAGCCCCTCTTTTCATCTCCTCACTTCGTGTATTACCAACCCAAACGCCAGCGACCAGAGAAGGTGTATAACCAATTGTCCAGGCATCGCGCCAATTTTGGGTCGTTCCGGTTTTGGCTGCCACCGGTCGATCATCTAAGATTAAATAATTTTTTTCGCCAAAAATAAAAGCCCGAGCTTTATTATCAGATAGAACATCATTAATTTTTTTAGCAATTTGTGGTTCAAAAATCTTTTCTGGCGTTACTTCTGGCTTTTCTTCTAAAATTTTTCCTCTCTGATCTTCAACTTTTAAAATGGAAAAAGTTGGGATTTTTAATCCCTGGCGAGCAAAAATACCGAAGGCTGATGTATGTTCTAGAAGTTTAACCTCAGCCCCACCTAAAACAATAGCCAAACCGAAACGAGAACGATCAGAAAAGGTGGTATAACCCATTTTTTCCGCTAAATCAAGAACAGAATCAAGGCCAGCTAAATAAAGGGTTTTGACCCCGGGAATATTTAAAGAACCAGCTAAAGCCTTACGCATAGTCAAAGGTCCCCTTTCTTTTTCATCATAATTTTTTGGAATATAATCTTTACCAGTACCATCAGGACCAAAATTTGTTATCACATCAAATAAAATCGTCTCTGAGGTATAGCCTTTTTCAAAAGCCTTAGCATAGACAACGGGTTTAAAAGAAGAACCTGGCTGACGAGGAGCAAGAGCAACATTAACATAGCCGTCAATTCTTTCATCAAAATAATCTTTTGAGCCAATCATAGCCAGTATCTCTCCTGTTTTTACCTCAATGGCCACTAAAGCAGCATTATTGGCACCAAATTTTTTTAAATTTTCCTCATTTTTTCTAATTGCCTCTTCAGCAATTTTTTGTTTTTCTAAATCTAAAGTGGTAATGACTTTTAAACCACCTTGTTCAACTAAACGATGACCATATTTCTCTATTAATTGTTCTTTTATAAACATGACAAAATGTGGGGCAATTATTCTTTCTTTTCTCGGTTTAATTTTAGCCAAGGTTTCGGTTTTTTTTGCTTCCTCTTTTTCTTTGTTGCTAATAAAACCTAATTCAGCCATTTGATCTAAAATATAGTTTCTTCGAGCCAAAAGTTTCTCTTTATTTTGACCATAGGGCGAATAATAGGTCGGAGCTTTAGGCAAGGCAGCCAAAGTGGCTGCTTCATCAAGAGTTAATTTCGAAGATTTTTTACTGAAATAAATCTGAGCGGCTGCTTCAACGCCATAAGCACTTGAACCATAAGGAATTTCATTAAAATACATTTTCAAAATCTCATCTTTGGAGAATTTCCTTTCAATTTGATAGGCAAGAATAAGCTCACGAATTTTTCGGGCAAAGGTTCTTTCTGGTTTCAAAATAGCATTTTTTATCAGTTGTTGAGTGATGGTTGAGCCACCTTGAATTTTTTTACCACCGCCGAAGATATTTGCAATGATAGCTCGAGCAATACCTTTTAAATCAAAACCTTTATGTTCAAAAAAATTTCGGTCTTCAACAGTAATGGTTGCATAAATAAGATTTTTTGGAATATCTGAAATTTCAACCAATGTCCTTCTTTCTTCGGTAAAAATCTCATAGAGAACAGTTTTTTCTTCTCGGTCATAAATTTTTGTTGACTGAATAATCTCTCTTTCTAAAAATTTATCTGGATCTGGTAAATCTCTTGAGATCCAAACAAAAATTGAAGCTAAAATAGCACAACCAAGGAGAGTAAAAAATGAAAGGAGAATAATTAGTGTTTTAAAAATCTTTCTCCTCTTTTTCTTTTTTAATTTTCTTGGGCTATGGATTTTTTTTGATCGCCAACCGATTTTTTTAGAATGATAAATCATAATTCTTTAGTTAATAAAGCGGCACCTAAAATTCCTGCTTTTTCTCTTAAGCGGGAAATTAAAATTTTTGATTTTATTTCTTTGACCAACAGCCAGGGTTTAATATTTTTTAAAGCGATTTTTATAAAAGGCTGAAAACAAGCCATTCCTCCACCAAGAATGATAAGATCTGGATTAAAAATATTGATTAGATTTGCCAGGCCAATTGCTAACCAGCGAGCTGTTTCATTGACTGTGAAAATAGCCTCTGGTTTTTTCCGATAAAATTCTTCTTCAATGAAAAAAGTATTTTTTCTCTGGCCAGTTAAACCAAAATAAATTTCTCTCATCGCTCGGCCAGAAGCATAGGCCTCAAAACATCCTCTTTTGCCACAAACACATTTATGACCACCAACTTCTAAAGTCATGTGACCAAATTCGCTAGCAAAGCCATCTTTGCCTCGGAAAATTTTTTTCTCAATGACTACTCCACCGCCAATGCCAGTGCCAATAGTTAATCCAAGGACAATTCTTTCCCCTTTTCCTAAGCCAAAAATAGCTTCTCCTAAAGTAAAACAATTGACATCATTATCAAGAAAAACAGGTAAATTGAATTTTTTCTCTAAAATTTTTTTAAGAAATATTTTCTCTCTTTTTTTAGAAATGTTTGGTGAGAGAACAACAGAACCTTCTTTAAAATCAACCTGACCAGCTATACCAAGAGCAATTGCTTTAAAATTTTCAATTTTCCTCTTGGCCTGAGCGGCTCGACTGAGCTCGCCGAAGTCTCGGGACGAAGGCAATTTACAATTTTCAATTACTTCGACAATTTTATTGATGATTTTTCGGCTATTAAGTGGTTTTTGCCAGAGAATTTTTTGATAAGATAAAATTCGGTTATTTTTTACTAAACCATAAGCAATTTTTGTTCCACCAATGTCAAATGAAAGGATTAAATCGCGAGTCATACTAATTTTATCACTAATTACTACGAATATTAATTATACATTTAAAGATTAAGCCGTTTTTCGTACTAAAATTCCTAATTTTAGATTTATAGCCTTTAAGTAAGCTAATACTTGACGAATATCTCTGAGATAAAATTTGGGCGTAATTTCAATCTCTAGGACAATTTTATCTTCAATAAAAAAATCTAAAAAATAATGTCCTATCTTTTCCTTTCTAAATCTTAGAAAAACGGCTATCTGTTCTCGAAATTTTATATTTTCATCTTTAAATTTTTCAACTATCGCTCTTCGATAATATTTTTCTTGATAACCTCCTCCTAATTCATTATAAACATCAAACAAAAGTCCAACAATTTTATAACTTAATTCAGGATATATCAATTTATCTCTGTAGGTAGTTATTTGTGATAGAATTTGTATGATTAGTGATTTCTTTCCTTATAGAAAATAAAAATTCTTATCGAGGTTTCCTCATATTGATCTGTTCTTGATTTTTCGCTTTGACTGACAGTAATAATCCTAATATTTGGATTTTTTTCAAGCCATTTTTGAATCTTTTCCTCTAATTTTTCACTTGTTTCTGCCTCAAAAAACTTGATTTTGGTCATAGAGAAATTAGAGAAATTATAGACGATTATAAATTTTTTTCAAGAGATTTAAAGGAGGCGATTCCGCCCCTCAATTATTCGACTTAAGAAGTTTTAATTTCAGCAGAAAACCATTCGTTCGGGACATAGTCAGGAATCTCAATTCCTCTGACCATTTCCTTATACTAATCCTAAATAATAGACGGCTGTTTTTGTTCTCAAATTTGACTTAAAGAAGGGTAAAGTTTGAAAATCGAACCAGAAATGATATAATTTCTTTATGAGACGTGTCCGAACTAAATGCCCAAAGTGTTTTAAATCAAAATTCTGGAAGACCGCTGATAACCGTTTAAGATGTCAGAACTGTCGTTATCTCTTTACTCATAGATCTAATCCACTTAATATCTCTAATAGATTATTAAAACAAGTAATCTCGGAGTTCCTTTTAGAACATTCTAATTATTCTTATTAGTAGAGTTAATGTTTCTAAATACAAGCTTCTAAAGGTATTGACTCTGTTAAGAATAGCAATGATCAATGATGTCCCAGAAGTATTTTCAGGAATTGTTAAAGTAGATGAGACATACCCGGGTGGCCAGATGAAGAACAAGAGACAGAAAGAACGGCTAAAATTAGGCAAAAATCGGAGAGGATTTGGAACTATTAAGCAACCAGCCTTTGGAATTCTTTGGAAAAAAGGCAAGGTCTATGCTGAAATCGTCCAAGGTGTTGAAGCTAAAGACCTACAACCCTTAATTGAGAAACAGGTTAAAAGAGGATCAATTATTTGTTCTGATGGCTGGTCAGGATATACTGGATTAGCTGCCAAAGGCTATGTCCATAGACTTGTAGATCATAGCGAAAATGAGTATTCTGACCGAAAAGGAAACCACATTAATGGTTTGGAAGGATTCTGGAGGATACCTTAAAAGAAAGCTAGCGGCCAGGGGTGGAATTCGTAAAGAAAGACTACCGCTTTTCCTTGGAGAATATGTCTGGAGATTCAATCACCGTAAATTATCTCTAAAAGAACAGGAAAATCACTTATTTAATCTTATTTTTCAATATCTTAGGTCCGAATAATCAAACTTTACCCAAGAATATGAAAATAAAAAAAATCCTTTGGCTGCTGATTTTATTTGTTATCATTTTAGTCGCGGCTAATTTTTTATTTAGCCAAAAAGAGGAGACAGAATTTGCCAATATTTATTTAGGTAGTAAAATAATAAAAGCCGAAGTGGTTAAAACACCAAAGGAAATGGCGATTGGTCTTTCAAAATATGACGATTTACCTGAAAATCAAGGGATGCTTTTTCTCTTTCCCGTGAAAATGAAACCAAATTTCTGGATGAAAGATATGAAATTTGCCATTGATATCATTTGGCTTGATGACAATAAAATTATTGACCTTACTGCCAATCTTTTACCACCAGTCGAAGGTAATTTACCAACTTATCAACCTAAAGAGCCAATCAATAAAGTTTTAGAACTCAAAGCCGGTTTTATTGAGAAAAATAATCTAAAAATCGGTGATGAAGTAATTATTAAATAACCAACAATCATTTAACAATTTAGCCATTTAATTAAATCTATGCTTACTTTTTCCCAAGTCAAAAAAAATCCTTACATTTTAGAATTTATTAAACAAACTGATCTATCTTTAATGGCTATTGGTCATACTGACCATGGGATGCGACATGCTCTTTTAGTTGCTGACAGAGCAAGAAATGTGGCTAAAGAAATAGGGCTCTCAAAAAGAGAACAAGAACTTTCTGCCATCGCTGGATTTTGCCATGACATGGGAAATTTTCTTTCTCGTTCTGGTCATCATCTTTGGGCGGCTTTGCTTTTTAGTCAAATTTTTCATAACAAATTTTCTCCTGCTGATTTGTCAATTCTCATTCAGTCAATTGCTAATCATGATCGCCAAGAAATGGAATTTACTAATCCAGTTTCTGCCGTCGTTATTTTGGCTGATAAAAGCGATGTTCATCGAACAAGAGTCAGAGAAAAAAATTTGGAAAAAATTAAAGTCGATATTCACGATCGAGTGAATTATGCAGTTGAGAATTCAAAATTAAAAATTAATAAAAAAGAAAAGGAAGTTAAATTGGCTTTAAAAGTTGACACGGAATTCTGTCCGGTCATACAATATTTTGAAATCTTTACCCAAAGAATGATCCTCTGCCGGAAAGCAGCTGAATCTTTAGGCTATAAATTTGGCTTAGAAATCAATCGGTTTAAACTTCTTTAACAATGGGCCTACCTTCTTTAAGATTAGAAAAAAAACTTTGGCGAAAAGGGTTTCGCTATCTGGCTGGAATTGATGAGTCAGGACTGGGCTCGTTAGCTGGTCCGATCGTCGCTGCAGTTGTGATTTTTGGAAAGTTAAAAGTTAAGAAGAATGAGTTAAGAGAAGTCAGAGATTCAAAACTTCTTTCTTCAAAAAAAAGAGAGAGATTATCTAAAGTTATTAAAAAAATTTCTCAGGTTTGGACAATGGCAAAAGTAAGTAATAAAATTATTGATAAAGTTGGTCTTAAGAAGGCAAATTTACTTGTTTTTAAAAAAGCGGTTAAAAAATTAAAAATTAAACCAGATTATCTGATTGTTGACGGGAAAATAAATTTAGAAAGTTTAAAGATTCCTTATTCTTCGATTGTTGATGCTGATGCGAAAATCTTTTCCTGCAGCGCCGCTTCGATCTTAGCCAAAGTCTTTCGTGATAGTTTAATGGTAAAATTAGCTAAAAAATTTCCTGCTTATAGATTTGCTAAACATAAGGGATATGGAACGAAAGAGCATTATTATTTACTTCGTAAATATGGGCCTTGCTCTTGCCATCGAAAAAGTTTTAGGTTAAAATAGTTATTAGTTTTCAGTTCTGGTTTATTAGTTATCAGTTTTTAATTTTAGAAATAAGACCAGTAACTAAATTTATGGTATTAGCTACAAAAATTCCTGGTGGGGCTGAATTGATAAATGCTGAAGAGGTTTTGAGAAAAGCTGGCCTTGAAGAGAAAATGAAAGTGGCTGATTTTGGTTGTGGTGCCCGAGCCTATTTTTGTTTACAAGCAGCAAAATTGGTCGGCAAAAATGGACTTGTTTATGCCATTGATATTTTGAAATCAGCTCTCCAATCAGTTAATAGTTTAGCCAGATTTCATGGCTTAAAGAATATTGAAACTTGTTGGGCTGACTTAGAAGTTTATCAATCAACAAAGATAAAAGATGAATCAATCGATTTTGTTATTATTACTAATTTGTTTTTCCAGACTAAGAAACATGAAATTATTTTGAAAGAGGCAAGCCGAGTCCTAAAAAAAGAAGGAAAGGCTTTTATTGTTGATTGGGGGAGAACAGCCTCACTTTTAGGACCACCAATTGAAATGAGGGTATCTGTTGAAAAAATAAAAAAATTGGCTGAGGAATTAGGTTTTTCTTTAGAAAAAGAATTTGAGGCCGGACCTTATCATTTTGGCTTGGTCTTTGTGAAAAAATAATTACCAATCAATCGCAAATTCTATCTCGAATTATTACAAATTATTTGTAGTAATTAGTGACCTACCCGCCAATTGCCAATAATATCTTAACACTTTCAATTTATCATATTGTAAAACCATAATTTTTTATTAATTTATCTGTCTTGTCAATTGGCTTTGGCGGGCGGGTAACATTTGTATGATTAGCGACCGCAGAAAAATTGGTAACTTCGGCGAGCAACTAGCTTGTGATTTTTTAAAAAAGAAAAAATATAAAATTATTGAGAGAAATTTTCAAAATAAATTTGGCGAAATAGATTTGATTACTCGCGACAGAAATCAACTTGTTTTCGTTGAGGTAAAATTAAAAGAAAATAAAGATTTTGGCTTACCAGAAGAAGAATTTACTTTCTATAAAAAGAAAAAATTAAAAAGGGTAATCAATAGTTATTTTATCGAGAAAAAAAATAAAGAGGAAAACTGGCGAGTTGATTTAATTGCTATTGAATTTGATAAGAATACTGAACCACTAATTAGACATCATCAATCTGTGGAAATCTAAGATTGATTTTATTTAATGATCTGTTAAAATAAAGATGAAAAGACTAGTTTTTACTGTAACTAGTCTTTAACTTTTATATTTTTATGACTCTAAATAATTTAGCCCCGGTCATTGAGGAAATTTGTCGAGAAAAAGACCTGCCCAAAGAAAAGGTTATTGAGGCGATTGAGCATGCTTTAGCCGCTGCTTATCGGAGAGATTTCGGTCAAAAAAATCAAAATATTAAAGTTGAATTTGATTTAAAATCAGGTAAAATTGCTGTTTTTGATCTAAAAACAGTCGTTGAAGATTTGCCAGAAAAAGAAAAACTGCCTTTCTCAGAAATTAAAAAGAGAAAAGGTAAAAAGGCAAAAAAAGAAGCGGAGAAACCTGTAGAAACAGAAGAAAAAATAGGCGAGAAAATAAAATTTAATCCTAGAAAAGAAATTACTTTATCGGAAGCAAAAAAAATAAAGAAGAATGTTAAAATTGGCGATGAGATAAAAACAAAATTAGAAGTTCCAGCTGACTTTGGTCGAGTTGCCGCTCAATCGGCTAAACAGGTTATCACCCAAAAACTCAGGGAGGCAGAAAAGGAAGTTTTATATAAAGAGTTTAAAGAAAAAGAGGGGAATATTGTTTCAGGGATTATTCAGCGAAAAGAAAGAAAAAATGTTTATATTGATTTAGAAAAAATAACTGCCGTTATTCCTTTTCAAGAACAAATAGAAGGGGAAAAATATTTACCTGGCCAAAGAATAAAAGTTTATATTTTAGAGGTTAGAAAAGGTCCACCTGGTCCAGAAGTAATTGTTTCTCGCTCTCATCCAGAAATTGTTCGTCAGCTTTTTAAAACGGAAATTCCTGAAATCGCTAACGGTCTGGTGGAAATTAAAGCCCTAACTAGAGAAGCAGGTAAACGTTCAAAAATTGCTGTTTGGACTGATGAAAAGGGAATCGATCCGATTGGCTGTTGCATCGGTCAAAGGGGTTCAAGAATTCAGACAATTATTGCTGAACTGGCTGGAGAAAAAATTGATATTATTGAATATACAGATAATCCGATAAAATTTGTCATTAATGCTTTAGCCCCGGCAAAAATTTCTGAGGCAAAAGTAATTGATCAAGAGAAAAAGATTATTCAAGTTAAAGTGAAGCCAGATCAGTTATCTTTAGCTATTGGTCGGCAAGGTCAAAATGTCAGGCTTGCTTCACAACTCACTGGTTGGAAAATAGAGATAGAAAAAGAAGAAAATAAAAAGATTGAAAATAAAAATATAAAAGAAGATTAAAAAGGAAAATTTATGGTCGAAAAACTTTTTTATTTAGTTCCAATTGGCTCAGGGCTAGCTCTTTTTTTTGCCTGGCTCTTTCATTATCAAATGACTAAAAAGCCAGCTGGTGATGAAAAAATGATCAGCATTGCTCGAGCAGTTAAAGAAGGAGCCTTGGCTTACTTGAAGCAGCAATATAAAGTTGTGGCCGTGTTTTTTGTGGTGGTTGCTCTTTTCTTTGTCTTTCTTGCTTTTGTTTTAAAAGTTCAAAGTCCTTGGGTGCCTTTTGCTTTTTTAACCGGCGGATTTTTCTCTGGTCTAGCTGGCTATCTCGGAATGAGAACAGCTACTTCTGCCTCTTCAAGAACTACGGAGGCAGCCAAAAAATCTCTAAATTCGGCTTTAAAAATTGCCTTCCGTTCAGGAGCAGTTATGGGTTTAGTGGTTGTTGGCTTAGCCTTGCTTAATATTTCAGCCTGGTTTTTCTTCCTTAGAACTGTTCTTGATTACCCCTTATCTTCAGTAATGAGCATCATTCTTAGCTCGAGTATTGGCGCTAGTTTTTACGCTCTTTTCGCCAGGGTTGGCGGTGGTATCTATACAAAAGCAGCTGATGTTGGCGCTGATTTAGTGGGAAAAATTGAAGCCGGCATTCCTGAAGATGATCCAAGAAATCCAGCTGTTATTGCTGATCAGGTTGGTGACAATGTTGGTGATGTCACTGGCATGGGCGCTGATCTTTTTGAATCATATTATGCGGCGATTATGGCTGCAGCTGTCTTAGGCCTAGCCGCTGGCCTTGGTCTGGTTGGTATCATTGTCCCAATGATGATTGCCGTGATCGGGATAATTTCATCAATTGCCGGAATTTATTTAATTAGAGCAAAGGAGGATACTTCGCAAAAAGACCTTCTTAATGCTCTTTCTCGGGGTGTCAGTTTTTCAGCTGTTTTAATTACCATTCTTTCGGCTTTAGCTACTTATCTCCTGCTACCCAAAAACTTTGGTCTCTTTGGTTCAATTTTTACTGGACTGTTAGTCGGAATTATTATTGGCAAGTCAACAGAATTTTTTACTTCGGCTGGATTTTCTCCAACCAAAAGAATTGCTCAGGCATCAAAAACTGGTCCAGCTACTGTTATTATTGAGGGTTTATCTACTGGGATGTTTAGCACCTTAATTCCTGTTTTAACGATTTGTCTTGGAACAATCTTATCTTTTTGGTTAGCTGGCGGATTTATCAATCCTGCTTTAGGTCTCTACGGAATTGGCCTGGCGGCGGTTGGTATGCTTTCAACTTTAGGTATTACCTTAGCCAGCGACGCCTATGGTCCAATTGCTGATAATGCTGGTGGCAATGCAGAAATGACTCATCAAAATCCAGAGGTCAGAAAAATAACTGATGCTCTGGATGCCTTAGGCAATACCACAGCCGCGACCGGTAAAGGCTTTGCCATTGGTTCAGCTGCTTTAACTGCTTTAGCTCTAATTGCTGCTTATCTCGAAGAAGTAAGGATTGGCTTGGAACGAGCTGGCTTTGAGGTCTTGAAGATTGGCGAGAGATTAGTCCCGAGACAGCAGGCCCTCCTGGCTGATCTTATGGAATATTTTCAGATTCATCTTCTTTCACCAAAAGTGATTGTTGGTTTGATGGTTGGCGCGATGTTAGCTTTTATTTTTTGTTCCTTAACTCTTCGAGCAGTTGGCAGAACGGCCGGGAAAATGGTTGAAGAAGTCAGACGTCAATGGAGAGAAATCAAAGGAATAATGACTGGTGAGGCTCTTCCTGATTACGCTTCTTGTGTCAGAATCGTCACCAAAGCAGCCCAAAGAGAAATGATCTTTCCTTCACTTTTAGCGATTATCGGTCCGATTGCCACTGGTTTAATCTTGGGTGTGGCTGGAGTGGTTGGTCTTTTAGCTGGTGCTCTTTCCTCTGGCTTTATCTTGGCAGTGGCAATGGCTAATGCTGGTGGTGCTTGGGATAATGCAAAAAAATATATTGAGGAAGGTCATCTTGGTGGCAAAGGCTCTGAGCAACATAAAGCAGCGGTCATTGGCGATATGCTTGGTGATCCTTTCAAAGACACCTCCGGTCCCTCTTTGAATATTTTAATTAAGTTAATGTCAATGGTTTCGATCGTCGTGGCTGGTTTAATTGTTATCTCTCACCTTCTATAGTATTATTAATTTACTATGGCTATTGATATAAAAGTTAAAAGATTGCCTCAAAACCTTCTTGAATTAATTATTGAACTTAATCCAAACGAGTTTGATACTTTTTTAAAAAGGGCAGAAGAAGAATTTTCTCTTAGAACATCAATTCCTGGTTTTCGACCAGGCAAAGTGCCTCTTGAAATTTTGAGGCGTGAAATAGGCGAGACAAAAATCTATGAGAAAGCAATCCAGATGGCCATTGAAGAAACTTATTGGCAGGTAGTCAAAGAAAAAAAATTAGAACCGATTAGTTTGCCAAAAATTGAAATTTTAAAATTTGCTAAAGGTAACCCTTTTATCTACAAAGTCCTTGTTTCTCTTTTACCCCAAGTAAAAATTGGCGATTTGAAAAAAATAAGAGTCGAAAGAAAAAAAATAGAAATAAAAGAAAAAGAAGTGGAAAAACTTCTTTCTGAGTTAAGAATTTCTCGACGTAAAGAAATTTTAGTTGAAAGGCCAGCCCAGAAAGGAGATCGATTAGAAATTGACTTAGAGATGTTTTTTAATAAAGTGCCATTAGAAGGCGGGCGAAGGGAAAATGTTTCCTATTTACTCGGCGAGTCTTATTATATACCAGGGCTCGAAAAGAATTTGATTGGCGCAAAAAAGGGTGAGATTAAAGAGTTCTCTTTAGATTATCCAGAAAATTTTTACGATCAGAAGTTAGCTGGAAAAAACATTGATTTTAAAATAAAGATTAATTCCATCTATCAGATAGAATTACCCCCTCTTGATGATTCTTTTGCTCAAAGTTTAGGAAATTTTAAAAATTTAACTGAGTTAAAAAAACAACTCAAATCTAACTTAGAAAAAGAAAGACAAATCAAAGAAGAAGAGAGATTAGAATTAGAAATTTTGGAAAAATCAATTGAGTTGTCTATTTTTGAAGAAATTCCTGAGATTCTTTTGATAGAAGAAAAAGAGAAAATGCTTTCGGAATTAGAAAGAAGTTTAGAAATAGCAAATTTAAAACTCGATGACTACCTTCTCCATCTTAAAAAAACAAAAGATGATTTAAAAAAAGAATTCACGCCTCAGGCCGAGAAGAGAGTTAAAACTGTTTTGATGATAAGAAAGATTGTCAAAGAGCATAATCTTTCAATTGAAGAGGGAAAATTAAATCAAGAAATAAATCGATTAATTAATTATTATAAATACGATACTGAGATACAAAGAAATATTAGGACTGATGAATTTCGAAATTATTTAAGAAATGTAATCTTAAACAGAAAAGCAATTGATTGGCTGAAGAAACAAGTGATGATCTCACCCTAAATTACAAATCACAAATAAATTCCAAATTCCAGAAATTAGAAGTTGGTTATCCCCACTTTCTATTACTAATTTCCATTTCCCATTAACTATTTTTCATTTTCACATTTATTTGGAATTTGCTGCCTCTTTGGGCGAGCCTTGCTCACCTGGCTGAAGTGAGAGCGAAGCGGGCCTTTGGCTAGGTACTTGGTGCTTGGGATTTTTAAAATTAACGAAACACTCGTATCCTTTAAATTTATTGAATTTCTACAAATATGAAGATAGCAATAATTTCTGATACTCATGACAACATTCCAAATTTAGAAAAAACTCTGACCTGGCTTAAATCTCAAGATATTTCTTTAATTATTCATTGCGGTGATCTTTGCGCTCCCTCAATTCTAACCAATATTTTAGTGCCAAAATTTTCTGGCAAAATTCATCTAATTCATGGTAATGTTGGTGACCGAGAGTTACTAACTGAGAAAGTTAAAGAATTTAAAAATGTCAGGCTTCACAGAGAGGTTGGTGAGATAAAAATAGATGGTAAAAATATTGCCTTTGTCCATGAACCAGATGAGGCAAAGAAACTGGCTGAGACAGGTAAATATCATTTAGTTTTTTATGGCCATAATCACAAACCCTGGGAAGAAAAAATTGGCCAGACTAAATTAGTTAATCCTGGAACTTTAGCCGGGATGTTTTATAAAGCAACCTTTGCTGTCTACGAGACAAAAACCGATAAATTAGAATTAAAAATTTTAGAGGCATTAAAATAAATGATAACCGAATAACTATAACTAACAACCAATAACTGATAACCAAATTCTATGAACATTCTCTATGCTCTCTCTGGTCAAGGCTTTGGTCATGCTATTCGTAGTAAAACAGTCATTGATTTTCTTAGAAAAAGAGGTCATTTAGTAAAAATTGTCACTTATGGTCAAGGTCTTAAATTAATGAAAAAATGGTTTCCAGAAGAAACAATTGAGATTAAAGGTTATCGGTTTTATTTTTTAGCTGGGCGTCTCTTAGGCTCAGTTTTGACGATAAAAGTCTTTAAAGATCTACCTCTGTTTGTTAGTAAAAATTTCTCTCTTTTAAAAAGAGTCATTAAAAATTTTCAAATTAAATTAATCATCAATGATTTTGAGCCATTTTCCCGCTGGTTTGCTCGGGCGACTAACATTCCTTTGATTACTATTGATAATCAACTGACCAGTCAACTCTGTCGAGTAAGTTTCCCTCTGAAATATTTCTCTGAGTTTATGAGTATTAAAATCTTAGAATTTCTTTATCCCTTGGGTGACTATCGTTTTGTCACTTCTTTCAATCCAAAATTAACACCGGTCAGAAAAATTTTTTGTCCTAACACTTTTATTGTTCCTTCAATTTTAAGAAAAGAAATTTTTGAATTCAAGCCAAAAAAAGAAAATTTTATTTTAGTCTATCAAACAGCGCCAATCTATAAGAAAAAACTCTTTAAAATTTTTAGAAAATTTCCTCAAGAAAAATTTATTTGCTATAACTTAGGTTTACCCTCAAAAACGAGAAATATTATTTTAAAAAAATTTGCTGAAAAAGAATTTTTAGAAGACTTAAGTAAGGCAAAGGCCATCATTATCAATGGCGGTTTTACTTTAATGAGTGAAGCAATTTATCTAAAAAAACCTATCTTATCTTTCCCGATTAAAGGTGATTTTGAACAAATTTTAAATGGTTTGTTATTAGAAAAGAGTGGTTACGGGATTTTTTCTCAAAAAATAGAGGAAAAAATTTTAGAAAAATTTTTGAAAAATCTCCCTACTTTTGAAAAAAAATTAGAGAAATACCAACAAGAAAAAAACTTCATTTTTGAAAAAAAATTAGAAAGAGTTTTAAATAAAATTGAGATAGAGGTTTGATAAGAATAAACATGATGCTAATATACTAATAATTAGTATTCATATTGGTATCGATTTTTTTAGGGCGGGTGTAGTATAACGGTTATTATGCGATCTTGCCAAGATCGAGAAGAGGGTTCGACTCCCTTCACCCGCTCCAGGATTAGACTTTCCGATTTTTGACCGACGAATTGGTGGGCGGCACGAAGTGCCGCCCATTGATTTTGTAGGGGGAAATCAAGGCCGCTCGGCGCGGCGAGCCGCGCCTCGCGGTTGGCCAAAACGAGGTTCGAGCCGAACACTTGTTCGGCGGCAACCTTTTTCGCAAAAAGGTTGCTATCCCTTGCGGTTTTCTCAAGATTTGAGGCGACTTTTATCCATTCGGCCATCGGTTCGAGCCAATCATTCTGCTTTTGTTCAAGTTTGGTGTTTTATTCCTCCAGCGACTTCTTTTCGGAAATGAGTTTTGCTTTCTCGGCTCGGTATATTTCTCGCTCAATGTCTTGTTCCAAATAGCCATCAAGAAGTCGCTGGAGCTTGATTTGAGTTTCGTTAATCTTATTTTTGTTTTCTTGAACAAAAGCAGAAACGGATTGGGCGGATTCTATTTTGTCTTTTTCTAATCGGGCGGTCAGTTTTTCCGCCCAATCCGCAGGCAAAGAAACTTTTTGAAGCAGAGAGGAAATTTGCTCGTCTAACTTTTCTTGGCGAATACAGGGCTCTGAACATTTGAAGTTTTTGCGCTTTTTGGTGCAATGATAGTAAGTGTAATAATGCTCGTTGCCATTCTTTTGCTTTTTAGCCCTGTATTCGCCGGTTATCATCATGCCGCAAGTGGCACACCTCAATAATCCGCAAAATACTTGCGGCTCAATTTTTGATATGTCTCAAGAACAAAGATTAGTTAATTTAAGACTCTCTTGGTTTCGCCACGTCCAAGAAGTTACTCATAATGTGG
>OGCI01001531.1_pt1 | contig 18842 bp, 13 predicted proteins | sample 1570021 | NCBI WGS metagenome assembly OGCI01 (sample SAMN06264664, study PRJEB24512) | hot springs metagenome | isolation source: Hot spring water | place: South Africa: Tshipise | collected 2015-06-21 | reverse complement strand
ATGCAGCACCCGCCCCCCGCTCCCGATTCTCCCGATCGGCCACACCCAGACTAACTGTTTTGGGTACGGGTATGCCCAATCAGGGAGAGGCCTGCCCTGAGCGGAGCCGAAGGGGGGGGCAGGGGGGTGAGGACCAGCAGCCCATCCGGACGCCATCCGCCAGAAACTCTCCACTTGAAAGACCCTCCTCTCCCGCTCAGGGTTTAGGGGCGTCCAGACTCACACTTCTCCCGGGTGCGCGGGCATCTTACCCGCATCCAGGCCATTGCGGGCGGGACGCCCGCGCGCCCGGAGTGACAACTTATACCAATTACCGTTGATGATGCCGCATTGCTTGAAGCGGTTTCAGGCGTTGTGCTACACAGCCCGGCAATCCAAAATCCAAAATCCAAAATCTAAAATCGTATTTCCATGCCTTACCTTGACATCTCCGCATCCACCGCGTACACTCTGCTCAATGTGCCGGATCGTCGCTTCACACACAAGGAACAGGCAGAATGGCCCTCGAAAACGTTCTCGCCGATCCCCGCCGGCTCGTGCTCCTCTACGGTACCACACCTCCGCGCGCCACTACTCCTCCCGACCGCATACAGCTTGCCGCCTCGCGCCTGGCCGGGCGCGTTGCCAACCTGCCGCTGGACGGCCTGGTTATCTACGATGTCCAGGACGAGTCGGCGCGCACGGCTGAGCCGCGTCCCTTCCCCTTCCTGCCCACCATTGAACCGCCGGGCTACGCCGCGCTGCTCCACGAGTTGACCGGTCTGACCACGGTAACCTACAAGTGCATTGTTAACGAGACCGAAGCAACCTGGCCGGCCTGGCTCGACGCAGCTCACGAGCGCTACGGTGTGCGCTATCTGTCCCTGGTAGGGCTATCGAGTTCCAAACTGGCCCGCAGCAGCATCGCCCTCAGCCGCGCCTCGGAGATCGCCGCTGCCCATGCCGCCGGCTTCGTGCTTGGCGGTGTAGCGATCGCCGAGCGCCACTCGGCCGGGCGCAGCGAGAGCCTGCGGATCATTCAGAAGACCGAACGCGGCTGCCGCTACTTCATCTCCCAGGCGGTTTACGATGCCGAGCCAACGGTGCGCCTGCTGAACGACTATGCTCGCGATTGCGCCGAACGCGGCCTGACGCCGCAGCGCATTATGCTCGATTTCGTTCCTGTCGGGCGCGAGCAGACCATGGCCTTCATCCGCTGGCTGGGAGTTGCCATTCCCGATACGACGGCCGCGGCCATTTTGAATGATACCGCTCCCCTCAGCCGCTCCATCGCCGTCTGCCGCGACATCCTGCACCGCGTGCTCGACCAGCCCTACACCGGTCAGCTCCCCCTGGGCCTGTGTGTGGAGAGTGTTTCCATCAACAAAGACGAAATCGCCGCCTCGATCGAACTGGCCGACGCGCTGCTCGAAGTCGCCCGCGAGTATGGCCTGGAGGTTCGCCAGTCCCTGCCGGGTTGAGGAGGATTGTGGATTGTAGATTTTAGATTTTAGATTGCAGATTTATGGTTATTTATAGGTGAAGCAACCTCCACACCTCCACACGCCCTTACCCTCCATACAACGCCCGCACCACCAGCGGCGTCAGCAGCCCCTCCACGGCAGCCGCGGCAGCGATCAGCGGCAGCAGCACCAGCACCCACACCCTGGCAAAGGTCGCCAGGCTCCAGAGCAGGTTCTCGCCCACGGTAAAGCCGCGCGGCGTTGCCAGCAGCGCAGCGCCAATGCGCAGGCCCAGTGCGGCGCTCAGCACAAAGGCCGGCAGCTCAATTACCCCGTGGGGCACAACATAGGCGAGCAGAAACTGGAGCGGACTGTCGGCGCCGAGGGCCAGCCACTGGCCCCCCCGCGCCGTGAGCGTCCCGGTCACGAAGCCGATCTGCGTGAAGGCCACGAAGGGTACCAGGAAGGCAAACAGCCCGAAACTCATCGCCGAGAACAGGTTGGAGAGCAGGGACACCCGCAGATTGTTGGCAAAGATCGCCAGGGCGAGGCTCGCCGACGGCGCCGGGGCATCGCCCAGCCCTTCCAGCAGCCGGGCAAGGGGCCGCAGGGGCGCCTGCGTACCGGAGTACCAGCCCAGGGCCAGGCCGGCAACCACGGCAAGCAGCGCGCAGAGTAGCGGCAGGCGCAACTCGCGCAGGAGCGCAGGCAATTCCTGGCGGTAAAAGCGGCGCGGCGAGAAGGGCAGGCCGGCGTAAGCAGCGGGAGCCACCCCTGCCGGCTGGTACTCGCAGAAGAAGAGCTTGAAGCGCGCCCAGAGCCGGGGCAGGTTCAGATCCTCGTGCTCCCGGGAGAGGATCTCCTCGCGGTTGAACCCCGCCAGGCCGCTGCGGATCAGCGCCAGCGCGACCAGCGCCAGGGCCGCCAGCATGTACCAGAGCACATCGTAGCGCCGGGCGATGAACAGCAGCGCCTGCAACTGCACCGCCACCGCCGTCGGCAACAACACCCCCGAAGCCAGCAGCGTCGCCGCGCGCACACTGCCGGTGTGCGTCGAAATCACCACCGCGCCGGCCACCATCACCACACAGATCGCCACCAGCATCAGGGTGATCTGCGCCAGCACCTCTGGCGTCATTCCCGCCGCGTACAACGCCGGATGGGCCAGGCGCATCAGTGTCAGGAACACACCCATGGCCGCCAGGCTGCCCGCCAGGGGTACCAGCAGGGCTGCCAGAAGCTTGCCCGTGTACAACTGCCGGTCATCGAGGGGCATCGCCAGCAGCGCCTCCAGGCTATTGCGCTCGCGCTCGCCCACAAACGACTCAATCGCTGTAATCAAGGCGAAACTGGCCGGCACGAAGCCAACCAGCAGGGCCACAAACGGCGCCAGCCGGCCCAGCACCTCCTCCTCGGCCACAAAGCCCACCGCCCAACCAGCGGCAGCGACCAGAGCCGCCGGCAGGCCAAGTATCAGGATGCCCAGCGGCAGCAGCACCCGCCAGTCGCCCGCAGTCTCGGCCAGCTCACGCCAAGCGATCACCAGCGCCGGGTGCGCCGCCGCCCCCGGCGCGTGCCGTTCCACCCGGCGCTGGCGCGCCGGACGCCACCCGCGCCAGCGCCACTGCCGCTGCTCGCGGGAGAGCAACTCCTCGCGGCTGAAGGTGCGCATCCCGGCGCGGATCAACGTCACCGCGAGCACGCCGAGCGCCGCCGCGATCAGCCAGAGCTGCGACCAGCGCTCGTTGATGATCCAGAGGGCCGCCAGTTGCATCACCCCGGCCATCGGCACCAGAATAAAGCTCGACATAAGATTGGCGGCGCGCACGGTGGAGATATGCGCCGAGATCACCACGGCGCCGCTCACCATCACCAGCGCCATACAACAGACCAGCAGGATAAGCAAGAGCAGGCGCGGCAGCGTCAGCATCCCGAAGTACAGCTCCGGCATGAAGCCAGATAGCAAGGCCACGTAGATCTGCATTGCCGCCAGACTGGCGACCAGCGGCGTCAGCAGCGCGGCCAGAAACTTGCCCAGGTACAACTCGGCATCCGACAGGGGCATGGCCAGCAAGGTTTCGAGACTGTTCCGCTCGCGCTCGCCCACGAACGACTCCAGCGCAGCGATCAGCGAAAAACTGGCCGGCAGGAAGCCCACCAGCAGCGCGCCGAAGGGCGCCAGGCGCACCGCAAGACTGGTATCCTCCAGAAAGCCGACGATCTGCGCTGCGGCGGCGACCAGCAACAGTGGCAGCGCCAGCGCCAGCAGCAGGATCGGCGTCACGATGCGCCAGTCGCCCAGCAGTTCGCGCACCTCGCGCCGGACGATGGTCATGATCAGGTCAGGACGGGTGGTCGAAGCTTCAGGAGCAGGCATCATGTTCTCGGATCGCGCCCTTCTACACCCTCTCCGCAGGGAGGAGCGTGGAAAACTTCAGGTTTCTCACCATTCTGAGGTGAACATACGGGGAAACCGGGTTTCCCCACCTGCGGTGAGCCTGTGGAACCGCCCCCCTCCCTGGTGGGAGGCGCCCGGTTCCCTCCCCCACAGGGGCGGACAGAACGTATGAGCGCCGACGGGCGGTATGGCGTTGGGATGCGCTGCTTGGTCCTCACCCCCTCCCCTCTCCAGCGAAGCTGGAGAGGGGAGACCAGAGCTATGCACGGGGGCGTTCCAATGCGGTATAAGCCACGTTAGCCCGGATGTTCTGTCTGCCCCTGAACCCCAGCGGGGGAGGGCCAGGGAGGGGGCGACCCTCCCAGAGACGCCCCATGTTCATCGCGGCGGTGTGCGCCCCGGGCATGGGTCTGAGGTGAACATACGGGGAACCCGGGTTTCCCCAGGCCCCTGCCAGCAGGGAGGGTCTGGGCTGGCGGTGTGCGGCGCAGCCGCACAGACGGCGGCCGGCAAAAGCCCGGAGTCAGGCCGCATGGGTACAATCGTTTCACCCGATCTGCTCATCGCGGCGGCGGGCTGCCTCGAGCAGCAACTCCTCTGGAGGCACGGCCATAGTTGCCTCAACATGCACAGGCAGGCGCACAACCCGGAACAGCCCATCGGGCCAGCTAATCAGGCGAAACACCGCCTCAGGGCCCTCATGACCCTCGCAGTGAGCGGCAATGACCATGCCTTCGTCCAGACAGATGCGGGCCGTAGCCTTCTCGCGCCAGGCTTCGATCTGCGCCGCGCGCCGCTCGGTACAGAGCGTCTGGATCAATGCTGCGGCGCTGATGGTGCTGAAGCTCCCTTGCAGAAACATCACCCGATCTCCATACCTACACAGCACGACGCACGGCTGCTACCACGCCGTTCATGCTCGCTTTCAGCGTATCGAAGACACCATGACCTTTGATTGCGGACGCCTCGAAGCAGGGGCGTCCGTCAATCGGCAGACGCCGACGCAATTCCTGAACTGGCAGAGCGTGCGGTAGATCACGCTTGTTGAACTGCACGACAATCGGAAATGTCTGAAGGTCGTGGCCCAACTCGATCAAATGCTGCTCCATAGTGTACCAGGACTCCTCATTTTCCGTCATACGTCCAGCCTGAGAGTCTACCACAAACACCACGCCATCGGTGCCCTGCAGGATCAGGCGTCGGCTGGCAGCGTAGTACACCTGACCGGGCACGGTGTAGAGCTTGAACTTCGGTTTAAGGTTAGCGACTTTACCTATCTCCAGTTGCAGAAAATCAAAAAGAAGCGTGCGATCCTGTTGTGTCTTGAGAGAAATAAGGCGTCCTCGCAGATTAGCCGGAGTGCGAGCATAAATAAACTGCAAATTGGTTGTCTTGCCGCTTAATGCCGCGCCATAGTACACGATCTTCAAATTGATTTCGCCCAGCGCCCAGTTGATGAACATACCATCCTCCTACCAGATATTATCAAGGCGGGCGGCGAAATTATGCACAAAATCATCGTTCACAGCCGGGGGCGGTGGCGTCATAGCCGCTTTGCCAACAATGGCAAGGATGCGTTCCGCCAGGCGTTTGATTGCCAGCCTCGACCATCCCAGCGGCACATCTCTGGCCGTCGCCAGCAACACGAATAGCCCTTCCCCCACCCGTGAAACCAGGATGGTCATATCGTCATGTTCCTGAACGATCAGATTACAAGTGCGTTTTCCTCCCAAAAGCTGAGCTATTTCCATTGTTGCCATCAGATCACCTGCTGCCAGCGCAGCAAGACTTGCCACATCAAGATGGGTGCGATCTTCCCAGCTTGCCAGCTCCTGCCCGCTGAGATCGCCCAGAAAGGCGCAACGAACCTCAGCCTGCTGACCGAGTTGCGCAAGTAAGTTTTGAATAGCGGCGAGATGAGACGGCGCTAGAACGATTGAAGAACGAGACATTACGACGCTCCTAGTCATGGTTCGTGATCAACGTGTCGCCGAACAGGCGCTCGAACTCGCGGTTAAGAGAGGCGCTAAGCTCGGCGGCTATCACTTCACTCGGCGTTCCTTCCACCAGGCGCATCGCGCTGAGCTGCTGAGCGCTGCGTTTGAGCTGGAGCCAGATGTAGCCCGGCCGGGGCTCAACAAACTCTTTCGCGCAGACAAGGGCCAGGAGACGGTGACTGCCTGCGTTGGTGGCGTAGATGTCAAACTTTACCCCTTCGAGAACGACAAGGTAGCCGACCTGCTGGTCATGCAGGGCGCGCCCCAACTCTGCTATATTGATGGAACTCCCGGCGATCAGTGACGTGATAGCGTCTACATCGAGATTGGAGGCGTCTCCCTGCTGAGCAATTGTGTTCCCGAGATTATCGGTGTAGATGACAAATTGCGCCTGTGTCTGCCGCCGTAACACTTCCAGGAGCAGCAATACGTCGGCCATCGTCGCCGCTGGACGAGTGTCTGGTACGGGTGTCGGTCCTATAGTCAATGATAAGTTAAGGGTGTTTCCTACCGCTGAGATAAGATCGGCTACCGAACCCGGCTGTGGCGCCAGACTGCAGCCCGCCAGCTCAGCTTCACGCAGGCTGACCGCATCCGCATCCGGCCCGTGGAATAACAGGGCGCGGAGGTTGGGCCAGCGTTTGCGAAGCCGGCGGACCAGACTCAGGCTTTCGACCAGCAGGCTCGCGATGATGAGATCGTAGGATTGACGCCCCGCAACCAGTTGCCCAGCAGCGACCGAACGGACGTTGTGAACCACGATGGTTACGCCTCGATCAGCCCCGGCTCTGGTCAGCGCCTCCTCCCAACTCTGGCTGAGCGCCGGATTCGATTGAACGATCAGCACTCGATATTTCATAGGCGTACACTCCCTGATGTAATCGCCTGCCTACAGGAAGGTTTGGAAGGGCGCAGAGCTTCCGGGAACAGCCTGCACTCATACCTGCGGTGTGCGGCGCAGCCGGATAGATGACTACCGCGAACAGGGGAAATCGAGCGTTTCCAACCTCAATGGGAGGGCGCGAAGAGACCCGGCTTCCCCGCGCCCCTGCTCAGGGGGAGGGCTTGAGAAGGCAGTGCGCTCTCAGAAACCTCGCTTTCATTCCAGTCATCCATGCCAGGGAGGGGTGTGGGGAAACCCGGTTTCCCTATGTCCCAACCGCTGTTGGGAGCGGCTGGCGCCCCCACAGGCAGGAGTGCGGTTCGACAGGCTCACCGCAGGTGGGGAAACCCGGTTTCCCCGTATGTTCACCTCAGTCATCCACGCGGCTGCGCCGCACAACGCCGGAATGAAAATATTTATTCTTGGGAGGGCGCGGCCCTCCCAAACCCTCCCGGGGGCGGGTTGTTTCCTGGGAGGGCTGCGCCCTCCCAAATCCTCCCCGCGGGCAGGCTATTTTCACCTCAGTGGCGTGTGATTGAGCCAGTGCAGGCTGATGGCGGATCAGCTCTTTGTGCCGCCGGCATTGGTACAGGGCAAACGGAACGTAAACGTGCTGCCCTTGCCGGGACGGCTGTCTACCCAGATCTGTCCGCCGTGTTGCTCAATCACCGCTTTGGCGATGGTCAACCCTAAACCTCGGCCCGACACTCCGGCGCGCTCGGCGCTTTCGGCCCGATAGAAAGGCTCGAACACTTGAGCCACTTCGTCCTCACTCAGCCCGTATCCGCTATCTTCAATCATGACGAGCACATTCCCAGCCTCCTCGTGCGCGGCAATGCGGATATTTGCCCCGCTGGGGCTGTATTTGATCGCATTGTCAATCAGGGCATTGATAGCGCGGCCCAGGCCTTCCTCCGAACCGGTAACCCGCGGCAATCCTGGCGGCAGATCCACGGTCACATGCTGGCCGCGGCGCCCGAACTCAGCATATTGCAAACCAACCGTGGCTTCGATCAACAGATCGAGTCGCAGGGGCGTTCCGGATTCATAGCTCTGGAGCCGGATCTGTCCGAGTGAGAGCAGATCGTTGACCAGCATCGTCAATTCGCTGTTGAGACGGACAACCTGCCCGATCAATCGAGATTGTTGCTCGTTGAGTTCTCCCGCTGCCGGCACACTGGTTATCAGATTGCGGAGCTCACGGAGCGGGACGTGAATGATACGTGAAAAGTTGCTCAGGAACGTCTCTTGCTGCTCGCGTTCGTTGGGTAATGGCCGGTGGGCTTCTGCCGCGGATGGCGCGCTTTCTGGTCCGGCGTCAGGGTGAATGATAAAGCTCCAGAGGGCATCGCCAATGCCGCGTACAACGACACTGGCGCAGCCGCCACGCGGCAGAGCTACCTCACCTTCCACCGATTCATCCTTCATCAGCGCTTCGCTGAGCAGCGGGGTCAGACACGATGCGCCACTCTCAATCAGGGTGTGCTTCCGCGCTGTCGGCCCGAGCGCCAGGGTCGTTGCTGCTGTGGGTGTGTAGCTGAGCAACCGGCCCTGATTGTCCACCAGTACTACGGCATCGCTCAAGCGTTCGAACACAGCCCCCAGGTCGCTGACCAGCGCCGCCTGGCGGCGCGCCCGCGACGGTCCGGTATTACTGGCTCGCGGCGAGGACGGCGCCGCGCCCGGGCGGGCAGGCGTCGAGGCCCATCCCGAAGGCGCGGTGTCGCCAACGGTTGGCGCGGCGATGCCGTGCGTGGCGCTGATGAGCGCGCCTAATCCGTGTAAGGCCGCTCGAGCGGCGCTTGCCAGCGGTCGCTGGCTGGCCGCCAGCAGCAGACCCCAGAGAGTCCCATCGCGTTGCAGCGGGACCACGGTCAGGGTTGAGGTTCCCAGCCAGCCCTGTCCCGCGGCGTCCAGGCCGCTTTCGGCGCCTGTGGCGATACTGCCGCTACGTCTGCTTCGCAAGACACTTGTCAGCAGATTTCCCTGCACGCTCAGCATCGCCGGGGCGTTGCCCCCGGTTGCCGCCACGACCCGTAGCTGTGTCTGGTTGGCGCTCAAGACCCCCACCAGCGCCCGCTCTACCCGCTGCTCATACAGCGCCTGACGCAGATCGGGCGTAGCGAAGAGGGTCGCCAGGTCTCGAGTGCGGCCAAAGACTTGCGCCAGCTCGATCCAGCGCCGCTCGGCAGGCAGCAGGCGGGTCAGATCAACCGATTTGAGACGCGGCTCTGCCACCAGGGTCGCCAGGAGCGTGGCGATGAAGGCGCGCTGAGCCTCGGGTACAGCCAGATCCGGCGGGGGTAGCATCTCGTCGCCGAATTGCGCCAGCGCCATCGTTGCGTGATCCACCTGTTTCGGATCACTCAGAATGACACACCGAAAGCCCTCTGCTTCGGGCTGAGAGACCAGCGCCAGCGCGCCTTGCTCACCGGCAATAACTAGAAATGGCGCATTCTGCCAGAAATCGCCCCACGCTGTCCCTTCTTCCAGATTGCCAAGCGGCCCGCCGAATACCACTCGCGCATGCAGATCGTTCGGGCGATGCTGTACCGCGAGCGTCGCAATATGCCGTACCTGCTCGAGACTGAGTAGACACCCAGTGCCTGCTGGAACGCCAAGCAAAGCCGGGAGCGAAAGAGGTGCCGCAAAACTGGTCATGAACGTCTCTCCTCGCAGCTAGGTGTTCTTGGGGCAGGGGAGTGGAGAAATCTGGCGTTCCCACTGTACTGACTGATCCTGGATGGGTGATCCTCTGGCAAGCGCGGGCAGAAGGCGGGACACGTTCGCTGCGCTGATGGCAGGCCCCGGGCAGCTTCGCCACACACGACGCCGGCGAAAAAGGGTTGCTCGTGCGGGGGCATAGCTTTCCCGAACGTTCTCCCCGGCTCTGAGCGCCGTTCGGCGCGCTCACAGGGGAGGAGCGCCTGCCATCTCAGCGTTGCTTTTCATGTTGAGAGCGCGCGTTGAGCGATCTGGAGCATAGCCAGCGCTTCCTGGGCGGCATGCTCTGGCGCCATGCGGGTAATGGCCTCTGCCAGCGCCTCATAGCTGAGGCGGAGCGGGCTGTCGGGCAAGCCCTGGCGAGCGAGCCAGTATTGCATCCAGCGCGTGTAGCTGAGCAGAGGATCTGCCGCGCCGGTTGCGATACTGTCAATCAGGTAGCTAAGGTACCAGCTCACCTCGGTGGTGGTTTCTGGTCCATTGGGCGCGACGCCGGCCGCAATCAGCCGTTCTGCTGTTTGACTGATCACATCGGTCTGGATTGCCCGCAGCGCCTGGCAACTTTCCCGTGGATACGCCAGCGCTTCACTGGCTGCCATCAGCGCCTGTCGGGCCTCGTTGGCCGGCCCCTGGGCCAGCCGTGCTGTTAGCGCATCAGCCAGCAACCAGAGCGCGTACTGCACGTGACCGGTGCTCAGGCCGCGCTTCAGCCACATCTGGCGTTGCCACTGCACGTGCTGGCTCAGCGTTGTCGTACTGTTAACGCCCAGGGCATCAATCAGATAGTCAACCAGGTACCAGTATTCGTACACCAACCTCGCACGCCCTTCGGAGCTGTACGCGGCCTGCCAGTGCCAGTGCCGATCGTATGTCCCGACAGCGAGATCCTCAGCCAGTTGCGTTTGCTGCTCGCTAATCGCCCGTGGACCGGCGCCGGAAAAGGCCAATCCTCCCAGCGCTGTTTGCATGTAATTGAAAATGTAAGACTGCCACTGCTCCGGCACATGCCTCGTAATACCCCGCCACAGGTTGCCGTACATCTCGCGGATGTGCCCGGTTGAGCACCCGAAGCCCCGGATCTGATCACGACGCCAGCGAGTATGATCCTCGAAAATCATCGGTGAACGGTAGCGAATACTCTGGATCAGTACTCCCAGGTTGCGATCCATATCTACATGTAATTGAACGCCGATCTCCTCACCATACCGCTGCTTCCAGAACGGTTCACGCATTGCCTGGTTGATAGTCTCTTCGATGATCGCCAGGCGCTGCTCTTCGAGCCGTCGCACGATGTCTAGAGTTTCCATGGCACTTTCCTGATCCGGTTTCGTCACGCCTGTCACCCGATTGGTGTATGCCGTCGAGGTTGAGGCAGCGCGCTCGTCATTCCTTTAAAAACTGTGCTGCCAGATGGCGCGCGATCGAGCGTGGATGACCTTCCAGGAAATGTCCCCCCTGGACGCGCATCCGCAGATCGAGCCGCTCGTAGAATGCCATGCCTCCAAAGACGAACATCGGGCGCGGCGGTTCGATCCGGCTAAGGATCTGGCCAGCCTCCGTCAGACTGTGGGCCGCTTCGATGGTCGTGGCTGACAATCCCAGGATCTGGGGGCGGAGTGTGCGTACCACTGTCTCCAGGGTTGAGTTGGGCACGCTCTGTCCGAGATATTTCACCCGAAACCCGGCCCATTTCAAGAACAGGGCGACGGTTAGAGCTCCAAGCTCGTGCAGTTCACCCTGGGCGCAGCCAATGACCGCCAGTGGCGCATTCGGGGGATCCGCATGCGCGCTGAAGAGGTTATGCAGCTTGCTCTCAACGAAACGGCTGGCGAAGTGTTCGGCGGCAACCGATACCTCGCCCCGGTGCCAGGCTTCGCCGATTGCTACCTGCACGGGCATCAGCAACTCGGTGCAGAGCGCTTCTGCCGGGTAGAGGGCGGCAGCTTCGCGCCAGATCCCCTCGGCAGTGTGCTGATCGAATGATACCAGAGCGCCCATGAGCCTCCGCTGGAAGAGGGGAAAGCCCTGACTGCCAGAAGGCGCCGTTGGCGGAGGCGCTGCTACGCCAGATGGCGCTGCCGCGCCTGCCGGGTTGTCGCTCGCGCTGTGCGCCGAGGGTTCTCCCACGCTTGAACGTAACCAGGGCGGCAAGCCAAACTGTGGAGCTGCGGGTGCGGGGGAGAGATCTCTGCCGGAAGGCGCTGCCGCGAAGGCGCTGCCTCCCCCGAATGCTGCCGAGCTGACTGCTCCCGGGCTTTCGGCGCTGAACCCGGCTGCGACAGGTTCCACGGAGCCGCCTGGCCCACCCATGCCTGCCTCGAAGGTGGCCGATCCGCCAGGTCCGAAAGGAGACCCTGATAACGGTACAGAACCAGCAGGGCCGAAGGGCGCCGCGGCGGGGGCAGGGCCGAAGGGCGCTGCGGCGGGGGCGGCGCTGGACGGGGGCGTGGCAGGGGGCAGAGGGCCGGCAGGGCCGAAGGGCGCTGCGGCGGGGGCGGGGCCGAAGGGCGCCGCGGCGGGAGCGGGGCCGGCCGGGGGCGTGGCAGAGGGCAGAGGACTGCCAGGGCCGAAAGGCGACGTGGTGGATGCTCCCTGACCTGCGGCGCCAGCCGTCGCCGCAGGCGCCGATGGCCGTGTCTGGAAACCGCTGGCAGGCAGGGACGCAGATGGCTGTGCGGTAACTGGCGCCGCGCCGGAGGGCCGGGCTGACATAGACGGGTCAACCGTCGGTTGATTGGTAACAAGCGCACTGTTCCCGATCAACTCCTCCAGCAACGTCGCCAGGCCGACAGCCGGCGCCAGGCCCTCTGCCTCGTGCGGATCGGGTTCTGCTTCCCCGATCAGCAGAACGCCCCAGCGTTCACCACGCGGACTGATCGGGATGGCAACCGCCGAAGCAGCCTCTCCCAGAAGAGCGTACTCCGGATCGGTGGGCACGAGCGACTGCATGACCAGTTGACCCTGCTGGAATGCCTGGCCGACCAACCCTTCCGTCGGGGAGTGGGGTGGGGGCGACGTCCTGTTGGTGCTCCATGCCACGGGCACCAGGACTCCATCCAGATAGCGGTAGAGCATCTCTCCCACCGTGCCATAAAAGCGACGCAGCGCGTCGATTGCCAGGGGCACCACCTGGTCATAGGCCAGCGGGACCTCGGCCAGCAGGGACTGCAAGGCAGGCAGATTGCTCAGACACTCAACCAGCTTGAGGCGTCGCGCTTCAGAGTGGATCGCCAGCGCATAGGCGATCCTGGCCCAGCGGGCCGCATTTGCCACCGGATCGCGATGGGTTATCTCAGGGAGCGCCTGACCGCGCGTCAGGCTGAGCAGCAAGCTGGCGCGACTAACCACCCGTTCTTCAGCCGTCAGCACCCCCTCAAACTGATAACGGCGCATCGCGCCGTTGGCGCGTTCGGCGATGGCCTGGGTCACCATTGCGCCCCAGAAGACCGGACTGTCAACAACCAGGAACCACTCCTGGCTCAGGGGGCTGCCGGATGGCAGCGGGACAAACGTGACATTCGGGATGGTTGGCGGCTCGACATCGGCTTCACCGTACACCGTCACGCTCCGACACAGGGGGGCCAGTTGGGCGATCCGCCCCTGGTGCAGATGAAACAGTGAGAAGCGCAGGGTTCCAAGCGCAACATGGGCTTCCACGCCGCGCTCCTGGGCTGCCAGTTCGAATTGGCGACCGATAACGATCAGCGCATCAGCCTGGCGGCGCCAGCGGTGCGCCTCAGGAATATGGCTCACCAGTTTCATCAGCGATGGCCCAGATCTGCGTGCAGCGAGCGTTTCAGGAGTAGTCATAGACGCTTTCCTCAGAGTGCCCCGCGCAGCCGATATGCACGGACGAAAGCCTGACTGTGCCCTCCAATCGGCCTGAGGTGAATACAGGGGAAATCCGGCTTCCCTGTGCTCCTTCCCACCCATCGGGGCATCAAGCGCCCCCGGCGCCGGTTGGAGGGTGAGGAAATCCGGTTTCCCCACCTGTGGTGAGCCTGTCGAACCGCGCCCCTCCCGCCAGAGAGGGTCTGGAAAAGGCAACCTTTTTTTCGTTGCGTCGTTGTGCGGCGCAGCCGCACAGGCGCTTGATGTGCCGATGGAGGACAGCGGTTCTGTCCTTTGCTCACAGATAGTATGGCATAGTCGCGCAACCAGAATCATTAGCCTGTCACAAGGGTTGCGTTAGGGAACTGTTAGGATTCCTGGCAGGTCACGGCTTTAGTGCTACGACATAGCGTCGTTGGGCTGCTCTGGCAATCGAGATGGTGTATACTGATGCTAACGCAAGAGGCGTTGATGCTTTTAGCCTTGAATATTTTACTGTTATTGATATTGCGATGCCAATCCTCGCTCCTCTGGATGGTCTACGGCAAATCTGAACAAGTATCGCCGCCCCTCTTGTTCTAGAGCTTGCCGGAAGCATCGCTAAGGCACGTTTCAAATCTCGTTCTTCCCGCTTGACCGTTGCTCCGCTGCCCCGATGATCGGTCTGTGCAGGGCCGAACCGGGGAGTCCGGAGATGAGAGTAAGATGCTCAGGGTTGTGTAAAACGCTCCAGAGCGTCGATTCTTGTCTCATCCTGTTGCTTTGCCAAGGCTTCCCGATAACCGTCGTATTGCAGGAAATCGGGTTATGATAATGCAGCAACCGGTCATTTCACCTGATACTGCCCGCACCTGGCAGCCGACCCTGGCCTCTCTATTTGACCTGTGGCAGCACTTCCTTCACGATCAGCGCAACCCCCGCAGCCTGGGGCGGGCCTTGCTTGGCGTGGTTGCCGAGGCGACACGCGCTACCTGGGCCTCGCTAATGGCCTTCGATCCTGAACAGCGCTACTTGCAGATTACCGAAGCCATCGGTCTTCCTGATACTATCATTCAGACTACCCGGGTGGCTCTTGGCGAAGGGCTGGCCGGGTGGGTCGCCCTGCATCGCCAGCCCCTCCTGCTCTCCCCCGACCGCCTGGCGCCAGCCCATCTGGTCAGCCACATGCGCCGCAATGCCATCGGTTCGGCTCTGTGTGTTCCCATGATCAGCGATGGTGAACTCTACGGCGTATTGAACCTTGCGCGTCCGGACAATGAGCCTCCTTTTACCGAGGAGGATCTCTGGTTCGCGACGCTGGTGGCGGAACGCCAGGCCCTGGCCCTGAAAACGGCCAATCTGTACGCTGAACTGGCCAGCCGCGAACGGTTCATGGATCGCATTCTGACAAGCCTGCCGATCTCTCTGGTTGTGCTCAATCGGCGCCTGCAAGTCGTGCTGGCCAATCAGAACTTTTTCCTGAAACTGCGCCGTAATGCCGACCAGATTATCGGGCGCGCCATCAAACATGTGTTTCCTGCCGCGTTGCTGCAGTATCTCCGTCTGGCAGAGCGGGTCGAACAGGTGTTTGTGAATGGCGTGCCCTTTGATGGCGGCAAGGTGGCGTATCGCGCGCCGGGCCTGGGCAAACGGATCTACTACTATCGCCTCGTTCCGCTGAAGCAGGGCCAGGACGTCGATCACGTGCTGCTCCTGATTGAAGACATCACGGAACGTGAGCGACTGGGCGAGGAGGTTCGCCGCGCTGAACGCCACCTGGCCGGTGTGGTCAACCAGGCCAGCGACCTGGTTGTTTCGCTCGACCCCGAGGGGCGGATCATTACATGGAACCCGGCTGCTGAGCGTATATCCGGCTTGCGCGCCGATCAGGTGCGCGGCGAGTTGTTTGTCAGGCTGTGCGCGCCTGATCAGCACTGGAAGGTGAACGATCTGCTGCAGCGCCTCGTTGCGGGCGAGCTGGTGGAGGAAAGCGAGATCGGCCTGCTGCCCGCCAATCTTCAGCAGGTTACCGTGGCCTGGAATTGCTCAGCCATGCGCGATGACGCAGGTAAGGTCGTTGGCATTATTGCCGTTGGTCGCGACCTGACCGAGCGCCGGCGCCTGGAAGCGCAGGTGGTTCAGGCTGCCAAAATGGCTTCCCTGGGGATCATGGCTGGCGGCATCGCCCATGAACTGCGCAATCCCCTGGCGGTTATCCAGGCCAACGCGCAGTTGCTCGAAGAGTATCAGGACAACCCTGAACTGGCCCGGCAGTGCCTCCGGCATATCGTTGCCTCGACCGGACGCGCCGCGCTGATCATCGAAAATCTGCTCAAGTTTGCCCGTCCACCTCAGGACCGTTACCGGCTGATCAGTATCCACGAGGTGCTGGAGGAAACGTTTGCATTGCTGATGAGTCAGCTTCTAGGAGCAAATATCGAACTCGTGCGCGAATTTGCGCCCGATCTGCCGATGATCTACGGCAATCCGGTGTTGCTACAGCAGGTCTTTACCAACCTGATCCTTAACGCCCTGGCAGCCATGCCTCAGGGTGGGCGCCTGACGGTCACCACCCGTACTGCCGGCGAGCAGATCGAGATCCTGGTGTGCGATACCGGTACCGGCATCGCTCCTGAGCATATATCACATATTTTTGACCCTTTCTTTACCACCCGACCGGTCGGAACCGGCGTTGGTCTGGGGTTGGCGATCAGTTACAGCATCGTTCAGCAGCACCACGGTCAGATCACCGTCGAAAGCCGGCCAGGTCACGGCACGTGTTTCACCATTCGCCTGCCTGCCGATGGGTAATGCCGGTCGTTATCTGTGCTTGTGTTGAGGCGCTGCGGCGCTGCCGCTCGCGGCGAGTGCGCGGCCGCAGGCTTCCAGCAAGAAACCATTGCGAGGCGGGTGTGGGGAACCCGGGTTTACCCGTACTCCACCCGCGGTTGGGCTCACCTGGCGCCCCGCTGGGCAGGGGCGCGGTTCGACAAGCTCACCACAGGTGGGGAAACCCGGGTTCCCCGTATGTTCACCTCAGGCCCCATGCCCGGAGCGCCCACCGCCGCGATGACCATGGGGTATCTCTGGGAGGGCCGCCCCCTCCCTGGCCCTCCCCCGCTGGGGGAGGGAACCGGGCTTCTCCCACCAGGCAGGGGGGTGGAGCAACCCAGGTTCCCCGTATGTTCACCTCAGCCGTCTATGCGGCTGCGCCGCACAACACCGGAATGAAAATATGTGTTCTTGGGAGGGCTGTGCCCTCCCAAACCCTCCCGCGCGCGGGCTATTTTCACCTCAGTCTGTGATGGAGATGCCAATGAGCCAGGTACTTATCGTTGACGATGAAGCTGACCTCGTCTGGGCTCTGGGCCAGGTCTTGCGTCAGGAAGGTCACACCGTCAGGGTGGCCTATGACGGTAGCGAGGCGCTGGAACTCTGTCGCTACACGACACCCGACTTGATGATCCTCGACATCTCTATGCCCCACGTAGATGGTCTGACCGTTTGCCAGACCCTGCGCCTCGACCCGCAGCTTGCCGAGGTGCCGGTAATCTTTCTCACCGGGCGCGACATGCTCGATGATCGTCTGCGCGGCTTCGAGGTAGGCGGCGATGATTACATGGTCAAGCCATTTGATATGCGGGAACTGAAAGCCCGTGTGCGCGCCCTGCTGCGCCGGAGCGCGCGGTCGGCTGTTCCTACCTCCGAGGCCGGCGTTCTGAGGGTGGGCGAACTGGGCCTGAACCTGCAAACCCGTACAGTTCAGGTTGGCGAGAAGGCGCGCCAGCTTACTCCAGCCGAGTTTGAGTTGCTCACCTTCCTTATGCGTCACCCTGATGAGGTGTATTCCAGTGACCAGTTGTTGCGCCTTGTGTGGGGGTACGCTCCCGATACCGCCGAGCCGGGTCTGGTGCGCTGGCACGTTATGAATCTGCGGAACAAGATTGAGCGCGATCCCTCCCGGCCCGTCTACCTGTGCACCGTGCCCCGGCATGGGTATATTCTGCGAAGTGGCCCCGAGACTACGTGATGCCCGACACCGATACGGCTGCTGGTCTGGATAATACCAACTTCACGTGAACACTCCGCAAGCAGTGGTGCGTCGAAGCGCATCTGGACGCCTTGCACAACAATCTGCAATCGGAAATCTACAATCTAAAACCGTATAACTCCCCCCAAACCCTCCCGCTGCGGAGGGGTGCGGTTTTCGACAGGCTCATTGCAGTAAACCCGGTTTCCCCGCTTCCCTGCCTGCCGGTGTGGGGCGCACTCCCGATCCGGAGAGTTTGGGAGGGCTTTGCCCTCCCAAACATAAACCTGTTTTCATCATGTCATTGTGCGGCGCAGTCGCACAGGCGGCTGATCTGAACATCGGGGAACCCGGGGTTCCTCGTGCCCCTCCCGCGCACCCCTTGCTTCTGCCCGGCAGGGTAGGGGCATGCCCCTCGGCGCTTCCCAACAAAGAGGAGTCTCGTTGCAGTACTAACACATCCCTAACTCAAGGCTTGCGAAGGGCTAACACCCGGACGCGGGCTTTTCGTGTGTAATGAATGGCGGGTTCCACACCCACTCGTTTACGTACCAGCATAGGAGGAACCGTATGGCGGTCGAGAAGGTGAATGCGTCGAGCAGCCTGGCCGAAGTGGTGGATCGTATCCTGGACAAGGGCGTGGTGATTGATGCCTGGGCCCGCGTCTCCCTGGTTGGCATCGAACTGCTGGCCGTTGAGGCCCGCGTCGTTATCGCCGGGGTTGATACGTACCTCAAGTATGCCGAAGCCGTGGGCCTGACGGCCTCGGCGGCGGCCCCGGCCTAGGTGTCCGGGCCGGCGAGCCGCGCGCGCTGGACAACGCCAGCAACGTGCCAGGCGCTTCGTCCGGCCAGTTCGTGAACAGGGGTCCGGGAGGACCTCGTCCTCCCGGAAACCTTCTTGCTCCTGTGCATCTGACCTGAGGTGAAAATAGCCCGCGCGCGGGAGGGTTTGGGAGGGCGAAGCCCTCCCAGGAAACACCCCGCCAGCGGGGAGGGTTTGGGAGGGCTGCGCCCTCCCAAGAACAATAATATTTTCATTCTGACGTTGTGCGCCCCGCGCATGGGGCCTGATGTGATGATCGAAGCCGTATGGGCTTTTTTATAAAACACGCCTGATTACCCAGGGAAACAGCATGGTGACGAACGCGACCTCTGAACATCCCTCTCGCGGCGTTGCTGATCTCCAGAACGCCGCTCCGAACACCCTGCGGTCCGTTGTCGTCGCTCGTCTGCTAGAGGAGTTGCGCGCGACACGGGTGGCGGACGCGGCTGCGGAGCGCGCGCAGCGGGCGGCGACGCTGGCGGAGCGCCAGGACGAGGTGGCCCGGCTGCTGGAGGAGCAGCGCGCAACGCGGATGGCGGACGCGGCTGCGGAGCGCGCGCAGCGGGCGGCGACGCTGGCGGAGCGCCAGGACGAGGTGGCCCGGCTGCTGGAGGAGCAGCGCGCAACGCGGATGGCGGACGCGGCTGCGGAGCACACGCAGCGGGCGGCGACGCTGGCGGAGCGCCAGGACGAGGTGGCCCGGCTGCTGGAGGAGCAGCGCGCAACGCGGATG
>OGCI01001529.1_pt1 | contig 18852 bp, 11 predicted proteins | sample 1570021 | NCBI WGS metagenome assembly OGCI01 (sample SAMN06264664, study PRJEB24512) | hot springs metagenome | isolation source: Hot spring water | place: South Africa: Tshipise | collected 2015-06-21 | reverse complement strand
ACCGCTCTCCAGACAGATTCTAACCATATGATGTTCGAGCCAGGACTGACTACCAGGTGTAAGGTTGGCGGACCATATCAAGTGCGACCTGATGATCCTGGCTTCGTCCCTATTGGAATGAGTTCTGATTGGTTGGTGTATTAGCACTTCTGTTCCTCTTAGAACAACTCTACAGAGAACATACGAATCTCGTCACAGGCATCCACAAACAACCCCATTCTGTCTGACTGCCAGAAGGCAACCTTGGTACGCTGCGGTATCTGTGGATATAGGGAATCGAGCATTAAGGCTGTTTCCTGATCTGGGACGGTGTTTGTGAGTACAGCACCGTTCCCATACAGGATACATCGATTGCTTGATGGATATCCAAGCAGTGTGATGTCCACATCGGCCCTATTCAGGTATATGTGATATCTGGTACGAACTCTCGCTCCTCGCAACCTGCTTGCGATGGGCTCCGCTCCACTCTGTATCTCAAGGGATATGGTTTGTAAGACATCTCCATCCTTTACCTGATAGGCTCCGACATCGTATACCAGTATCAGCTCAGATGTGTCCACAAATCCGTTTCTGATCGCGTTTACTGGGGGAGTACATGAGAAGACCATAGAGATGCTGGAATATGGAGCCGGAAAAGCGATACCGGTAGCGATGCCCTCTACAAGCACGGAGGTCTCAAACGAAGCGTCTCTGTACTGAATGATATGATAGCCTAGCTCCATGGTCTGGTATACTGTTGCGTCGGTGTAGCTTGCAGGAATGACGTCCGCAATAGCGGATGTCAGCATGACCAGAGCAGAGTTGATAGATGGTTCCCTTAGCGTGTTATCTCCAGTCGCGGTAAAGCCGAACCGAATACTTTCTTCTACAACAGCCCTCCTCGTTCTGGAGACCCAGGCATCACCATACAGAACCAGTGCTGATGGGAGAGCAGAGTAGTATACATCGGCTCCTGTGCTGATTTCTACAGCTATCCCAACCATGGAGCGGGAGTTCCTGAACCTTGCCCCATCGCTTTCTTGCTGCAGCACCATCAAAGACTCCGCATAGGCCTCTCTGCTGACCAGGCCACCAACCGACGAGGCGAAGGAGATATCAACGTCGGAGCCACCGGTATGCGATGCGCTGGCCCTTGCTGTTGCAGTAAACTCTATTCCTGCCTCTTCCGTGTTCCATGGGTAGGCAACCACATGGAAGTCCAGCATCGAGGAACTCTGAGCGGGTCTGCGTGCACCAGCTCCAGCCTGCACTGTGAGGGAAAAAACGGCTTCGGCGCTCGCGTTGATGGCGCTGTGTGTGCTTGCAGGAAAATCAAAACTGAATACAGGTCCGGTTACCCAAACCGACGCCAGTACTATGCTGGACTTTGTTCCATAAGCTGATTGTGAGAATGTGAGAAAAGAGTACACACCAGCATTGATCAGGTGCGATGGCACTGCCTCGGCTTGGGCTTCGCAGGAGATGTGGATACGCTGTCCGGATCCTCCATAGCGAATCTTGCCAGTTCCTCTGGAAGGCTTTGTGTTCCAGATGTTGTATGCTCTTGGTGGGTTGGTTTGATAGGAGCAGAACCTGTGTACAGCTACCACACGCACACCAGGCCTCAGGTTCCCTGTTGGCCGAATACCGGCTATCTCCTGACCATTGCGTACTCGTTCCCAGAACCTGACACCAGCATGAACTGGAGCAGATGGACTGGATTTTCTCCATAGAAACGGTGTGTATGGGAGCCTTCCATTATGATCAGCTGTGATCTGGAAGAACCGAACCTCCGGTTCGCCCATTACCTCTACATCAAGCGTTCCTGGCGGAAGTGGCAGGTCGTTCTCCGCATCCCAGCGCAGGAATACAGGAGGTACTACCGGGAGCCATCGTCTGGTGACGCCAAACAGGCGTGTCCTTTCCACCAACTGGTACCATGAGCTGCGCATCTCACCGGCGTACTCGCTGAGAAGGCTGCTCAGGGACTTCATCCCTCCGACAGAAACCACCGGCTCTGTCTGTATCTCCACACCGTCTGCGGTTATGGTGAGCACAGATGGAAGGTCACGACTGTAGCGCAGAACCGGTTCGCCATCTCTTGGGCTGCGAACGGACAGACGGATGAGCCTTCCATCAGCGTTTGTCTCCGGGTCTACCAGCGTGTCTGTCAGTACAGTGGCGTCAGGATAAAGAACAAACAGTGGAGCAGTCAGGTCGATTGGCAGAGGTTCTGGTGGAATGAGCCAGCCGCCCACGTTCCTCAGGGCACTCTGGCTGGTTCCAACCCATCGCACATACAACCTGCCGTCCAACCAATACCAGCATGGCGCAGGGAAATCCAGAAAGGACAGGATATCCTTCTGTTCCTGAAGCAACACCTTGCCAACCATTACTACCATTGGACGGTTACCCAGATACGTCTGGTACAAACCACCATGATAGCCTGGCGACAGACCGAGCAGGTACTGGACAAGCGCAACGATGTCCAGATTGGATCGCCGGAGAGCTAAGGATATCAGCACCATATGGGAAGAGTAGCGAAGCCATGAAGGGATGACCTCAGAGCCACGAGGGATCCATCCCTCAGGGATGGCTACCCGGACTGTTCTGGACACCACGAACTTCTCACTCTCCCCATATGGTACCTGTGCTGATTAGCGTGCGCTAATGACCAGGGACCCTTGCCGGAACCGAAAGGTGTCGTTAGCGTTGATGGTAACAGGGTTTCTGAGGGTTCCACCAAACAGCAGGTCTGTGGAGCTTCCTCCTGTCTGGGTTCGCCAGATAGCCCAGCCAACGATGGTTCCCCAGGATGCCGTAGCCTCCTGAAAGCTCAGATCCTGGTTATTGCTCTTGGTGGTCTCGCCACTGGTATCAGTTTGAGCGGCGGACCAGACCGAGTTGGATCCGGTCATGGTAATGGCAAGGCGGGTGTATCCAGTTCCGCTGGAGGAAACCTCCGATACACCGGACGGCAGAGTTCCGTCCTCGTTCACCGTGCCGTTCAGATAGAGGGCGATGTAGGCGGTGGTTGGCACCGTGTAGCTGGTTCCGCCGGTCGGTGGTGGGAACAGCATGTCCAACACCGCTCTCTCCAGATAATCACTGGGACCAGATATCGCAGGCATTCTATCACCTCCGTTTTGTTATTATTGTGTAAGGACTATCCTGCTCGCCATCGGTGAGTGACCCACCGTGCGCCAGGTGCTCTCCTCGGATTGGTGCCACAGGTACGACGTTCTGTTGCCCCCGGTCTATTTATCAGGCTGGCGTCTACCCCTATATCCACTTCTGGAGTTTCTATGTCTGGAGCAGCTGGGAGGACCAGGCTACTGGGGCTGCGGGATAGTGATACTCTGTACCATCTACGGTCCGGATGCCAGCACAACAGGGCACTGTTCAATCTGGTTTCCTCCCAGTACCTGGATACCCGGTACCTTCGGAGCAGGCTCATCTCATGCAGGATAGCTACCAGGGGTTTTTCCATGGTGTTCATGCGTGCCCTGGACTCCACATGTCCTGCAGAGAATATTTCGTCATCGGTTACGCCAAAGATAGCGCCCACGGCACGCTGCGGTAGCTCCAGGGCGTCCCAGTGCAGCGGTTCCCCGCTTGGTAGGCAGTACAGGAACTGGAACGGGCGTCTGGGAAACCAGAACCGGACCGGTCTGGGCTCCCCTCTTGGAATAACAACTCTCCCCTGTTCATCTGAGGGGGTGATAACATACCTGTCCCTAGCCCCATCTCTCTTGAGCCAGTATACTGGCTCATGTGGAACCACTCCGAACGGTGCCTGGTATACCTCCAGATCCTCTGTGGAGTAGATGGGACGGTCCAGTTCCTGTTCCTGGAGATACAGGTGGAATCCGAACAGTACGTCATACGCCTCTACCAGGAACGGAAATGGACGCCTTAGAGCGTCTATTCCGTCTCTGGCAACATCCACAGAGATTTGGCGTCCACTCTTTTCCTCCGTCAGGAAGACCGGTGGCATTCCTTCCAGGTAGGGGATAACCAGCACCCAGCTGGGCCAGAGTGATATTAACCCGTAGGACGCCTCGATATCGCGGGCCTGAAACCTATCCCTGAGTGCTGACAGTACCTTCCTCCACTGGTGCTCCCTCAACCAGTGTGGAAGGTATTCGGTCAGACTGAATTCCGGTTCATACCCGAACCACACGACCTGTCCTCCTGACGAAACCCGCTATTCCAGAACCGCGCGTTTTCTTGGGTCGAAATGGATTCCACCAGAGGGCAGGGTGATGACTTCTACCTTCCCACCCAGTCCGCAGTACCAGATTGGAGCAAGGCAGTGCTCACAGCACAGGTGTGCTTCTACCACGCAGTCCGCCAGTTCCTTCACGCACTGCAGTTCGGCTCCGCAGTTTGGGCACCTCGGACATTCCTGACCTTGTTGACCTGTTCGTTTTCGATTCATTGCACGACTCCTCTTACTGTACCACGTTCACGTTCCGGCTTCGGATAATGGAGAACCTTGGTACGATGTAATCTCCGGTTACATGTTCCCCGTCAACATAGAGCTCTACCTGTACTCCAGTGATATTTGACGAAACGGGATAGATAACGGAGTTGATGTGTTCCGGAGAGAGAATGATGGTTTCCTCGTCTACAGGGATACCGCTGGAGTCGATATAAGAGCGAACAGCGTCTACTACCAGGCTGACAGTAGAGGATGAGACTGAACGGCTCCAGCGCAGCCTCAGCACCACGTCCACCGGAACGATCCTGGGCCACCTTACCCTCCAGTCGATACCAGGTGCCACCTCGCCAGCCACGGTTTCCCTTACTGCAGCAACCAGTTCCTGGGACGGCGGCACAATGTCAGGAACAACCCAGACATCAACGGTACCGGCACCACGTGGAGCGGATACTACCCTTACCTGGTTTACGCCCGGGATATTGCTAACCTCCGCCTGCAGGGACGCCGCCGTGCCGGTGTACCTGCGCTGGAAGGACTGGAGAATTCTTGCCCGGTAGGATTCGTCGTCTTCCACGTCTACGGCGTTCACTATGGGGTTGGGATTAGATACCGTCACGTTGGGGTTCTGCAAGCCATGCTGGTTCAGCTCCCCCGCTGCTACATGATACGCACTTGAGTTGCTCTCTGCCACTACGTGTACCGAAGCTTGCTGATTTGGTGCCAGAGTCAGGCTGGATATTGTCCTGTATCGTCTGTAAGGACTGCGGCTACTCCAGATAAGGGTACCCTCTGGGATGTTCACCTGCTGGTTGCTCCGGTTGGTGAACACAACACCACTGGTAGCACCAATAGTGGTCGCTGGTCGTGCCTGTCTCCTTGGAACGCCAAAAATGGATCCTATTCTGTCCAGGTAGGTACCGGTTGCAGTGAGTGGGTTGGTCTGCTGCTCCAGGGTATCTATGAGGTCATACAGAGCCAGATGCTCTACGGCTACTGAGGAAATCAGTGTCTGGGCGACCGAGCTCTCACTGAACTCGGTGATCCCGGCTTCCCTCATGCGCTCCTGTAACCGTCTGGTGATTTCCTGGAAACTGGGACGAACGATGGGCATGATTCAACCACTCCCTAAACCAGCCATCTGGCAAGCTTTCTCAGTTCGTAACGAACGGCTGCCAGTATCTCCTCGCTGTAGTTGAAAATCAGCTGGTGTACTGGACACTCCGGGTGCTTATTAGACACGGAGCAGTATGCTGTTGCGATGTGGTTTCCGTAGCAGATCAGAAGAGCGGCATCCTCTCCACCTCGCCAGCTTGCCCATTTGATAAGAAGGGAGACCAGAACTGACTTGTCTGGCATCTGCCGATTTGGTTCCCTCAGGAGGTGGTCGTTCCAGTACCGAACGATATCCGTAGAGACCTCATCCAGTAACTGTTTGGTGCGTCTGTAGAGTACCTTTTTTCTCAGGTACCGGATAAGAACGAGACCCATTAGGCGGTACAGAAAGGATAGCGGAGAGCCGTTCTCCTTCAAACAGTACCAGATGGCTCTGTCGACGAGTGAGTTCCACCCCTCACCCATCCCATGAGGGATATGCAGCTGCATCTCATCGAACGGGTCGAACACCCTGCGCCAACCAGCCAATCCTCCAACGTATGCTGTCCACCGGTTTCGGACGGGTTGATTGGTTTCCTCATCTGTAAGGTTGGCTACAAACACGAACACGTTGAATCTGGAGGCATCCGCATCACCGCCGCGGTAGATTTCAGCAACTATCTGCTCACGAAATCTCGCGGAGAGGTATGCCTGAGTCACCAGTTCGTTGTCCCAGGTCCAGCCATGAGGATCAAGGCTCCGTCCGTTCCTCAAGTCAAGCAGGTGGTGACGAAGCACCCATTTCGCAGTTAGCTTTGTAGCATGCTGCCAGGCCCGGTCAATCGCCTGTAGTAGCAGACTTCTCTGCTGCATCTCCTGCTGTCGAATCTCCTCTTTTTTATCATCTGCCATGCCGTATAGTTCAGCCATCCTGGCTACATTATCGATCCCGTCTGGTATCTCCATCATCATCGGTCTCCTTGGAGTTCATGATGTCTCCTGCTGCCGGTCGTCGTATGGTGGTAATAGGACAAAAACAGAGAACGTGGTTAGCTAGAAGGTATTCTCCATCGGTCTGAATGCGAACTGGTCGTACCTTGGCCAGTTCTACCTTTCCTACAATCTCCAGTACATCCTCTTCTGGATCTCTTGGGTCTGCTCCTGGGGACTGCAGCCTGGCAAGCCGTATCCATTGTCGAAGCATCCTCTGAAAGGCTGGTTCTACCTGTGCCATCTCTACCATCGGCTCCATTTCATACTGCCACAGCCGAAGTACAGAGCTCACTGTCTTATCCATCCTCTTGGAAAGGATGCGGAACCCCATCAGCAGGTTCTGAATGGTGGTTGCCAGAGCGATATCCTTGATACGGATATCCACGTGCTGAGTTGCCATCTGCGCTCCAAACAGAACCAGGTAGCAGAGGAAGATTGATAGAACCTCTGGACTCATTCGAAGAAGCGTCTTGCGGATGCTCTCCGGTCTGGTATCTGTTGCTCCCTGCAGCTCCTTCCTGGCGGCCTCGGTAAACTTAACCCGTACCTCAGAAACCTTCTTCTCCACCCAGATTCCACGGTAGGCGGAAGGAACAAGTGTACCAATGGCGTTTTTCAGCCGGAGCGCGACGTCCTCGTAGACAAGTGGGAGCGAGAAAGTACGAACAAACGGCACCCTGAGAGCGACGGCGGAAGCAAGAAAGATAGCGGTCTCTGCACCTGGGGAGGATGAGAAATCTCCCTCTATACTCGAATACCGCATTATCAGACGATGCCCACGCTCGACGCTACCAACGTGTTTTTCACCAAGCGCTGTTACTACCTCCTGGTTGTGAGGCAGGACGATGGAAAATCCGTTGAGTGTGGTCAAACGTAAACCGGTAACTGCTGGCAGGTGCGCAACCTGAACTACTCTTGTCCATCCGATACCGGTCCATAACATGTCGCCTCTTCGTACTGTGGAGGCTTGCAGCCATCCCCTTTTGGAGTAGACGGTGTTCTCAAGTCCGTCTATCTCGAACCCACCTTCCCAGACCACGGCTGGTTTAGAGGTGCCGAGCTCCTTTCTTCTCCTCTCTCTCAGTATCCTGTCCCTGACTGTACTGGAGCTGTAGCCCAATCATATCACCTTGCTGCTAAGAAGTAATCAGTATTTTCTGGAACTTTGTGACTTCTCCAGTCCGGAGATCCATAACCATCGCCAGTGCGCTGGTCAATCCCTCCACAAAGATGAAGCCGGTTATCTCGTTCTCACCGGTTGGGGCCATCTCAATCTGCAGGAGTGAGGCTGGAATGAAGCCGTCGTGGGTAAGAGCCCGAAGAATCTGATCGGATATCTCCATCCCAGTTTCCTCAGAGTTTGGAGCTCCAGCCATCGCCATCAGCTCGGTACCGCACTCTGGATAGATGGCATACGTGCCACGCACAGTACGGATACGAAACATAATCTGTTGAAAGATGGCGTCCTCTCCACGCACGATATCAAGATCCCCTGCGCTGTTGACAATCAGATCACCGGTGATTGGATCGATGCGAATATCGGTCGACTGCTCCAGAGCGTCACGAAAGATGCGCTCGAGCTGCTCGTCCACCCGTTCATCCCATCGTGGATCCTCAGCGAACCTCAATGTTTCTCACTCCCGCTGCGGGATAGGATAGAAATCATCTCATCAATCCAGTGTATTGGTTCATCTGGTTCATAGGTAAACTGCTCTGGCGGCAACAGGTCTTTCAATCGGACCGCCTCCATTGGTGTCTGTCCAACCATGACCGGTCTGGTCTGGATACTTCGGCTGGACTTCAGGCTGCCTGGAGTTACAAGAACCTCCGCATCGTTTTCCCCTGTACGAACGCTTAGCCCATCAACCAGCTTTGGGTTCAGCCTCCGACCACTCAATAGATAACCATCGGACGGGGCGTCGATGCTGATCTGGTCGGTCCTGACCACAACGTTGCCTCCTAAGTAGATAACCGGAGCCTCAAGGGTTATGCCAGCAGTACTGACTCCTACCACGCTCTGGTAGGAGTGCATATCCACTATCCCACCGTTTCGGATGTACAGGCCGTGCCTCTCTCTTGGGTGCTGAATGGTAATCTCATCACCGGTCGCCACTGGTTTAGAGGCTGTCTCATTGAGCGGGTTTGGGTCCACGAGCTGGCGGAGGCTTTCTGCCAGTCCTCTCAGTCTGCCAACCAGCACTTTCAGGTTTTCTATCTCAGTATGAAAAGCCACCACACGACCTCCGTTCTGTAGGCAATCAGAAAATCTGGAAGGAAACCGGCGAACAATCTATGGGGAAGATGGGACCAATGATCCCATTGGGATGCCAGTCTTGGATTGACTGCTCTCTGCGGAGGGCTGTACCTGGTTGGTAGGCTCGTCCGGGTTTCTAATAACAGATACGACAAACGCCAGCTTGGAACCCTGTGACTGCATGGCGATGACCACCCACATCCCTGGCTCGATATCTGGTGTCTTCCCGACAGGGCTTGGTGGGACCATCACGCCTCGAAGCCTTGTCAGCCCGCCGTGTGCCGTTCCAGGTAGTACCACGTCGCACGTGGCGGCGAGTCTATCGTATCTCTCCACCTCGGCGACCAGCACTATCTGCCGCCTCTCGGCAACCGTCTCTATACTTTTACGAAGCGTGTGTCGCAGGCTCATAGTATCTCCATCTCATGGAACCTCCACATGCGGAGGGTCGTTTGGAACCCTACGTAATCGCAGCTTGGAGGCCACGTGGTCCAGAACAGAGTTAAGTTGTGGATTGATGGAAACGACCTGACCGTTCATATCGAAGAACCCAACGTCGATGGCTTTCCCCATCTGGTGTTTGGAGCGCGCGGCAACAGGATATGGGTTCGGTCTTGGATACACCCTTCGGTAAGCGCGGAACTCCTGGATGGTGAACTCAGGAATACCATCTGACCTGGCCTGAGCATTTAGAGACTCAATAGTGTTGAATCTGGATGCATAAAGAGCTCTCTGGTGAATCAGGCTTCTTCTGGCGGAGTGGATGAAAACACCATACTGAGACAGGCCGCGGCGCCTTAGCTCTGCCTGAACCTCACGCAGGAACCTGTCGAACTGCTGAGCGGCGCTCTGATCAAGGGTGGCCAAAGCCTCACTCACGGATTCAGGACGGTGGTCTACCGGTGCGGTTCCATCTGGAGGTCTCGACGGATAGAACAGCAACCCACTCCTTGTTCTGTGCAACTCGCGAACCAGCTCCTGTTCATTATTACGGATATTGTTCAGTTCCCACTCAGTCATCTCCACATTTGAAGCGTTAGCTGTGCCACGAACCTCTGTTGGCCCATCCGGAGACAGAACCTTCAGGTGTTCGAAGTTCATCTTGAGGTCAGGCTCAAAGTAGCTTAATTCCACAGCATCGAGTGGTCCGTTGAAGTTTTCCAGGATGGGAGAGTCTGTTCGGTTGATGAAGATGGAGAACACAAGAGAAAAGAACCCTCCAACAGCCTTTCCAAACCAGGATGCGCCAGGACCTCCACCAAGATTCTCAGCCATCCCATACAGGGTCATACCGTGCAGGAAGCGCTGGAACCAGCTGGGGTCGTCGCCGTATACCGTTCCGGAGTGACCACGTAACCCGGCAAGCAGGGGCTTCGTCCCAACGCGAACAGGATACAACCCACACGGGTAGTATGTGTTAATCTTGCGGTTCATTAACTCCAGGAAGTGCTCGACACCGATAAATAACAGGAACCTAAGAGGATGGAGTCTGGAGACGCCATGCACGATGAACTTCCCAAGGAACCATAGACTGCGAAGGATAGAGCCGAATCCGCGAAACATCGGGCGGTAGTGGAATACACCCTGACGAAGCGCTCGGAGGATACTCCCACCGGTGTTGCTCCAGCTCACCTGGCCCTGGGTTTCCCACTGAATGAAGGAGGACACTGCTTTCGTAAACAGGTTTTTCAGGGTGTCCTTAAGAGACGATACCATGGCTACAGAGATGTTGGCGATGGCGTGCAGCAACCGTCCACGATAGCGTGGTTCCACCGAACCAGATGGCTGTATTCGCTTGCTGAGCTTGCTCTGCATGGCATCAGCCATCTGCCTGGCTTTGGCCATCTCCTCAGGATTGTTTGGATCGAGCAATTTAATAGCCTGCACAATATCATTAATTTCCGACCCAAACACGTTTCGCCACACACGCCAGGTTGTTATTCTCCTTAACCTGTAGAACAGTTTGGGAATACTACCAAGGGACTGGTCGATGGACTCCTCCAGGTTGTCCACTCTGGCAGCAGCCTTCGCTACAGCCTCATCGAACTGCGATGTCTTTTCCTTGAGCTGCTTAGCAAGGTCCTCAATGACGCTGGCATCAGTGGTGTCAAGCTCTTTAATCTTGTTAATCAGTTCATCCAGTTCTGTGCGAAGGGTTTGAATCTTGTTAAGGTCGTTTCCAATCTCACTAAGATGCCTGTCTATCTCGTTTAGCCACCTGTTAAGAGATCCGAACTCAGGCAACTTTCCGATGAACTCACCATCAATCTCCCTTTTCTGAATGGCGTCTACTATCGCTCTTATCTCGTTGCGTACCTCTGAGATTGCTTCTGTCTGGATATCGGTACGAGCCTGTGCTATAGCCAGACGAATATCTCTGAGCTCTCCATGTATTGCATCCCTTAAGGGAACTCCACCTCGGTCTCTACTGAGGAGGTCGTCCAGCCTGGACTCCATATCAAGCATTTCCTGGTAGTAGTTCTCGGATCTGCGTGACATGGTAACGATGCCATCGTCCGTCAGGTCCTGACCAGCGATCCTTGCCTTACCTCCAAGGAACGTGTACATCATGCCACCCTTGTGGGCCCAGTAGTCGAAGGATATGGCATTGAGCAGGTATCGCCTGACCTGTTTGGCAGCCACAAAGTAGGCTGCCTGCTGACAGAACCTGTGCATCTGGAAATGAGTCTTGTCGCTCAGACCCAGTGCTACGAGGTCCGGTGTAACACTTGTGACAAACCCACGTTCCACACTCAGGTGATGGATGACCTCCTTCACCCCAACCGGTCCGCTCATTGTGGTGGTGTGGATGAAGACAAAATCGTGTGGTTTGATGCTGGCAGTTCCAGCTATCTGTATCTGACCGGCATACATGTCCTGCATGGACTCCCGAATCACGTTGGCTGAGACGTTGTTAACCTCCCGAACCGGCATCGCCAGACCCCAGGTGTCAGTTCGTAACAGGGCCCGGAACAACTTCATTCTGGATAGCCAGTTTATCCACCCAACGTTTGGGCTACCGGGAAGAAGCAATGTCAAAGAGGTGGTATTAATCCAGGAGTCGTTAACAATCTCTCTTCTATCCTCTGGTAAGACGAACGGGTCGAAACTGATAGTATTGCCAACGAAACCAGATGTGTCAGCGGTGGCGCAGTCGGTAACTATCTTCTCTGAGGAGACCTGGATATCGCAGGAAAGCAGGTTGTCCCAGTAGGAGAAGTAGTAGTACTGAGTGAACTGCTTGAACCGCATGATCTTGTTCAGGTGATCGATGCTGAAGTTGCCAAAACCGCTTGTCCACTTGAGACCCTCGTGTATCAGTTCATCCCTGCTCATGTAAGTGTAGTAGAAAGGATAGTCCCTTCTACCAAAGAAAAGGGTGCTTCGAAGGTCAAATGGTTCTACAGAAGCAACGTAGTCCAGGACGGCCATGCGACAGGCGTTCGCTATTACATCCCAGATGGTTCCCCTGTTTACGTCAATGCTTATCTTAACCCCTGGCTGGATTACGTCGATGAAGCTGTACTTACCATCTTCATTATCCATGAGTCTCCCAGGTCTTAGATCGCTTATGAAGGAGCCAAACGGTAGGATAAGTATGAAGAGGTCAAGAATACCGTACATTCCGTTGCTGTATGTTTCTGCCAGTGGCGTGGAGTTATATACGTTGATACAGGTCTCGCCCGGGTTTGGTGAGCTCCAGCCCCAGGCATACTTGTTTCTTCCGATCAACCCGAAGTTGTGAATCCCAAGGGAGTTGGCGTTTAGGTAGCCACCACCGGTAACACCGTAGATGAGTGGCCCAAGTATCGGTAAGGCGTCTCGTTTCATCGTGGTCATGATATCCACGATAATCTGCCTGGGTTCAACAGGGATACCACCAAGACCGGAGAAGATGTAATGAGGCTCTCCGTCGATAAAGCTGGTTGGTCTGATTGGCCTCTCAAGCTCCGCACCGTCACCAACAGCGTTCAGAAGAAGTGTGCTCTGGGCAACCTGCACTTCTTCAATGGTTCCATTGAAGATCACTGGCAGGTTGCTGGCGCAGGACCCGTATCCCATTCGGATGTGCAATCGCATTCCAGGCTTAACCATCAGGGACTTCAGTTCGATTTCGTATATCTGTCTCTCATAGTCTCCAATGTGTGGTAGTAGGGACTGATGGATATTATGCCACCACTGTTCCAGTGAACTTCCTGCTCCTATCATCTCTTCATCAGGATGGTATTCAAGGGACTGGTAACCCCTGGCAACGGCGTCCTCCACAACCCTGGCCAGAGTGGCATCCAGGAGATTATTGAACATATTGGAAACCACAACCTGAGCCCTGTGAGTTGGGGTAAACCTGCTCTTGTACACATCGATGGAGGCCAGGGCATGGAGACCGTAGAACTGGTCCCATAAGCGCCAGAACCTTATCCACCTGCCACCGAGAACCAGGAGAACACAATACGTTGGGAAACACCCAATGAGCCTGCCATGTGTTCCATACCTGATAAAGTCATGCCACCCGGTTCCGCCGATATCCCTACCAGCCATCGGACTGTCTGATGGGCTTGGACTGGAAGCAATCTTGTGCTCCAGACTCATCCTCGTTGGAACACCTGGTTCAGCACCGGAGCTGGATATTGCAGGGATTCCAACCGCAGCCTCCTGCTGCTGTGTCCTCGCCTGCTGGGCTGAGGGGTCAACCCGCTGTGCAGCAGCCATGTCAGGCTGGCTCGCCTGAGCCTGTGTGCCTGCCAGCTCAGGCCAAAGCGCTGCGGCGGATGGAGCAAGCCAACTCCAAGCCTGGCTAAGAGAAATAGACATGACAGGTAAAGGACTGAGTCTCGGTATCCCGAACCACTGTGTACCCCTATCCTCGGGCGGCTGTTTTCCATCACCAGGCTTACCGGTAGACTGAGTATCCCCTCCAGAATCTGTGATGCTCTGTGGTACTGGGGTGTGGCTCGTAGCAGAAAGGGCTTCCAGTGAGCTGCGAATAGCCCCCCACTGGGCACCTGGAGTAAGTGGTGGGGTCGCGGTTCCAATAGTACTCTGAGCGTAAAGGTTCAGGGAGTCGATAAGAGCTCCACGGATGTCTTTCTTCCCGGACACCAGCATCTGGCGGTTGGCCCTGTTGAGATACTGTTGTCCAATCTTCACGATGCTATCAACTTTTTGACTTATCTGTTCATCTGTAAGATTTTTTCCGATGGAGCTGGCTTTGTGGAAGGCGTGAAGCAGGTTGCGCGCCTGGTCTTTTGTGACTCCCTCGGAACGTAGCATGGCGTAAGCCATTGACAGGTGGTGTGTGGCATACCCGTACGCTACCGTTGCCTCTGGTGGTATACCCAGTCGGGTCAGCGCACGGGTAATTTCCCAGACGGCTTCGTTGCCTGGAGTGGATTGCGGCTTTGTCCATCGAATATATCTTGGAGCCTTCTCCCCCTGAGCGAATACCCAAGCTTTCTCAGCTAAGAGGATATGCTTGTGAACCCCTGCTGAGGATCTCCTTATCTTTTCAAGCACCAGCCTGGCCGCCTGCTCCCCACCACGGACCAGAGCCATTGTATACTCGCTGGTCATCCTGGAACCGGGACTGTTGGCGGACCACCAGTAGGTGATGTAAAAGTTCACAAAGATGGCGCGGTTATACAGACGGATAAGTGGATCATCTGGCCAGCGGCCCTCCTCTATCAGACGGTACCGTTCCTTAACAAGACGGTTTAGCCCATGGTCCCGTCTGACAGAGTCGAGTATGTGCATACCGATGAAGAAGATGGCCGCATGCCAGTGTCCTGATGCTGTGTTGAAGTGCCAGCGTATCCTGGAGTTCTCATACTCTGGAGACGACATGCTTACCAGCATTCTTTGAGGTGCCCAGTTCGCTTCTATGACCGGAAACATGATGGCCCTCCAGGTGTACGGCATCGCCTGACATAGACCGAGGGCACCCTTATGGCTCACAGCCCCAACATCAAGTGACCTGTTCTCAATATAGAGGGTTCCGAGTATCATCGGAACCATAATGCGTCCAGGCTCTATCATAGTAATGGCGGGACCGCGTTCGTCGTTCTGGTTATACCTCTTGATCAGGTCGGCATCAAGAAGGATGTTTCCGAGCGACCTATCAGGTTTATCCATCTCCCATGGGACCTCTGTAAGGATATAATTATCACCTGTGGTTGAGGCCCTGACGATTTCCCTTTCGACGTAATCAGCGGTTTGGTGCGCCCTGGCCCACTTATCGCCCGAGTACTCCTTTGTGGACCTGACGTAGAAACTCGGAATCAGGTGCTCAGTGAGGTCTACCCTTTCGTCCAGGTCACCCCGAGCTGCTGCAGCCATCCTCTGCATCTCTGTGACGGCTCTGGAGACAATAAGGTCATTGGCGCTTTCCCATGGACGCAACTCGGTCGCTATCTCCTGGCGCCTTGCCTCCGGACGAACCTTACTGAAGAAATCCTGTACAGCGCTCGCCGCGCTTGAGTAGCCCCGCAAGATGTCGTCGACCTTACGGACCGCCTCTTCTGAGACCTCTGGTGGCACACCTGGGGTCTTAACACTCAAATCGTCACGAAATGATGGAGGAGCGAAGTCTCCCTGCAGATCTGGGGGCATCGCAGGTTGGGGCTGAGCATCGGGAGCAGATGTAACAGGGGCGTCCTCGAAAGGTGAAGACGGAACCCCAGTGCCTGGCTGCACCGATTCACCCGTAGCTGGAGGTACCGTCGTCGTTCCAGGAGGAGTAAACAGGTCCTCGGACTCCAGCTTCATTACCCCTGGACCGAGGCGGTAAGTCAGACCGCTGGAGTCCTCAGCACGAACATCCATCTCCTGCTCAAACGCCCTTCCGAGGTCTACGCTACCGTCTGCTGTCCCAAGCATCATTTCACACTCAGCTTTCCTTCCGGTCATTCCGAGTGTGCAGAAGAAGAAGTCTGGGTCACAGTACTGGTCGGTGTTGGGTAGTATGGCTCCATCGCTTACAATCTTACGAAACTCTTTGACCACTATTGGAAGTGCTGAAGCCGGGTACACGTCCGTCAGACTGATCCAGACCCGAAGCGTTTCGTTGTCCATTGTCGTTGGTTCTTCAAGGATTGCCCCAGACGAGAGCAGCTCTATCCATCGGTTTACCTGCTTGAATGTTGGCAGGCGCAGGTCTGGGTATGTTTCCACACCCGCCAGCTGGTGCTCCAGGAAGTTGGAAAAGGCGGCTAAACCTTCTGGTTGGGTTGAACGAATACCTTGAGCGATAGGTGTATACTTCAACCCCTCACTGAGTTCCCACATCTGCAGCACATCGCTGGACAACCGTCTCACCTGTTCCCTCTGCGACTGCGACGGATCCATGCTTACCAGCTGCAGGCTTACTCTATACTGCTTTGGGAATCCTGGTACGGACTGGATGTCCATGCCGATGGGCAACACGGAGCTCATGCCCATCATCTCAAGAACCTCGTTCTTCACCCGGACAGCAAGAGTGATATCCCGAAGGATACCGTATCCACGGAAGATATAGCTGATCCGACGGAAAGCATCCATAAACCTCCGCAGTTCCAGCACACCGTCCTCGGTGGCAACCCCTTCGAGGACCGCGACAGTGTCTGTTCTTCCAAGGAACTGTTGTACGAAACCACCAGTTTCTCTGGGTAGCGTCGTGATATGATTCTGGAAGGAAACAGCCAGGCGTTCCCATACCACACCAGCGAAATCCACCCGCACGTAGTCCTCAGGTTTCAGCTCGTCCGGTTCCTGAGGAGCGCGGTTCAGAATGCCAGCGGAGGACTGGATGTCAAGCAGAGAGCGGATAGCGTATACTGGAAGGTTATCTGGAGAAGCATCGCTGGTTGGGCTGACGAAAACAAAGCGGTTCATTATGGACTGAATGCTCTGGAAACTCTCCAGCTGAACCTTTTCCTTCATCTCTCTGTTAATCTCTGCTACTCGCTTCTGGAACTCTCTGAATAATGCCTCAACCTCTTCGCCTGAAAGGTTTTGGGATGGAATGGTGCCGAGCGAGATGGGTCTCACGTAGACAGCGGTTCCCTCCACAGTGGTCGACCCCTGTCGGGGTAGAGCCGCACGAAGGGAGTCGAGGAACGTCTCTACATCAACAGCCTTCCAGACGTAGTACAATCTCCCGTGTTCCAGAGGGCGAACCAGTGTCTGCCCGTGTTTCGCTGCGTTCATGATCTCCTGAGCATCAACCTGTACGCGGAACGCATCTGGCTCCTTTACCTCAAGTGCTGTCATATCGCTCAGCTGCAGTCTTCTGGCGATATCTCCCATACGGCGCTCGATGTAGGAGATCGATGGAACCTCAAACTGGAGAGAGCCGGTAAACGGGGTAGGCACATGGTGGAATCTCGGCATGTAATCTGTGTAGAGCTTGAACAGTGGCCAGTTGAAGAGAAGCTCCATAGGACCTGGAGGGTCGATACTTCCCTCCGTGTAGTTAAACTTGTAGCCTCCAAGCGTTAATACCAGCGCGTTTGGTGCGTTTGGGATAACCTCCACCTGAATATTGTGAACGGCAACTGCCTGGATACCCATCTGGAAGAAGGTACTGTTGGTGATTGGCAGGAACGGACACCGGTCTATCTGCCTGAGCAGTGGAACCAGTACGGTCTGAACGTCATCTTCGGAGATGGTAACCTGCATCGACCAGGCTACCTCGGAACGGGGTCTTGGGTTCTTCTGGGAAGCACCAGCTCTCAACAACGGGGAGCTGTCTGTTGGATACTGAACATTGAAACTGATCTGCGATGGATCTACCTCGAAGACAGTGTAACCTATCTGAGTAAATCCAGGGGTAACTCTCTCCGGGTCTACCAGCGGCAGTGCGACTGGATGGAGCCTGGCGAGAAACTCATCCATCGCATGTGGCTTGAACGTTTCGTGGAACGGGTCGTATTCTCTGCCAACGATGTTGCTGTCAATGGGAACAGGCTTTTCCGCCGACTGTGGGTTATCCTGGAGGTACTTCCAGGCCACGGGTCTGGAAAACTGTGGGCGTTCCTTTGGAGGCACATAGACAATATGGCCCTCAGAGTAGTACTTGAACGAAACCATAAATGCCCTGTGCCCAGGCATCGGTTTTATATGTAGATGCTCCTTAGGAATTTGACCGAGCTGAGACTGATACCAGAGCGGAATGGACGTTCCAGTATAGAGCAAGAAAAAGTGGTTGAATGAAAATCTGTTATTATAGTTCTTATGGAGCTTGATTTTATCCCAACCGCCAGTTACCCGCTCACGCATTGCATGTGGCTTGAAGGCATATCCACTACCAAGCATAAGAGGAACGTGGTAGTCTGTCTCAATAGGTATTCCGCTTTGTTGATAAGATCCGAGATCCAGTGCCCACGCTCCGATGGCCAGCATCCCAACCTGCAGGAACCGCCTGGCGCCAAGGAAGGCATCAACCGGTACTTTAAGCTCTCTAGGCTCCCCGTGCTCATTTAGCAGGTCCAAACCATACAGAACAATCATCGGGTTCAGGATAACTACATCGTTACCAATACTGGTTATCCTGTAGATGATGGGAGCGATATGTTCCGGGGTGAACAGTACCGCGGACTTTATGTATCTGGAAATCGAGTACTGCTCATGAAAGCCATCTTCTAATTGTTTGGGTTGCAATTGCTGCCGCATCATGATCAATCCACGTAAGCCTTCTCGGTTCGGAGATGGCGCTCAATCGTACGATATCTGGCAATGGGAGAGCGTGGTGCGCTGTTCATGTGGAGGTTGACTTCCAGCTGAGGAGGTTCAGGAACCGATACACGAATAGTTGGTCTTACGGCTCCCATAGAGTTAGTACCAGGTCGGTGTACAATGGCATTTCCGCGCCGGCTGGACAGACTCCTGGCAACCCTCCTTGGAGCGACGGGGGCAACTTCGGACGGAACAGACAGTTGTTTTACCGTCACTGACCGAAGAGACCCACCAATCTCTGCCGTCTCCTGTGACCGCATCCTCAACCAGTTGGAAGTTCTATCAAGCTGACGTATGGTGGAGACAGATCGAGCCCTGGACAGGATAATGCCAGCTTTGACCTTTGGCTGAACGGTCTTCCTGGCGAACATCGTTGTCCTCA
>OGCI01001528.1_pt1 | contig 18875 bp, 16 predicted proteins | sample 1570021 | NCBI WGS metagenome assembly OGCI01 (sample SAMN06264664, study PRJEB24512) | hot springs metagenome | isolation source: Hot spring water | place: South Africa: Tshipise | collected 2015-06-21 | reverse complement strand
TTCTACCACATACTCCGAAGGGAAAAAGTCACGGGAAGTGTTCGCGTCTCCGGATGGGAAAGTTGAAAAAGAAGTAGTGTATCGCTACGATGAACGGGGAAGGCTCTTGGGACTTACGGAATACGCTTCGAATAAAGCCAAGATTAGTTCTCTTGCATATGAGTATCCCGCGGAATCTACGGTACCGAGTAGAGAAATCCATCTCGATGGAAGGGATAAACCTAAAAAGGTGGTAGCATTCGAATATGCTTATAGAGAGGAAAGTAGGGTCATCTATGAATAAAAAACTTTTAAACCTTGCTTGCGTGATCATATTTCTGGGATTCTCATCGCTTCTTACCTTGTGGGCGGGTGAAGCTGCCGAAATGTGGAAACGGCTCTATCAGCGGAGCACCAGCTTGGAACAGAAACTTGCCGTAATGCAAAATTTGATCGAACAGAACGATCCGAGTCTAGTGCCTACCTTGACTCAATCCCTTACTGAGCTAGTTGTAGGAAGCAAAAATCTCCGAACCTCCACAGAGAAAGAGAATTGGACTCAACTTTGTCGCTTGATCATTCGTGCTCTGGGAAACTACAAGGCAACGGAAGGGGCTATTGTAATTTTCCAATGCTTCGAGGAAGCGGAAGATCCCATACTGAAATCCGAAGCTCTCACCACTATGGGGAAGATACGGGCCACCGACTACACAGAGAGGATCTCTCTACTCCTCAGAGATTTGAACCTCAAACCCGAGGGGGATTCGGTAGCTCGGGAAATCATTGCGTACGGATGCATAAACGCTCTGGAAAAATTGAAAGGGAATATAGCCTATAAACAGGTCTTTCTTGCTTCTCAAGGTTGGTACTCCAAACGCGTCAAAGATCGCGCCATGGCTGCCTTACCTTTAATGAGCGATGATCCTACGGAGGTTCTTTCGGAACTTCTCAAGGAATTACCTCCCGATATGAAACTACAGGCATTACAAGCAGGTTTAACCTCCGCTGCTCCACAAGAAAAAAAGATCTCCCTAGTTGTTTTAGCCTTGGAGCAAGGACTTCTGGAACAAACGGTAGATGTCCGGCTTCAATCTCACTTGGGGACGCTTCGATCCACCGCCATCAACGCATTGATCAATCTGCAAAGCAAGTCCCCCGCCTCTATAGAACCTCTTAGAAAAGTAATAGAACGTAACTATGACGTAAACGAACGGTTGAATGCTGTACTTGCTTTGGGAATCATCGGAAACGATGATGCCACGAAAATTCTTAGTTCCTTTCTGGATCGACAGAATCAACGCCAACTCTCTGGTACGCAAGAAGCGGACAATCGTTTTACCATTGCGTTGATCCGTGCGCTAGGGATGACGAAGAATCCCCTCGCTCGTCCGGTTCTTCAGGCCGTAGAATACTCCAACTACACGCCCGCCATGGTAAAAATTTCAAAAGAAGCTCTTCAACAGATCGAGCAGAAGTGAATAAAGCATTTTGTCTAAGGTAACTTAACGAGGGTAGGACTCACGCGGCAATGCCCATCATCAAGCGGGCGTGTTTGATCCTTCCAAGACACTTCCTCCCTCTGCGGAAACAGGTTTAGGAGGGAGGGTTTCTTTTTTATTTGTAGTGGCAGGTGTTGAATCCTTGAACAATCCATACACGTAGGTCAAAATATGGACCTTGGTGGGAATACTTGGTTTTACTGCTTGCACATGTAGAATAGATTGTTTTTTTTGCTGGTTGAAAGTTACTCCCTTAACCGTTCCACACATCACCACCAATTCTCCATCCAGTTCAAATTGAACCTTCACGGGTAAACCTGCTTTCGCCTGTCCTCCCACAATCACCGCGAAACCATCCTCTGAAATATCCATCATCTTGCATCGATACCCGGGAGAACTTTCCGGAACTTCACTAGCCTGAGAAATGCTCTTTAAAGGATACAGACTAGCAGAACCGGAAAAGGGTGCACGAATGGACCCTCGCCGTTGATTTCGAATCAGATTGTCCGAATGGGCTATATGTAGAATTGGATATTTACGATCCAAATAATCTCCCAATACCTTCGACTCGAAATAGTATCCCGCATCCTCGGCTCGCCAGAAGTAAACCTGAATTTTTTGGCCTTCCCATGAAAAACCCGGGGGTAGAGCCTTGCCTTTGGGGTATGCGATGGCAAGGTATTTCCGCATATTTTCCACCACCTGTGATTCATACACACCGGCTCCAGGGAAGGGGATGCGAATCCGTTGCCCAGGCGGGATATTCCGGGTCGATCGGATCCCTACTCGGTACTTGGGCAGACTGAATTCAACCTGCTTGCGAAAATCGAATAACTTATTCAGGAAATCCAGCGCTTTTGGATTCTGCATTTGGTTGCGGGATCGAAACCGAATAATGGTGCCTCGAATACAGCGATCTAGCACCCGTTCTGACCAGAACAGAGATGCAGGATCCTTTAGTTTGTTGTCTACCGCAACATGCCGAAGTAAATTGATCTCCCGTATTCGAAACCCTGATTCTTTTCCACGAACGTAGAACTCCAGCCAGGGAAAGCCAAACCCACCGCCTCGTAGAACGAAAAATACAAACAGGCCCCCCAATATCAACAATGTGATCAGGACAATGCTCATTTCCCTAGTCCTTTTCCCCTGTCCTCATTTTCGGCAAATTCTTGTAGAATGAATACATGTTCGATAAAAAAATTGTAGTAGAAACCATAAGGCGCTGTAAAGAGCCCGCATTACTCTATGGTTTATTTTTCCTTCCTCCTCTTCTGCAATATCGCCTTCCCACTGGTTTAGAGTTCAATGATCCTCTATTTCTATTGATCAATACTTTTACGGCTCTCTTCCAAAGCCTATTAGTATGCTATTTGCTTTCTTCGATTGGGACTAGAGATCTGGCACAGTACGGCTTCACCTCTTTTCGGATTACTTTTTTCCTCTGGGGAATTGGAGGTTGGGTTATTCTATTGGTTATCGTAGGTTTGAGCATCTTCGTCCTTGCCATTATTTACGGTACAACATTGGATCGTTTGACCCCGCCGTTTCAGTGGCGGTTTTTCCGATATGACCTTTTTCCTCTCCTACTTCTTGCGCTTGGTGTAGGGGCCTTTTTCGAAGAACTCTTTTTTAGGGGGTATTTATTCCAAGAGTTGCGATCCATACCCATTCCTTCATTAGGTTCAGCTGTAATTACTACCTTTGCCTTCGCGCTAGGCCATGGATATCAGGGGAGATGGGGAATCTTTCTCGCCTTTGTCCTTGGAAGCGTACTTTTAGGATTACGAGTCATCACGAAATCCTTATGGGTCCCCACGATCACCCATTGGGCCTACAATCTATCTGTTCTTCTCCTTAGTTCTGTAGTGGATAGGATATCCTACTGACCTTGTATTTCTCTCTAATGCTCAGTATATTATGAATGGATAATATTATGAATAAAATATATATTTCATTTATTATTATTGGATTCTTCTTTGGAGGAATATTTCTATCCTGTGATTCAGGCCGCTCCACATCCCAAGGGCAGGGAAAAGGGCAACAAGCAAACTTGCCTCAAAAAATTTCACAAACAGAAACTCCACAAAGGGAGAAAGCTCCGCAAGGTAACCAATCCTCTTCCGGAGTCCCTTCCGCATCATCGGCCAACCCTCTAGTTCAGCCGACTCCGTCGGAGCTATTTCAACGAGCGGGATTGAGTTATATGGGTAACCGAGGAATATCGGCGCCTGATTTTTCAGTGAAAAGCCTAGAAGGAAAATCGTTGAAGCTTTCCGACTTTAGGGGGAAAGTAGTGTTCCTTAACTTCTGGGCAACCTGGTGCCCCCCTTGTCGAGCCGAAATGCCTTCCATTGAAACTCTCTACCAGCGATACAAAAACCAAGCCGTGCAGGTCCTGGCTGTGAGTGTTCAAGAAGAACCTTCGGTCGTTAAAGTTTTTCTATCTCAGAACTCTTTCACTTTTCCCATTGCCTTGGACCCCAATGGAGAGGTTGCTCAGTTGTATGGAATTCGTGGGATTCCCACTACTTTCATCATCGATCCGAAGGGTACTCTCCAAGGAGCACTGGTGGGAGGGAAAGATTGGGCTACTCCCGATGTGTATACCCTACTTGATAGCTTGATGAAATAGTAAACCATGGAAGGAATATCGGGCCTTTTGATCACACTCCTGGCAGGAGTAGTAAGCTTTGCTTCGCCCTGTGTGTTTCCATTGATTCCCTCTTTTCTTTCCTTCATCAGCGGTACTTCCCTGAAAGAAATGAGGGAAGGAGGGATTCAAGGAAATCGGATCGTTCTACGAACCTTATTCTTCATCGGAGGATTTTCCACTGTTTTCGTTCTGTTGGGGATCCTCATTTCCGGTTCCGTGGCCCTTTTAGGTGGCATCAATCGATCCATACAGCGTATCTCGGGCATCATCGTGATACTTTTAGGACTCAGTGTGCTCTACAATCGGATTCCTTTCCTCAATAGAGAATGGAGAATCCATCCTACCCAGAAGCCTACCAATCTATTTGGGAGTTACCTGGTAGGAATGGCTTTCGGAGCTGGTTGGAGCCCCTGCATTGGGCCCATGCTGGGGGGAATCCTTCTCTTGGCTTCTCAAGAAGGGAAACTGTTACAAGCCGCCCTACTCCTCACGATTTATTCCATCGGTCTAGGGTTACCCTTCTTAATTGCCTCCTTATTCGTAAAGCCTCTATTGGAAAGGATGAAGAAGTTTCAACGCTACCTTCCATACGCCCGGATTGGGAGTGGCTTATTGTTGATCGGTATAGGGTTATCCATCTATTTGGGAAGATTTCAGAGTTTTGCCCAGTGGATTCCTCAGCTTGGTGTTTCTTTAGCGCAATTCGTTAAAGAACACCCTCACCTCTCCTTCTACCTCCCCCTCATTCTAGTGCCTATTTTGGGTCTCATACCCACAGGTATCCTACTGCTCCGCAGGCGTTCACCCCTCCCGCCTTGGAATAGGGGGATTCTAATGGGTACTCTTATACTCACCCTTGCCCAAGGACTTGGCTGGATCGATCTACTGCATCTACTTAGTCGATGGTTACTTTTTCAGGGTTGGTAGGCGACTACCCCCCCAAGAGGATTCGATTTTTAATTTTATCGGCCGACGGCCGAAAAAACTCTTGCCAATCAATCTTCCCTCCTCTATAATGGGATCCATGAAAGATATCAAAGAATTATTGCCTCATCGGGAACCTTTCCTATATGTGGACAGGTTGGAAAAAGTAACGAAAGAAGAGATCGTAGGGTACCGTACGTACACAGACAAAGAGTATTTTTTCAAAGGACACTTCCCATCCTATCCCGTTGTTCCAGGGGTAATTCTAATAGAAACGATGGCCCAAACAGGGGGAGCGGGAATCAAAGCCTTGGACATTGTGGGGGATTCTCTATTTTTCCTCGCCACCGTGGAGAAGGCCAAATTTCGGAGACAGGTACGACCCAACGAAGAGGTTCGGTTCGTCATTACCAACCTTCGGGTAAGTCCAAAAATGATCCGCCAGAGTGGAAAAGCCTATGTGGGAGAAGAACTGGCAGCCGAGGCCGAGTGGTTATGCCTAGTGGGGGACAAACCTAAGGGGTAGTGAACAACGGTCGATTTGTTTGTAAGAGTTCCGAGAAAAATGAATTAAGGAGAAAAGAGTATGGTGGAGCATGAAACCCTGCCCAAACGGTACTTGAAAGTTGCGGAACGATATCCAGACATGCCAATTCTTTACTGTAAAAATACAGAAGGGTCCTTCGAAGCCGTAACCTACAGGGAATTATGGAAACGGATCAAAACGGTAGCGGCAGGATTAAAAGCCATCGGTATACAACGGGGCGAGCACATAGGGATGATGAGTGACAATCGTCCCGAATGGATCATTACGGATTTGGCCATTCTATGCCTGGGAGCAGCGGATGTACCCCGGGGTTCAGACTCCACCGCAGAAGAGATGGCCTACATCCTGAATCATGCCGATTGCCTTGTCACTATTGCAGAAAACCGTCAACAAGCGGAAAAGATCCTTTCGAAGAAGAGTTCCATTCCTCGACTGAACACTCTGATTTTATTCGATGAGACGGGGAAAGAAACCCTTTCGGAAACCCACAAGGAACTACGGTTTTTTACGTATCAGGAAATCTACCAAAAGGGAGAGAAAACTCTTCAGGAAGATCCCCTCTGTATCGACCGGGAAATCGAGAAGGGAGATACGGACGATCTAGTAACCATCATATACACCTCGGGAACCACAGGAGAACCAAAGGGAGTGATGCTCCACCACCGATCCTACATCTTTCAGCTAGAGGCGGTTCCTGCTCACCTGGATCTGCATCCTGGGGAAATTTTTATCAGTATCTTACCTATCTGGCATTCCTTCGAACGAGCGGTAGAGTACTACATTCTAGATAACGCAGCTTCCATTGCCTACTCCAAACCGATTGGAAAGATTCTTCTGGAAGACATGGAGAAGATTCGCCCTCATTGGATGGCGAGCGTTCCTAGAATCTGGGAAGGAGTACGAAGTTCCATCTACCGAAAGGTGAACTCGGAAAAAGGTATCAAAAAGGCCCTATTCCATTTCTTCGTAGGAGTAGGAGAACTCCATGGAGTTCTCTCCGACATGCTCTTGGACAGAATGCCCCAGTTTATCAGGAGAAGCAGAATCCTAGATATAGCCATCGCAATTCTTCCCTGGATCTTAATTTTTCCCTTCAAAATCCTGGGAGATATTCTTGTGTTCAAGACGATCAAAGCAAAATTGGGAGGAAGATTCATCGCCGGTGTTTCGGGAGGAGGAGCCCTACCCCCCTATGTGGATCGCTTCTTCCGAGCTGCGGGAATTCTCCTTCTGGAAGGGTATGGGTTAACCGAAGCAGGTCCTATCCTCTCCGTGAGAAAACAGAAACATCCGGTAATGGGAACCATCGGCCCCCTTCTTCCTGGAGTAGAGTACAAAGTGGTAGACGAGGCAGGAAACTCCCTCCCTCCCAACCACAAGGGGGTTTTGTTCGTGAAAAGCCCTCAGATCATGCTAGGGTACTATAAAAAACCAGAGGTGACTGCCCAGGTTCTGAAAGATGGCTGGTTGAACACGGGTGACTTGGCAATATTTACCCATAAAGGTGAGTGCAAGATCGTTGGCCGGGCAAAGGAAACCATCGTCCTACTGGGGGGAGAGAATATTGAACCCACCCCCATCGAGGAAACGTTGGTCCAATCCGAATACATCGATCAGGCCATGGTGGTAGGACAAGACAAGAAATTCCTAGCAGCGTTGATCGTTCCCAACATGGAGAAGTTGGAAGCCTTTGCCACAGAACGGGGTATCAGCTACTTGGCCAAGGAGGAACTTCTGGACAATCCGGCAATTCAGGAACAGATCCATGATGAAATACAGCGCCTCATCAATCCCAAGAACGGATTCAAGGTGTTCGAACGGATCTATCGGTTCAAACTCCTTTCAAAGCCTTTCGAAGTGGGCAAAGAACTTACCAATACTTTAAAGATTCGTCGGAACGTGGTGCAGGAATTATACAAGAAGGAGATCGAATCCCTCTTTCATTGATCTGAAAAAGAAGGCCCTAACATCCGAAGGAACTCATCTTCTGTGACGATCCGGATTCCAAGAGCTTTGGCTTTTTCCAGTTTGCTTCCCGGAGCCTCTCCGGCCAGAAGATGGGTTACCGCTCCGGTTACAGAACTAACCACCCTCCCCCCTCGTTTCTTCACTTCCTCCATGGCACGGTCCCGTGGCTTGAAACTTTTGAAGCTTCCTGTGACACACCAGGTTTGTCCTTCGAACACTTGGGGAAGATGTTCCTGGGTCCTTCGGTATTCGGTAGCAAACCCTAAAGACGATAGATCTCGTACCAATTCTCGGAGATCCGGATTGGAAAACTCTTCGATCAACCGTTCCGCTGTTTTGGGCCCTATCCCTGGTATGCGGAGTAAGGCATCGTGATCCTTCCGATCTGAAAGGGCAAACAACTTATCAAAAGAATCGTAGCCAGCATCTATTAATAACTCGGTTACTTTGGGTCCTAATTCTGGTATTCCTAGGGCGGGAAGCAATCGTTCGAATGGAGCTTTCTTGCTTTCCTCGATCCCTCTCTTCAAGAGTTCTATCTTTTTCTCACCGAATCCTGGGTACTGGTATACCTTTTCCCAGGGAATCCGATACAGATCCTGTATTCTCCGAACGAACCCTTCATTCCATAGGAACTCTATCGTTTCCTCCCCCAGATATTCGATATCCAGTCCATCCTTTCCCACAAAGAATTGCAACCTTCCCTTCAACTGAGCAGGACAGGACTTGTTGTTTGGACAGAAACTATGAGCTCCTCGGATTACCAACTTTGAGCCGCAAGAGGGGCAGGTTTCGGGGATCCTGTACAGGGGAGCCGTTTCATTTTTTTCCAGGACTCTCTCCACCGCAGGAATCACATCCCCTCTTCTACTAACTGCAACAAGATCCCCCTCGGATAGCTCCAGGTCGTCGATATAGTCCTGATTATGAAGGGTTACATTCTCGATCGTCGCTCCTCCCACTTCCACAGGCTCGATCCTGGCTACCGGCGTGATCCGCCCTGTTCGTCCCACTTGAATTTCAATTCGTTTCACTCGCGAGGCACCATAGGGAGCTTCGAATTTGTAGGCTATTGCCCAACGGGGATGATGCTCCGTGTATCCCAGAGCGTCCCGCAACCCCATCTCATTGACCTTGAACACTAGACCATCGATCTGATAGGGAAGCTCTTTTCGCTCTTGAGTAAAACGATCCACCAGCGTTTCAATGTTAGACAGTACAACTTCGGATGCGGGAATGAATACGGTTCTAGGATTCACCGGGAAACCCAACTCTTGTAGCCGTTGGGTGATGAGCCGATGCTCGGGAGGCGAGGGTTCAAAGAACCCATCGTACACAAAGATTCGCAACGGGATGGCTGCTGTCTCTCTACTTTTCTTTCTTCTGAGAGCTCCACCCACTAGATTCCTAGGATTCGCATACGGTGGATCCATCTGGGCGTTTAACGTTTCGAACTCGGCCACTGGGAGATAGATCTCTCCTCGAACAAAGAAAGGGGCTTCGAAATCCACCCGTAGGGGTACTTCCTTGATAGTTCGCACATTGGGGGTAACATCGTTCCCCACGTACCCATTTCCCCGAGTGACGGCTTGGTACAGGTATCCTTCCCGATAGTATAGAACAATCGAGACTCCATCGATCTTTTCCTCCAATACGAAGGAGAGAGATTGTCCAACCGCCTGGGAGGATTTTACCATCCATTCATACACCTCGTTCGGTGTATACGCTTTGTCCAGACTCAAAATAGGAACCGAATGGCGAACCTCGGGAAAATCGGCGTCTAGATCCGATCCGACCCTATGGGTAGGAGAGTCCGGCGTTTTCAATTCTGGGAAGCGTTTCTCCAATTCCACCAACTGGTCGAACAACCGATCATATTCACGGTCCGACACAGTGGGTCTACCCTCTAGATAATACTCTCGTTGGTATTGGAGAATCCTTTTCCGAAGTTCAGAAACAACCTTTCTGGCTTCTTCTATCGTCATCATTAGAACGTCATCATTAGAATGGCTAATCGATCTTCACGAAAAAAGTATCCTTTAATCCTAAAGCTCTAAAGGTGTGATAGAGAATTCCCCGTTCATCCGATTTCACAGGTCCTACCATGACCCGAAGACCCTTTTCCTCTTTTAGTACCACTAATGGATACTGCTGGTGAAATCGTTCCCATAATCCCTGAGCTGATTGGGGTCTGGAAAATCTTCCAAGTTGTAAGTAGTAGGATCCGCGCTGCAGATCTCCAATTTCCTTCACGGGAAATAGCGGGGTAGATTCTACACCAGTGACTTCGGCGGTCATCAAAGGGGACTGTTCTTCCTTGAGAGGTGCGGGCGGTTTGGGTCCTGCTGGCTCTAATGCGAGTTGAAGTTCCACCTGTGTCTCCCCTTCCTTTAATTCTTGTTTAGGTGCTTCCAATGGAAGTTCTTCCATCTTGGGGAGGTCTTCTTTCGACTCTGCTTTGACCGTTGGAGTAACAGGCGTTACAGGTGCTGTCTCAGCTACTGTAGGTGTGGGTTTCTTGACCTCGGGTTCAAGTACCAAGGATAACCCGGAAAAGGCGGATTTGTCTCTTTTCGCAACCGAAGCTTCCAAACCCGCATATGGATTCATGGAATCGGGCTCTTTCCATGGGGTTTCCATTTCTGGGGTAGATGATTTAGGGGTAGAAGAAGCCACAGGTGAAGAGGGTACAACTGGGGAAGTTGGAGCAGGCGGTGACGGTGGAGCGATGGGTGGGGACTGAATAACGGAGTCTACTGGAGCTGTGGGTGCTGGTACGGCACCCGGAACAGGAGCCTCGGATACTTCGGTCTTCGCGCTTGGGGAAATGCGAGCAGACGGATTGATGTCCGGATCCGGACTTAAGGGTAGTTCTGGCTTTACCAGGGAGGGGTCTATTCCTGGAGTCACTACCGGAGAGACTCGAACTCTGGCCAGATCGGACTTTCCGATTCCCAATTCAGCTGCCACCTGTTCAGAAACAACGAGAAACTGAGTAGGATTCGATACCCTGCCCGTGATGATAATCCGTGCCTTTTTCCCATTGGAGAGATTTTCCACATCCACGATGGAATTACGTTCAAAACTGTTGGATGCTCCATACAATCCCGAAGGCGGGAACTCTCCATAACGGGCAACGGTTGCTGTTCCTTCCCAAATGCGCTGGGCGAACCCTATCCCCCACACAAGGAAGAGCAACCCGAGCATCCATCCGATCCTCTTTATCATAGTGGTAACTCCTTCCTTAGATTTTCGACCACTCATCGGTACCCCTTGACTGCTCGTTGAGCAGCTTCCTTTCCCCAGCGATCTGCATACTGTTCCCAAGCTTCCGAGTCCTCCTTGGGCAACTCTCTAGCTTCGATCGTGCCCTGCACCAGAATTTTTCTGTCCGATATTCGAAGCAGCCAGTAGTTGAGCGAAAAAGGTAGCACAGGATCTTTGGGAGAATCTTGCTTTGCCGAAACTTCTAAAGCCATTAAAAGGGTAGCACCTCCTTCCCGCCCTGCTTTGAAGTCCTCTAAGGGAGGGAATACCCCTGTACCCGTTCGAAAGGTCCCATTGAATACAATGAACCCTGCGTCGAAGAGTGCCTCCATCACACCGCCTTCAATAGCCGAAAGTATGGGCTGGTGGGATCCTTTCAGGCTTACCATCACTGTCTCGCCCGAGAGGGATGAGAGGAAAAATCCAAGGAATAGTAGAGAAACCAATCCTTTTTTGGATATCAGACCCTTCATAGTTACCATTGCTATCGGCAGAAAATCAAGTTTATTTATTTCCCTTGCATAGGTAAAGCACCTATGGTATGTATTGATACCACTTCCTATGTTATATTTTGCTATACAGGTCAAGACTCGGGAAGAGTCAAAATTCATTACTCTGACAAAGAACATGTACCCTAGACTCACGATCGACATCGTGTGTCCTAGAAGGAGTCTCACCATTCGAAGGGGAGGAAAAACCAAACAGGTTGAAGCTCCTCTATATCCAGGATACGTCTTTCTCCGATCTATTGCTTTGGATCCAGACCTATACTGGGCCATTAAAAAAGTCCCCGGCTTTTTTCGGTTCTTAAAGAGCAACACGAATATCCAGCCCTTAGAAGGAAAGGATTTGGAGCTGCTCCTTCATTTCCTGCATTATGGTGAAGTTATCCATAAGTCCCAGGCAATTTTTGACGAAAATAAGCGTGTAGTGATCCTCGAAGGTCCCTTGAAAGGCTTGGAAGGAAGGATCGTCAAAGTGGATCGAAGAAAGGGAAGAGTGAAAATCAAACTTGAACTTCAGGACGAGCTCTTCATGGTGGACCTTGGCGTAGAGTTCATCGGTGAGGCGAACCATGCAGAATCATGATCCCAAGAGTCGAATCTATATTATCGGCGCCGGATTTGCAGGTCAAACCATCGCGAGAGAGATAAAAGCTAAGGGTATTTTCGGTGAAGTGGTGGCTTTCCTGGACGACGATCCAGCGAAGATCGGCACTCGCATCGAGGACATCCCGGTGCTAGGGCCCATACGGGACGTGGTCCAGCTTCTTCGTCAAACTCCCGCGGATGAAGCCTTGATTGCCCTTCCAAACGCTTCGAGAGAGAAACTGAAAGAGATTTACGGCTTACTGAAGAAGGCAGGATTCACCAAAATCCGTATCCTGCCCGGGATCTCCCAGATACTGGAAGGAGACGCCCACCTGATCCTCACCCGACAAATTCATCCGGAAGATCTCTTGGCCCGAACACCTGTGACCATCAACCTGAGCAAGAGCCTCGAATACCTACGGGGAAAACGGGTGTTGATTACAGGGGCGGGCGGTAGTATTGGAAGCGAGTTGGCCCGCCAACTTCTATCGGGTGGGGCTGAACGGTTGTACCTATTTGGGCATGGGGAAAACAGCATCTATGAAATAGATCATGAACTAAGGATCCTACAAGAAGAAGGGGTCGGCGAGAAAGCTACTATCGTGCCCGTGATTGGGGATTTACAAGATAGAGACTATATGATGTTTATCCTTAAACGGCTTCGAGCAGAGGTAGTCTTTCATTGCGCCGCTTACAAGCATGTACCCATGATGGAAGCTAACCCTGTAGCGGCCATCAAAAACAACGTGTTCGGTACGAAAAACTTGGTGGATGCTGCCCTGGAAGCGGGAACCAAGAGGTTTGTCTTAATTTCTACCGATAAAACGGTGGAACCTATTTCAATCTATGGCGCTTCGAAGAAGATAGCCGAAGAAATTGTCCTTCAGGCGGATGGCAAATCCCGAGCATTTATGGTGGTTCGGTTTGGGAATGTGCTGGGCTCGCGGGGAAGCATCGTGCCCCTTTTCCGGAACCAGATTTTAAAGGGAGGACCTGTCACGATTACCCATCCCGAGGCGAGTCGATTCTTTATGACCATACCGGAAGCCGCGTCTCTCGTGCTAAATGCGGGAGGTGTGGGAGCCGGCGGGACTCTCTACGTTCTGGATATGGGTGAGCCCCTCTTGATCAAAGACCTAGCCGAGCAAATGATCCGCTTCTATGGCTATGAACCCGAGAAAGAAATTTCCATTGTTACCATTGGACTCAGAAAAGGAGAAAAACTGAAGGAATCCTTATGGGAGGCTACTGAATCGATCGAACCTACAGGATATCCAAAGATCAACCGGATCCTCCGAAATGGTCATGTCTTACAGAACCTTCCTCGACTACTGGAATCCTTGAAACCAATCTGTTTCCTCGATCCCGCCCATCCAGAACTGTACCGGAATCGTAGACGTTTAAGAGAAGTTCTTAAGAGCGCAATTCCTACATTGGAAATACCACCCGATGAACCAGAATATTGATTTCATTCCCTTTGCCCGACCCTCGTTAGGCCCAGAAGAGGAAGAGGCAGTCGTACAGGTCATCCGTAGTGGTTGGCTGACCACTGGAGGAGTCACCAAATCCTTTGAAGAAGAGTTCGCCCGCTTCTGTGGTTCTAAGTTTGCCCTGGCAGTGAACAGCGCTACAGCGGGGTTACATCTTGCCTTGGAGGCATTGGGGGTAGGTCCAGGTGATCAGGTCATTACCACCCCCTACACCTTTACCTCAACGGCAATGGTAGTGAAACATCTGGGAGCGGATCCGCTCTTCGTGGATATCGAAACAGAGTCATTCAACATTTCTGTAGAGAGGATCGAAGAAACCTTAGAAAGAGGATCCCCAACAAATCGGATCCGCGGGATTCTTCCCGTCCATGTGGCAGGGCACCCCTGCAGGATGGATCAGTTGGTGTCCCTGGCAAAGGAAAGAAGGTTGTTCATCCTGGAGGATGCAGCCCACGCATTCCCATCGAGAACTCCATGGGGATTCGTGGGGACCCTAGGCGACCTGGGGGTATATTCCTTCTATGCCACAAAAACGATCACCACGGGCGAAGGGGGCATGGTAGTGACCCATGATGAAGGTTTTGCAAAACGTATCTCCCTGATGCGCCTTCATGGGATCGACCGCGAGATCTGGAATCGATACACCTCTCCCACTGCATCCTGGCAATATTCAGTGGTAGAACCCGGTTTCAAGTACAACTTGACCGACCTCGCATCCGCCATTGGAAGGGTTCAGTTAAAGAAAGCGGATCAATTTTTGGAGAAACGCAAAGCTATAGCCCGGATGTATACGGAACATTTTCAAGATCGGGCATACCTCAAAGTCCCTCCCGAAACAGAAGGTCATGCGTGGCATTTGTATCTTCTTCGCATAGCACCTCACAAACTCCGTATTACAAGGGATGAGTTCATCGAAAAACTCCGAGAAAAGGGAATCGGCACCTCTGTACATTTCATTCCTCTTCATCTCCATCCCTACTGGAAACGCACCTATGGATTTAAACCGGAAGATTTTCCTGAATCCTTGAAGAAATTCCAAGAAGTAATCAGCCTTCCCATCTATCCCGCCTTGACGGAAATCCAGATCCAACGAATAATACAAGCGGTCCTTCAGATTGGGGATGCCCATTTCAAATTATAACGGATACTAGAACGATGGAAGATCTTACGGAGATTCGAAAAGTCTTACAAGGTAAGAGTATCTTCGTAGGAGACATCCTCGATCCAAAAGCGCTGTGGGTAAAAGTAAAACGGGCTACCATCCCTCATGGAAGAATTCAAGGCTTTATCTTCCCATCCCTCCCTCCTTCTGTGCGAATTATCCGAAGTAAAGACATCCCCGGGAAACGCACAATGACTTTTGGGCGGGTGGAGATTCCTCTATTGAATGAATCCGAGGTACAGTATATCGGAGAACCCATCATGCTCTTGGTGGGACCTGACCCCGAAGTATTGGAAAGGATCTCCGAACAAATCGTGGTTCTCTACGAAGAGCTTCCCGCTTCCGTTGACTTTCCTTCCGATGAAGAGGAACAGAAGAAAGCGATACTATTGGAGAAAACCATCCAAAGGGGGAATCCGGATATTGCCTTTGAAAAGGTGCATACTATTCTCGAGCGGGAATACACCACAGGGTTTCAAGAACATTACTACAGCGAACCTCATGGCGCGTATGTACATTGGGATAATGAAGCTACCACACTGGATATCCATACCGCTAGCAGATGGCCTTTCCATGTTCATCGGGTGGTTAAAGAATGCCTGGCCCTTCCCTGGGAATTAGTTTCAGTGTCCATTCCTGAGGATCCTGATACTTCCCTCGATGGGAAATTCTGGTACCCGTCTTTAGTTTCAGCTCATGCGGCCATTGCTGCATGGTTGACTCGTGCATCCATCAAATACCTGTACAGCCGAGAAGAAGATTTCCTTTTCACCCCCAAACGGGCGCCCTCGATTGTCCGGCTCAAAGGAGGGATTGATAAAGAAGGTAAAATAGAGGTGCTAGAAGCAGATCTCCAATTCAACATGGGCGCATACCCGGTCTTTGCCGAAGAACTCCTCGATAGAGCAATCTACGCGCTGGGAGCATTGTACGGTTGCCCCCATATTCGCATTCGGGGACGAGTATTCATCTCCCATCTACCTCCTGCGGGGGCATTTACCGGAATGGGAGGGAGTCAAAGTTTATTTGCCTTAGAAGTGTTTTCCGATGAGATCAGACAACTCTTAGGGAGTTCTCCTATCGAATGGAAGGCTCTCAATCTAGCCTCCAAACAGAGGCCGAGCCCCTGGATGGCAAATCGAAAACCCTTCACTCCTCCTGTCAATCTACTGTTTGCTGTTCAAAAAGCTTCGGATTTCGAGCGCAGACATGCAGCATTGGAACTGCTCCGTAAGCATCGAGAACAGAATCCTGAATCCTCAGAAGCGACTGAATATTGGGAAGGTATCGGTATAGCGCTCGGCGGACAAGGGGCGGGATTCTTCTTGGACCGGGAACATAGGGCAAAAGTGGAATTGCGGATTACGAAGGATAGAAGAGTGTTCATCCATACCTCTGCAGTTCCCGGAAGCTACGCTCTCAAATCGATATGGAAGAAAATTGCATCCCAGTCTTTAGGTGTCCCCCAATCAGATATCGTCGTCGAACCCATCAGAACAAATTACACCCAGGACGGTGGCCCTTCGATATTTTCAAGAAACATTACGTTGATAACCAAACTGATCGAGCAATGCTGTTCCCAGCTGAAAAAAAATCCTCCAGAGAACTTACCCGCGCAAGTGGTAAAAAGCCTGGACCCGCGATATGCTCGTTCATGGAATAGGGATGAGTTTCTAGGAAATCCCTTCACTGCTATCTCTTGGGCAGCCGCGGTAGTGGAGGTGAAGATAGATCCCCTGAGCCTGACTCCCAAAATCGAACATGTATGGATGAGTGTGGATGCCGGTCGAATCCTAGACGAGAAAGAAGCTCGAAGAACGATAGAATTGGGAATTGCCCAAGCCGTAGGGTGGACCCTTCTAGAACACGTGTTCTATGTAGAGGGGCGTATTCCGCACCCATTGTTTTGGAACTATAGGATCTGCTCACCCGTCGATCTTCCCACCCCTTATATCGAGTTCCTCCCTATAGACGACCACAGGAGTGTTAAAGGGTTGGGCGAATTAGCACTAGCCGTGATTCCGGCAGCCTTGGTAAATGCCCTCTCCCAAGCGTTGGGAAAGAGAATCCGAGCGATTCCCTACCGGGAAGGAGGATCGTGAATGGTGATCACTTTGGATTTGAATGGAAAAGAAGAAACACTCGATATAGATCCTTCCTTACGACTAATCCATCTCCTTCGGTATACCTTCGGACTACTGGGTACGAAGGAGGGTTGTCTTCATGGCCATTGTGGGTACTGCCAGGTGTTACTGAACGACCAAATGGTTCTCTCCTGTCTTACCCCTGCTTTTTACACTCATAAAGGAAAGGTCCTTACCATCGAAGGATTTCGAGGTACGCCAGAATACTACGATATAGAAAAAGGATTTCTCGAAGTGCAATACACTCCCTGTGGATCCTGTGCTTCCGCTCGAGTTCTTTTAACCCATGCAATCCTGCAAGAGACCCTCCATCCTACCGAACAGGCAATTCGTAAACGCTTCACTGCAATATTATGCCGCTGTACCGATCCCAGCAGATTGGTAGAGGCGGTGCAACGAACGGCTGCCATTCGGAGACATCGACAACATGCAGTATAATCTTACCGAACCTTCTATCTACATGCCCACATCCCTCGCAGAAGCTCTTGTATTGAAAGAACGGCATCCTACTGCTACGGTGTATGCAGGGGGAACGTATCTACTCTGGAACCAAGCTGGTAGACTCCTTAACCTCCCTGGATCGATTCTCTCATTACAGAACATAAAGGAATTAAATCGGTTGGGCAGAACGGAAACTCGATTGGATGTAGGCGCTATGGTATCTATCCAGCGAATCTTACGGGCTGGACCTAAAGTGCTTTCCCCCCTATTGGCTACGGCTCTCGAGGGTATTTGTCCTCCCAGCGTTGCTACCATGGCTACTCTTGGGGGAAATCTTAGCGTACCGGACCGTTGTATGGCATCCTTTCCTGTGATGCACGTTCTAGACGCTCGATGCGAGATCAGAAGCTCCAAAGGAACTCGTTGGGTTCCAGTCACAGGCTTACGTTCACCTACAGGTGAACTTCAGTTGGAACCCATAGAACTCATCACTAGAATCCAGATTCCCATGGAAGAATGGAATTTTCATATTCATCGCAGGATCGGCTCCTTTTCCTATGGGATCACAGCCGATTCCCTCATTCTGGTCATCGTAGGAAAAACATATCGAGGAATGCTAACCGAGTTTCGCTTCGCTTTGGGAAACTTTTCCTCCCATATCTATCGAAACCGGGATCTAGAAACTCTTCTTATAGGAGCTCGTCTACCCCTAGGAAAAAGCAAAGATCTAAAGGCATTCCTCTATGCGATTCAAGAGGACCTGAAAAATCAGAAGTTCCTTTCTTACCATGTCCAAATGGAACGGGTGCTCTATATCCTACAGTCAACCTTATCCAATCCCTTCCAGTATAGTGCATAGATCACTACCCCTTTTCAGCACACCCGATCCTTGGCAAAATCGGCCTTCCATAGTAAGATTCCCTCCGTGTCGGATTTTGTGCACCTTCACAACCATTCTGATTATAGCCTTTTAGATGGTGCTGCTTCCCTCGAACGCCTCATAGAAAAAGCCAAGTCCTTTCAAATGAACCATTTGGCCTTGACCGATCACGGGAACATGTTCGGGGTATTGAAGTTCTACCAGCTATGCAAGAAACACGGGATCAACCCTATCATCGGTAGCGAGTTCTACATGTCTCCAGGATCCCGGCATATTAAAACGGGAACCGAATCGGGAAACAAATACTATCATTTAGTGCTTCTGGCAATGAACGAGAAGGGGTACAAAAACCTGATGAAACTGAGTTCCCTCAGTTACATCGAGGGGTTTTATTACAAACCTCGGATCGATCAAGAGTTGCTGGAGCAGTACCATGAGGGACTGATCTGTACCAGCGCTTGTATCGCAGGGGAAATCCCATCATTGATCATTCAAGGGAACGAAGAAGAAGCTGCTCGTCGAGCAGGCTTTTTTCAAGAACTCTTTGGGAAAGGGAATTTCTATCTAGAGTTGCAAGATCATGGCATACCAGATCAACGAGTGGCCAACCGAGGGATTCTCACTATTGCAAAGCGACTAGATATCCCCACGATGGTAACTAACGATATTCACTACGTAGACCGAGAAGACGCTGTAGCACAAGATATCCTCGTCTGTATTGGAACAGGAAAGAAGAAATCGGAAATTAAACGTCTTCATTTCGAAGCCCAAGAGTTCTACATGAAATCTCCTTTGGAGATGGCCCAAATCTTTGCCGAAGTACCAGA
>OGCI01001527.1_pt1 | contig 18879 bp, 14 predicted proteins | sample 1570021 | NCBI WGS metagenome assembly OGCI01 (sample SAMN06264664, study PRJEB24512) | hot springs metagenome | isolation source: Hot spring water | place: South Africa: Tshipise | collected 2015-06-21 | reverse complement strand
GACATCACCGACAGGAAACACATGGAAATGGAGCTCCAGAACCGCAACGAGGAACTGGAGGCGTTCGCCCATACCATATCCCATGACCTCCTCACGCCGGTGGCCATAGTGGAGGGCTACGCCAAGGCTGCCCTGGAGGCGGACGCGGAGGGCCGCACGGAGGCGGAGAGGGAATGCCTGGAAGCCATCGCCCGCGGAGCGAAGCGCATGAGCGAGCTCATCGGCTCGCTCCTGCAGTACGCGCAGGCCGGCCACGCGGACTTGGACACGCTCAACGTGGACTGCGAGGAGATCCTCCTGGAGGTGCTCATGGACCTCGAGGAGGAGATACGGAGAACCGGCGCTTCCCTCGCGATCCAGGACCATATGCCAAAGGCGAAAGCGGAACCGGTGAAGATGCGCCAGGTATTCTACAACCTCATCGGCAACGCCCTCAGGCATATGGGCGACGTGAAAAGCCCACGCATAGAAGTGGGGGCGGCGCGCAAGGGAGGGCTGGTCACCTTCCACGTAAGGGACAACGGCGTAGGGATCCCGCGCGAACTCCAGGAGCAGATCTTCGAGCCCTTTAAGCGCTTCTCCCTGGAGGGAACCCCCGGACTGGGCATCGGCCTGTCCACCGTGAAGCGCGCGGTGAGAACGTGGGGCGGGAACACCTGGGTGGAATCCACCCCCGGCGAGGGGACCACCTTCTATTTCACCGTCCCTGCCGCGGAGGAGTAAGCTTCGCCGCGCTCCCGCCTTTCCGCGAAAACCTCCCGTCCTGCGGGTTAAGAGAGAACGGGCGGGGAATGCCTTCCACATCCGTCCATCGTATACTTTATGGGTGGATCGCGCGCGGCGCGCCCCATGCAGGCAAAGCGACAAGAGAAAGAGAGGGCAAGGTGGAGAAGGACCTCAGGAAGATACGGAAGATGGCCAAAGAGCGCGAGGCGGAGGTAGACGAGTTCATCGAGGAGCTGAAAAACAGGCTTGTTCCCAAGCGGAAGCTGGATGCCGCGCTGAAGCGCTTCATGAAGGAGGCCATGCCCTCTTTCGACTGCACCAAGTGCGCCGCCTGCTGCAAGGAGGCTTACGTGGTGGTGGAGACGCCCGACATCGCCCGTCTCGCCTCGGCCCTGGGCATGAAGAGATCGCAGTTCCGCGCCGAGTACGTGGGCAGGAACGAGGACCGGGACACCTGCCTCAAGCGGCGTCCCTGCCCCTTTCTCAAGCGCAACCTCTGTGTGCTATACGAGGCGCGCCCTGACTGCTGCCGGGAGTACCCCTTCTCGCTCGCCGTGGACAGCACCGAGAAGTTCGACAACCTCTCGGCCAATTACCTGGTTTGCCCAGTGGTCTTCCACGCCGTGGAACGCCTGCGGGAAGACTTCCCGCTCTAAGGCACGGTTTCCCCCTCCCGCACACCGGCCACACCGGCCACACCCGTCACGCCGGGCAAGAGCGCCTGGCCTTCCCGGGAGTACCCGGATCCGCCATCCCCGCGCGTCTTTCCATTATAATGATGGAAGGCTGTAGCGGCTTGTCAGCAGAGCGGGTTCCACATTCCGCAAGGGAGGGATAGCAGATGACGGATTTCAGCGGCTTTTATGAACATATCCTCAATTCTTTCGCAGCCTACCCCGCCATCATCCACGGGGACCGCACCATCACGTACCGGGAACTCAACGAGCGGACCAGCCAGCTGGCCCACGCCCTGCTCGACCTGGGCGTGAAACGCGACGAGAACATCGGCATCGCCGAGTACAACACCCCGGCCTTCCTGGAAGCGGTGGCGGCGGCGTGGAAGATAACCGCCCGCGCGGTCACCCTCAACTTCAAGTTCAAGGAATGGGAGCTGAAGCACGTCATCGAGGATGCGGAGATGCATACCGTTATCTTCAACGAGGATATCGCCGAGCGCATGGTAAACCTGCGCCCCGAACTGCCGGGCGTGAGGAACTACGTGATCATCGGCGACCGGCGCGTGGAAGGGATGCTCAACTACGAGGAGCTGCTGGAAAGGTCGCCGCGCAGCCGTCCCGCCCCTCCCTGGGAGGGCTTCCGCGACGACGACATAGTGGTCATCATGTACACGGGCGGGACGACGGGCTACCCCAAGGGCGTCATCTACACCCACGACCAGGTCCTCAGCGCTCCCCTGGAAGCCATGATCCGCAACTTCGCGGGCGGCTTGGCAGACCTTTCCAAGGCGCCGCCCCAGGTCTTCGAGGGCATCGAGAAGACCCTGCATATCCCGGGGGCATCCCGTGCCCTTCCCTGGCTCCTCTCCCGCAAGGCCACGCGCAAGGCGCTGGTGGCCGCGGGGAAAAAGGCGGGGCCCTTCATCAAGTGGTCCCCCGACCCGGTGATGCGGGCCACGCTGTGGCTCATGGCCAAGCTGACGGGAGGCAAGGTAAGGATGTTGCTGGCCAGCCCCATGATGCACGCCTGGGCCTACAACCATGCCCTCATCGGGATGATCGGCGGGTTCACGAGCATCATGCTCCCCTCCAAGAGCTTCGAGGTGCGGGAGATGCTGCAGGCCATAGAGAAGCACCGCGCCAACGTCCTGGTAGCGGTGGGTGACGGGCAGTGCCGCCCCTTCGCCGACGAACTCGACAGGGCGGCGGCCGAGGGGCGCCGCTACGACCTCTCCTCGCTTCTGGTGATCCTTTCCAGCGGCATGGCCCTTTCCGTGGACGTGAAGAGGCGCCTCCTCGACCACTTGCCGCAGCTGATCATCCTGGACGTGCTGGCCTCCACGGAAGGCCATTACATCTCCGTGACCCCCTACACCGCGGCCGACCGCGAGCTGGAAAAGACCGTCTTCCGGGTCAGCGACATGGTTAAGGTGATCACCGAGGAGGGGAGGGAGGCCCACCCGGGCGAGATCGGCGAGGTGGCCGTGGCCAGGGAGCACCAGGGGTCCTCCGGGTATTACCGCGACGCGGAGAAGACCGCCCGCACCTACCGGCGTGTGGGGGGAAGGACCTACATTTTCACTGGGGACATGGCCATGGTGGACGAGAAGGGCCATGTTCACCTTATCGGGAGGGGCTCAGGCTGCATCAACACCGGCGGCGAGAAGGTGTTCCCCGAGGAGGTCGAGGAAGTCATCAACCGCCACCCGTCTGTGGAGCTCTCCGGGGTGACCTCCGTCCCCCACCCGCGCTGGGGGGAAGCGGTGACGGCCGTGGTGCAGCTCAAGCCCGGCGCCTCGGCCGTGGACGAGGACATCATCTCGTGGTGCAAGCAATACCTGGCCGATTATAAGGCCCCCAAGTACGTGCTCTTCGTGGAGGAACTCCCCCGCCTCATCACCGGCAAGGTCCATTACCGGGAGATAAAGAAGATGGTGAGCGAGAAATACGAGCAGGGCGAGATCGCCGGCTGAGCGAGCAGGTTTGCCGGGGGATGCCCTCGCTTCCCCGCGAGACTCTCCAACGACGTTCCCGCTTTCCCTCTATTTCGCATGGAAAAAGCCCTCGCATCCGCGCGAGGCCTCCCGCAGAGGACCTACCCGACACCCAGGAGGCCCTTCACGGGAGATCACCCGCGCGCTTCCAGTCAGAAAAGGTGGAACTGCCCTTCCGGCACGTGACGCGGACGGCCCGGGTAGAAGCCGCACCTCTCCATGTCGTTCGCATCGAACAGGGGCATCTGCTCCTCCGGGATCCCGAACCTCAGGGCCTTGAGCAGCGGATGCTCGTCGGGAAGGCGGGGCGGTTCATCTTGCGCTGTTTCGCCATACTCCTCCATTTCGGGAAAGAGGAGGTACCTGCTGGCAGCCAGGTCATCGAGGAGGCCGCCGTCCGTCACGTGCTCCCCGGAGACGGGTATCTCCACCCAACGAAAGGAGGCCTGCGGCCGGTGGGGATCGGGCAAGGAGAATACCCCCACCAGGTCATGCGGGGCCAGGACGTAGATGCCCGACCACTCCGCCCGGCAGCGGCAGCCCGCGATCTCGCCGAGGGCCGTCACCAGCTTTCCCCTCATGCCGGCTCGCGTCGGCGGCAAGCCGTCCGGAAGAGGCCCGCACTGCTCAAGGTAAGCGTTCCATAAACCCTCCTCGTACTCCGCGAGCGGGGAGGGGCGCGGATACAGCTGGTGCAACCTTATCTCCAGGGTAAGCATCCTCTGCACAAGCCGCGCGAGCGAGGGTAAATCCCGGGGCGAAAGGCGGTCCCTGCCGAGCAGGGAAAGGAGCTTGCGCCTTGCCTTCTCCCTTCCATTTCTTACCATTTTCTCCGCCTCCGCGGGGGAGAGGGCGGCGATCTCCGGCAAGCCGGAGCAGATGCGGGATGCATGCCAGGCAGCGGGAACCGCCACCCGGTTGAAAAAGGGGATGGAAACCCCCTCGTTCTCCAGGAGGGCGCGGTAGATCCTTTTCCTCAAGTACCCGTCGAACTGCCCGGCAAGCTCCTCCTCGTCGCCACCACGCAGGGCGCGCAGCCCGGCAAGGAGGGTCTCCATGGCCCTTTCCTGCGCCGGCTTCAGCGCAAAGTCGCGCCTTACCTCCTCAAGGCCTCCGCACACCGCCTCATGCAGCTCCCACATCCCGACGGTGCCGCCCCCCTGCAGCTCGAAGCGGCGGGCGGTCTCGCCGCCCGATAAGGCCACGCAGGCCCGCTCCGGGCACGCGAGACGTTTTCCCCGCAAAGGCCCCCGTCCATAGAGGACGAGGGCCAGCAGGAGCTGGCATGCCTCAAAGAGGAAGGCGGCCATCCTCCGGGTCATGGGGCTGTCCAGGCAGGAGACGTGGAAGCGGCTCTCCGACCCCCGCTCCTCTGCCCCGCCGTAGCCATCCCGGCGCCCTGCCTGGCGCACCATCTCCTCGCGCCACCACGGCCGGCCGGCATCGCAGAGGGACTGGCGCACCGCGAACCCTCGCGGGGAGCGGGAGAAGCCACGCAGGGTGAGGCCTCCGCAGCCCAGGAGCGGCGCGAGGGCGGCCAGCACGGTGCAGAACTCGCATGTCTGCTCGCGCCCGAGTCGCAACGAGAAGTTGAGGTGGAAGGCCAGATCGAAGCGGCGAGGCGCCCCCGGCTCGAAACGAGGCAGGCTGGCCGGGCCCTCGCAAAGCAACGTCCGCGCGGGCAAGTCTCCGCAGCCATGCAGCATGCGCGCAAAGAAGCCCCTGTAATCGTCAAGGTAAGCGAGGGCCGTGCGGGCATGGTAGGTCTCGGGCGAGGAGACCTCCAAGACGTTCGGCCCCTCGCAAGAAACGCATCCTCCGTCGGGAAGCACGTACCCGGCCAGGCCGCTTCCCACCGTCAGGAGATGCTTGACCCATCCCCCCCTCTCCGCCAGGGCCACTTCCAGGGCATCGATGACCCTGCCCGCGAGCCGCCAGTGAAAATGCTCGTCCTCCCCCTCGGGCCGGGGATAGACGAGGGCGTATTCCCTCTCTATCCCGCCCAGAAGCAGGGGGAGCGACTGCTTCGCTGCCAGGTACATGTTGGAGCGGCCTCAATCTCCCTGGACATCCGGGAGGATAAAGTCTATGGGCCGGCTCACCGCCAGGCTTATCTTCAGTATCAGGGCATCGCCGAGGGGCGACCCCTGCCCGACCCTCCCCTCCTTCACTTCCCCGCCCTCTCTCGGCGGCGCCAAGACATCGCTTTCCGCGGTGGCAGTCACTTTCTCCTCCATCGCCTGCTCCTTTCCCGCTCTGCCGGCACCGTAACCCATCCGGGATCGCCGCGATGGAGACGACGGCCCGGCTGCCGTTTCCTTCCTGCAGTTGAAGATACGGACTTCCGGGAGGAATTTTAAGTTCCGGGGACGACATCGTTTCCCGGAACCCGGAGCAAGGGAAGCGGCCTGCGGGCTTTCGCGAGGGCCGGCGGGAGCTCCCGGCGAGAATCGTGAAAGGGTCCTTCGCAAGAGCTGGCGCCGTTCCAAGAAAAGGGCCAGGCCCGGGGACATACCCTCTGGCCTGGTCTTTCGCTGGTGGCGAGACCCGGAATCGAACCGGGGACGCCAGGATTTTCAGTCCTGCGCTCTACCGACTGAGCTATCTCGCCACGATATACGGACTCCCACGGGGAGTTTACTTTCTGGCGGAACCGACGGGATTTGAACCCGCGATCTCCGGCTTGACAGGCCGGCGTGTTAACCTGACTACACCACGGCTCCGCGCTGATGCCTTGCGACCCGCAAAGCCACTCGACGAGAGGCGCTTCGCGGCTCTCTACCGATCGAAGCCTAATATCAATAGTATCCGAAGTCGCCCTCCCGGACAACGACATGCGCTGGTGCCCCCAGCGGAATTCGAATCCGCGTCACCGCCTTGAAAGGGCGATATCCTAGGCCTCTAGACGATGGGGGCACGAAACCTCTGACGCTAAAAACATCCCATCGATAAGCATACCACCCACCGGTGGATGGCGCCTGACGCGGGCCATTAAGATTTAAGCACCAAAGCCAGCGCATATCAATCCCCGCCAAGCTACGGCAGATCAGAAGGGGCCCCGTGGCGCCTGCTTTCCCGTACCCGCCGCCTGCGGCGGGCGGAAACGGCGAGAGCTCCGGGACGGCCCCGCGAATGAGCCCGGCGCCCCGTTCGTGACGGGACTCCCTTCGGAAAGGGTCCGTTCAAGCCGGCTATCCGCGGGCGGCGACCCCGTAAATGCGGTAACGCCCGCCACGAAAAATGCCGATAAGGATTATTGGCCGAGCTTCGCACGCAGGGAGGCCGCGCGACTCGCCCTGTGCGAGACAACGGCAGCGGTGAAGCTGCCTCATGACGCTTATGCCGGCGTGGAAGGCGACGTTCTCGCGAGGGATGTTGGAGAGCGCCACATGGTGAACTCAGGAGAGAGCAATCCATACGACGCTCCTGAGCAAGCGGGAGAAACCCCGGGGGAGGAAACGGGCTCGGCAGCGAAACCGGCGCTGGATATCCTCTCCCGCCTTGCCGTCGCATGCAAGTCACGCCTGCTTTACCACGCCAATCACCCCGCGGTCATAGACGCCATCACCGTGCTCCACGCCGTCGCGTCCGATGCGCTGGCCTACTACCCCGAGATAGCCCTGCGCGTGGAGCGGGACGGTTTCCTCTGCCAGGGCCAGAGGATCGGATGGGAGAAGGAAAGCCTGCGGCAGCTCGCCGCCCGCGTACGGGCACAGAACGTGAGGGCGATCTCCTTTTCCGCGGGGGCAGGGCTGAGCGAGATGGGAGCCCTGGTGGAACTGCTCGTTACTCCCCCCGAGAGCCTGGAAGAAGCCGGCGGCGCCGAGGCTTTCCTCATCGGCCAGGGAATTCACGGGATAAGCGTGGTGGAAAGCGAGGCGCGGCGCGCGGACGATGAAGCCGCTCCCGATGAGGGCGAAACGGTGAAGGATACGGTGGCCGTGGAGGAATTCCCGGAGGAGGCTCCGGAACCGCTCTCGGAGGAGGAATACGAAACCCTACTGGAGGTGGTCTTCGATCCCGAGGCATTTGCCTTGACGCTCGAACAACTGCGTGACGAGAACGGCGAGAGGTTAAGCGGCGCGGCGTGGGCGGAGGCCGCGTTTTCCTTGATGAGGGATGCCGCGATGCTGGTAGAAACGAGACTCCCGGAACGAAAAAGGGCCATGAACAGGGCGATGGCGGAGATGCTGCTGTTCCTGAAGCGGGAACAGCGCAACCTCCTGCTGCTGAGCAGGTTGCTGCCCGAGCTGAAGAAGGAGCCCTTCTGCGCCGAGACGCTCGTCCGGCTGAGCCCCGACGAAATGGCCGGGATGCTCAGCTACTTCCTGCCCGTCGCGGTGGAGCTTATCCCTAACATCGGCGCCCTGCTGGAAAATATCGGCTACGACAGGTCCGAAACGCTGGGGACCATCGCGTTACTCCGCGACCGCCTCGCCGACCTCGGAGAGATCCCCATGGCCCTCCTCTCCCCCCTCGACGAAGCGCTGCACAGCGCCGGTCTGGCCGACGCGGCGAAAGCCATGCCGAGCGCGAGCGACGTCACGCTCCTCTCCGAGGCTTACCAGCCCCAGGAGATGGAGGAGATTCAGCGCATATCGGAGATGGACCTGGCCCTGGAAACTTATGTAAGCGTAACCCCCATGCTCCTGGACCTGATGCAAATGGGGGGGAAGGTCGATAACCTGGGCAAAGCGATAGACCTGGTGCAGGAGAACTTCTGGGGCCTGGTCTCCACCTCGCAATTCGGCCAGGCGGCCGACGTGCTGGAAACAATCGGACGGGCGCTCAACAGCGGCGATCCTGTCTTCGTCCCCTACCGCGACGAGCTCCGGCGCTTGCTGGAGGAGGTCTCCAGCGAGGACATGCTGAGCCGCTTGATCCAGATAGCCAGCGCCGGGCGGCGCGATCCCGAGACCGTAAGCGGCTTCACGCGCTTCATGGACCAGCTCGGGGAACGCGGCATCCATGCCATGATCGATGCCTTGGGCTCCGAGGAAAACATGTCGGTGCGCAAGTTCATCATCGATATCCTGGCCGCGGTCGCCCGTGACCGCTTATCCCTCCTGGCTTCCTACCTCGATGACCAGAGGTGGTACCTGGTGCGCAACATCGTAACCGTGCTTGCCCGCGTACGCTCTCCCCTCACCATGGGATACCTCGAACATGCCATGCACTACCCTCACCCCAAGGTCAAGGCCGAGGCGATACGGGCCGCCGGCCTGACCGGCAGTCACGAGGCCTGCGAACTGCTCGTCAAGGGCTTGTTCGACGGCGACGAAAGAGTGCGCATCCTGTGCATAAGGTGGCTGGGAAGGCTGCATGTTACGCGGGCGGTGAGCAAACTGGTCGCCCTGCTGGAAGAGAAAGAGCCGGGGGGAGAAAGCCTGAAGGTGAAGAGGGAGATCATCGAGAGCCTGGGAAGGATCGGGGATCCGGCGACCTTCGACACCCTCGCCAAGTACGCGGGCAAGCAGAGGCTTTTCTTCAAGGCGGAACGGCAGGAGCTGAACCAGGCTGCGCAGGAAGCGATGCGGCGGCTGCAGGAAAGATACCCGCACCTGCAGAGGAGAGGGGCGGCCAGGTAAGGAAAGGCATGCCGGGGGAGGAAGAGATGGAAGGCCAGGGATTTCAGGGCGCCGAGGACCGGAAGAAGATAGCCCTCGATTATTTCCGCTCCAAGGGACTCCTGGAAAGAGCGAGGGAGGTCCTGAAACACCTCTCCGCCGCCAAGAAGACCTTCCTCATATACCCCCCTCACCACGAGATGTGCCTGCAGGCTGTCTCGCAATTCATGGAGGCGTTCAGCGCGTACCTGCGCTGGGGGAAGGAATTCTCGCTGCGGGTGATCGGCGAGGAGTTCTTCTTCGAGGAGAGATTGCTGGCCAGGGAGAGCGTCCTCTATTACCCCCTCTTAAATGAGCTGCGCGAAAAGGAGGTGGGGGGGATCACCCTGCTCCCCGGCCTAGACGGCGCGGAGTTCAGCGACTTCATCCAGCTCCTGAACCTGGGTTGGGACGAGATCGCGGAAGCGGGGGGGCTTCCTGCGCTCCTGGAGGCAAAGGGAGCCGCCCACGTGCTGCTGGACAAGCCCGGAACCTGGGAGGAGAAGCCGCGGCAGCTGCGGGAGCTGGCGTCGGCGCGGGAGGAATACTTCGAGGCGGTGGACGTGATCAGGGAACTGGTCGAACAGGTCGCCAGCAGGAAGCGCCTCTCCCTGAACAAGGCCAACCGCGTGGTGGGCATGATCCTCAACCGCGTGGGCGAGAACCGCTCCGCCGTTCTGGGGCTGGCGACCATCAAAAGCTACGACGAGTACACCTCCTTCCATTCCGTGAATGTGCTCATCCTCTCCCTCGCGCTGGGCTCCATGCTCCCCCTGGACCGCAATGCCCTGATGATCCTGGGCACGGGCGCTCTCCTGCATGATCTGGGAAAAGTTACCATCCCGCAGAACATCCTCAACAAGAAAGGCCCCCTTACCCGGAGGGAATGGGAGCTCATGAGGCAACACCCGGTGCGGGGGGCGGACATCCTCCTGGCGCAGCCCGGGGTGCATCCCCTTTCCGTCACGGTGGCCTACGAGCACCATGCCCGCTACGACCTCTCCGGTTATCCCGCCATCTCGGGCAAGGACCATATCAGCCTCTTCTCGCGCATCGTGCAGGTAGTCGACGTCTTCGACGCCATGACCTCGGCGCGCCCCTACCAGGGAGCCCGCACGCCGGACCACGCCATACGCGTCCTGGTCAAGGGGATGGGCAATGCCTTTGACCCCCTCCTGGTGAAGATCTTCGTGGACATGATGGGACTGTACCCGGTGGGCACCCTGGTGCGCCTGCGGGGAGGCGAGTTGGGCGTGGTCTACGAACAGGCGGAGGGAGAAGCGGCCTCGCCCCGCGTGAAGATCATCCGCGACTGCGAGGGGAGGGAGGTCGAGCCTTACCTGGTGGATGTGGCGCGGCTGCGGGAAGAGGCGGGCGGGGATGACCGCGAGGTAGTGGAATCGGTGCTGCCGGAAAAGGTCGCCGTCGACCCGCTGGACTACCTGTGATCCCCGACCCGTGTTTCTCGACCCGTGTTTCCCGGGAAAGCCCGGGCCCTCCCGCCTTTCCCGCCTCCTCGCCCTTCGACCCGTAGCTTCCGGCGCGGCGTCAAGGCCCCAAGCCCGCGGCCGCAAGGTTTCACCGGACATCCCGCGGGGGCAACATGACGCGCACGCGCATGAAGAGCAGCGTGGATATGACGACGCACGCAAGCGCCAGTATCCAGGCGCCCGTGTAGCTCCCCGTGTGATCGAAGATGAAGCCGGTGATCACGGGGCCGGCGGCGCCTCCCAGGGCGCCACCGGTGGTCACCGCACCGAAGATGGCACCCATGTTCGCCTTGCCGAAGACCTCCGCGCAGATGGCGGGGATGACGGGTCCGTAAGCCGAGAAGCCGAACCCGTAGACGATCGCGAAGATCAAGAGCATCCACACGCTGCGCACGAAGAGGAGGAGCAGCACGCTCACCACGAGGATGATGCATGCGGGGTAAAGCGCCCCTTTCTTCTCGCGCGTGCGGTCCGAAAGGCGCCCGAACAGCAACCTCCCCGCGATGGAGGTGGCGCCGGAGATGGCGACGGCCCATTCGGCCCAGCTCTTAGCGATCCCTTGATCGGTCAAATAGGGGACCTGGTGGACCATGATCCCGTAAAGGGCCACCACGATGAGCACGAAGCCCAGGAAAAGCAGCCAGAAGGAAGCGGTTTTCAGCGCTTCCCGCAGGGTTAGCCCTTCCGGCAAGCCACGTTCGCAGCCCCTCGCGCCCTTCCCGGCCCCGGCGGCCGCAAGGGGTCTCTCGCGTTCGTCATGGCCGGCAGCCCCGCCTCCCCCCATCTCTTCCCCTGCACCCTCCCCATCACCCTCATTCCCCTCCCGGACCTCTCCCTCACATGCCGCCGTCTCTTCTTTCTTCTCCCGCAGCAGGAAGAAGGCGGGTACGGTAAGGGCGAAGGACAGATATCCCAGGAACTGGAAGGAAACCCGCCAGTCCCATCGCGACTGCACCATGCCGGTGAGCCGGGGAAGGATCATGGTCCCGAAGCCTATACCCATGGTGGCCAGCCCGAGGGCCGTTCCCAGGCGTCGCCGGAACCACATGGCCACCGAGGTGTTGGAGGGGACTAGCCCTATGCCGTTTCCTCCTACCCCGAAGACGATACCGAAGAAGAAGACCAGCGCCGCCAGGCTGTTGGCACGCGAGCACATCCAGAGCCCCACCCCGGAAAGGAAAGCGCCGCCCGCCATTACCCAGCGGGGACCGAAGCGGTCGACCAACCTGCCGGTCAACGGCGCCAGGAAGGCGTACGCCAGGATGCAGACGGTAAAGGGCAGGGAGGCAGCCGCCCTGCCTATGCCCAGATCCTCGGAAAATCCCTTGATGAGCACGGTCTGGGTGCTGCGCACGCCGTAGTTGACGAACATGACCAGGAAGGCAACGGCCACCACCACCCAACCGTAATAGATCCCCTTGCGGACTCGGCTCATGCCGGCCTCCCCGTATGCTCATCGCGGGCGCGGGTCCGCCCGTGCGCCTCTCGTTCCGGAAAGATGCCGCCCGCAGCACGGCCTTCGCTGGCCACCATGCTAAGCAAAAGGGGGTGGTTTCTCAAGCGCGAGCGCCCGCGCCCCTTGAACGCAGGCTGTGATCCCTCAGGATCGCGGCGGCCTCCACCGCTTCCTCGGCGTCTTCAAAGATGGGAAAATCAACCATATAACGCGCCCTGGCCCGCACCTCACCGGTAGCCATGAGGCTGAAGACTATGGGTTTGCCGTGCTTCCTGACCAGCTCCGCGAGGTCGGGAATGATGTTCTTGCGCAGCCCGTGGATGCCGCCGGTGATCACCTGCTCCGTTGAGAGCCTCGCGATGAGCAGCATGATGATGCCGTCGATAAAATCCTGCTCCAGCAGTCGGTCCACGATGTACAACCTCGCCTCCGCGTCGTGCACGTCTCCCAGGTCCAACGGGTTCGAGATGTTTATCACCCCCGCCCGCAGGCGCTCCCTAATGTCATCAACCAGGGACGGCGGCAGCTGCGGGAACACGAAACCACGCCGCGCGCACTGGTCGCTGGCCAGGACCAGGATCCCTCCCGTGGGAGAGACCAGGGCTACGCGGTTTCCACGCAACGGCGGCAGCGAAAATACCTTGGCGAAACCGGCCAGCTCCGCCAGGCGACGTACGCGGATGATGCCCGCCTGCCGGAAGGCTCCCTCGAGGACGTCGTCGTCGTTGGCCAGGGCCGCGGTATGGGAACGGGCGCTCTGCCGCGCCAGCGGCTCCACGTTGGCCTTGTAGACCAGGATGGGCTTGTCGATCTCCCGCGCGGCTTCCAGGAATTCCCTGCCTCGCTCCACGTCCTCCAGGTAGAGGCAGATGACCCGGGTCTGCTCGTCTCTCCCGAGGTAGCAGAGGAAATCCACCTCGTCCAGGTCGGTCTTGTTGCCCATGGAGGCGAACTTGGCGAACCCGGTGTTCTCGTCCCTCAACCTCGCCAGGAAATCCAGCCCTATCCCCCCGCTCTGGGCGACGATGCTCACCCCTCCCCGGGGGAGGTCGGGCGGCACCGGCACGAAGGGAAGGCAGAGCCCGGTGTGGGCGTTGATCACGGTGAGGCAGTTGGGTCCCATGAAACGGATGCCGTGGCGCCGCGCCGCCTGGATGAGGCGGTCGCGATGGCTGACCCCGTCTCCTCCGAATTCCTCGAAACCGCCTGAAGGGATGGCCACGCGAGTGATCCCCTTGCGTCCGCATTCGTCCACCGCCTCCGGCACCGCGGGCGCCGGGATGATGAGCACCGCCAGGTCCACCGCTTCCGGGATCTCGCTGATGGAGGGGTAAAGCACGTGCCCCAGGGCCTCCCCGCCCTTGGGGTTCACGCAGTAAACGGGCCCCTCGAAATCCCAGTCGATGAGGTTCTGGAGTATGTATCTCCCGAGGTTGTTGAGTTTTTCCGATACTCCCGCTATGGCAACGCTGCGTGCTCCGAATATCTTCTCCATGGTGTGAAGATTATAGCAGGATCGGCCTGGGGAAATGTGGCGGGTTTGAGGCAGGCGTCTCCGCAGGGAGGCGTACCGGGAAGACAGCGCAACGCTAACCCCTTTTCGGAGGGCAACGGGCGAGCCTCGACCCCCCGTTTTACCTCCGTATCCGCAGGCTTTTTTGCCGGCGGATTTCTTGTCGCACTGCGCTTTTTGCCACCCCTCCACTGGATATATAATGTCTTTGGGCCGTTAGCTCAGTCGGTAGAGCACCGGACTTTTAATCCGGGTGTCCTGGGTTCGATTCCCAGACGGCTCACCATAAGAGATGCGGGCCAGGGAACATAATCCCTGGCCCGCTTCTATTGTCGCAGACTACCCGCGGGCAAGGCACAGCAATCAAACCCCGGCGCTGCCGCGCGCCTTCTGCCCGTGCATGCGCCTTTAATAATCGTACCAGGAGGGGGGCTCTATGCCGGTGCCGAAGTCCACTCCCTCCCAGCCATTAGGCCCCTTCTTCATGATCACCAGCGGGGCGTCCAGCCTCTCGTTGGTGCACACGGCGATTCCCGCTGCCTCATTACCCCTTATGACCAGGTTCTCGATCCTGAACTCAAGCCCGGGGGCTGCGTTGGCCTTCACGAAGGCGATCATGGCCGCTTCCACCTCCGCCCTCTCGTCTCTATCCCCCTCCTCGCCCTGGCCTTCCAGTAGCTCCTCGAGATCCTCCAGGTCCAGCCCGCTATAGGGTATGGGGCTCCAGGCCGGGTCCCTTGCACCCTCAAAAGCCAGAGCCTCGGGGTTGGCTTCCCCCGTGGGTATAATGCGGAGGGTGTACTCACGATTTCCCTCCACGTCTTCGAGCCACGTCGAGCAATATGCCAGCCATTCCCCGTGCGGGGAGAAAGATAGCTGCAATCGCTCTCCTGCTGGTCCCACGAAATCGAGGGAATAGACCGCTTCGCCCTCCAGGTCCGTATAGTAAATGGCCTTGTCCGGCTCGTCGTAGCAGACGACCGCCAGGTGCTCGCCATCCGGGGAAAAGGACGACTCGAAAACGTGACCCCGATAACTACCGTTCACCGTCACCCTGACCTTCCTCTCGTCTCCGCTTGCCAGGTCCCGGATCACCAGGTCTCCCGGATCCCCGCTCAGCCACATGGAGTCAGCCGCAATGTCGCTCCAGTCCTCGGGCTGGCGCACGTAGGCAAGCTCCTTGCCGTCCGGGCTCAACGCGGGGTTTGCGGCCTCCTCGGCCACCACCTCCACGCTGGGGGCGGAGAGGTCCACCTTGACCACGCGGGAGTACAGCCGGCTGAGTTCCTCCATCACAGCGGTGGCATACAGGGTATCCTCGTCCTCCCAGGCCATGGTGCCGAACCAGGGGCGCACGCCAGCCTCGTTCCATGCGCCCGAGTATTCCTCGTTGGTCCAGGAGACGTCGGTAACCTTGCCGCTCTCCACGTCGACGATCACCAGCTGGGGGTTGGCATCGCCGACCTCCATGGTGGCCGAGAGCTTGCTGGCGTCCGGAGAGAAGGCCAGGCATGAATATCCTCCCTCCCGTGTGGTCAGCCTGCGCACCTCGCCCTTCTCCGCATCCGCAAGGTAAATGTGGTCTCCGCGCACGTAGGCGATGCCCGCGAAGCCCTCGACCTGCGTCTCCCCGTCACCATCCTGCTGCGATTGGTCATCCCAATACTTAGACTTCCCCTTTCCGCAGCCGGCGAGCAAGGACGCCGCCAAGAGAGTGGCCATGAGAAGCGAGAGCATGAGAAGCAATCTCGTGCAGGACCCTCTCCGACGCAACATAAACACCTCCCTCCTCCAGGAAACCTTATCTGCACATTCGCTTGAAGTTCGCTGCGCTCCTGCAATAAGCCAGGTGCTCCGCGCTTTAACAACCCCACATCCCAGGCAAGGCGTCCCTCCCGCCTCGAGATGGAGCCCCGTTCTCCAAGCTCGCCTCCATGCGTTGCTCCCCTTTCCTTGCCGTCTGCGTCTCGTGGAGAAACCGAGGCGCTGCCGCCGCTTGGTTCAGTTAATCCTCGGCGTCTGGTCACCTTTGAAGACGTACCGGCCACGCTTGATGATGAAGCCGCGCCCTTCGATCAGGCTTTCCACTTTGCGGACCAGTTCCTCCATCTCTTCCAAGCACCTTTCCCAGGAAGAATCGCCGCTGCTCTCGTCCTCTTTGCGCTCAGTTTCCAGCTTGCATTGGTAAATCCTACCATCATCAAGAGTAGATATATATACCCCGGCCCTATATATCCATTTTCCCTTGTGGCTGTACCATTTCCTGGCGAAAGGCTGCACCCGGATTATCTTGCCCTGGGGAGAGCGTATCCTTCCGTCGTATGTTTCCTGCATCTCGTCGAGCATCGAGCCCAGGGAATCCCCGAAATCTACTACCACCCCCATATCTCCCTCATCTCCTTTTCACCGCCAATGGCCGGCACTCTTCGCTTTGTTTCCAATTATACCTTCTCCGCAGTCAAGCAAACAGGGAAATCGGGCATGGCCGCATGCTTGTAAAATTATCCAGGGAGCAACATTGCCAACTCGGTCAGTATAAAGCCTTGCATGTTTTCCGTTGCGCCAGGTAGCGCATGGAACAGCCGGTTGTCCGCCCGGCGCGCGATGAGTTAAGGTTTGTGCATGGACAGGCGTCACAAGGCCACGGAAAACGATGCCCGTGCCGGCGGCAGGATGGATTGCCGCCGTTGCGGCGCTTGCTGCATCGCCCTTTCCATATCCTCCCTGAACAAGCCGGCGGGCGTGAGGTGCGAATACCTCACGGAAAGCAACCTTTGCGCCCTCTGGGGCAAGCCGGAGCGGCCGAAGGTCTGTGCCGCCTTTGAGCCGGATCCTCTCTTCTGCGGGGGCAGCTTCGAGGAAGCGCTCGCCATCATGGGGGCGATGGAGAAGGGTTGAGAGGGAGACTGAATAACGGGGGTAAAGATGGCGCGAAGCGTGCTCATCGTGGGCGACAGCCTCTCGGGAGGTCTCCCGCACCTCGGCTTCCCCTGGCAGTTGCGTAGGGTAAATCCCGGCTGGGAGTACCTGGTAAGCGCCAGGGGAGGCGACACGCTTTCGGGCATAGGCTCCCGCCTACGGGAACTCCTCCATGCCAAGGCGTACGACGTGGCGGTGATCGAGGGTGGCGGCAACGACATCTTCTTACCCTATCTCGCAAGGCGCGGCGGAATATGGAGTTATTTCGCACGGGCGATGATCTCCAGGGGAAGGAAACCGGCCGAGGATCTTACGGCCTTCCGTTCCCTGCTGGAGGGCATCATGCAGAGCGCACGCGCCGGGGCGGAAACGGTCGCCGTGGCCACCATTCCCTGTCTCGGTGAGGACCTCGCCAGCCCGCTCAACGCGAAGAGGGCGCTATATAACGTTGCTATCCGCGAAGCGGCACTTGCCTGCGGGGCACTGCTCATCGATTTCGGGGCCAAGTATGAGGAGATCCTTGCGGCCAAGGAATCCCCCGGCACCTATCTACTGGATCATTTCCGGGACGTCTTCCTGGACACCTTCCTCGCCCTGACCCCGCAAAGAGCCCTTGCTCTCAGCGAGGGGAGGGGCCTTTCCCTCACCATTGACGGCCTGCACCCCAACCCACGGGGGGCAATCGTGCTTGCGGGAATCGCGGATGCCGCGCTGCGCTCCCTCCCGTGAAAAGACCGACGCATTTCCAACGCCCCCCTTCCCGCCCGCCATGTTTAGAAGGGGATCGCGCAGGCAATATGATAGTCGAAAGCAGCCGCACCGCCGGGCACAGGAAGGAAAGCGCCATGGGAGTCAAGGGGAGAACGGTAAGGGAATTCACGGCAGGGCCGGAGGTCTGGAACATCCTGGACCAATGGGCCAGGAGCACGGGCTACGCCCTCATCGAGCAGGACCAGAGCTCTCGCCTCTACCAGAGGGGGACCGGGATGCTGGTCGCGCAGCAGCGACTGAAGCTCTCGTTCCTCGGCAACGCCTACCGCCTTGAGGCCTGGGTTTACGTGAATCTCCTCAACCGCATATTCACCCTTATGCTGATGCCCGAGGAGCTGATAATAGACTCGGGGGGGTTCGTGGGGGTGATTCCCCGCAGCAAGGCGCGCGAGCAGGTCAACCAACTGCTGCAAGCCCTGGGCCAAACGCTTATAAGCTGATCGCGAGGGGGAAATATATATGTAACAGCCGCGCGCGCCATGAAGTGCGCGGGGAGGAGAGGCTAGCGTACGTTTGCCGTCAAAGACTGACGCGGGGAGGGGAATATTATCAGCGCCAAGGGGGCTGCCATCCAGGGCACGGTAAACGCGCATCGCTTCGGGCGCGGCGATCACGTGACGGCGCTCCCGTTTCATTGAATTTTCCGCCGCGGAAAGGGGTAGCCATGCTAGCGGAAAAAACGCTCAAGGAGTTGCTGAGCGCACTTCCCGCCTACCTGAAAATGGAAGAGACCAAGGGCCTGGGAAGAACCGTCAGGCAACAGTGGGGCAGTCCCCGCAATACGAGAAGAATAGTCCTCGGGATAATAACCGGTGGGCGGGGAACCCTGGCCAACCTCAGGGACCTGGGAAGGCAAAAGGTGGGAAAGATAGTGCCCAACTGGATACTGGGGATGTGGGAGACCTTCCCGGAAAGGGAAGCGGTGGTGGACGGGACGAGGAGGTTCACCTACGGCGAACTCAGGGACAGGGTCCTCAGGCTGGCCAATGCTTTGCGATCCCTGGAGGTCGCGCCGCGCGATACCGTAGCGGTCATGTTGCCCAACAGCACGGAATTTCTCGAGACGCTCTGCGCCTGCAGTCTCGTGGGCGCCACCACTCCTTTCGTCAACTGGCACCTGCGCGGCGAGGAGTTGCGCAAGATGATTGACTTGAGGAAGCCGAAAGTGCTGGTCTTCGACGCGGAGTTCCTCGAGAGGGTGGAAGAGGTGAGGGCAGGCCTGCCCAGCCTGGAAGCACTGGTCATGGTGGGAAAAGCCGCGAGCGTCCCCGCCGGCGTCCTGGGCTATGAGGAGCTCCTGAAGGGTCGTCCGGCCACCAGGCCGGAGATGAACTTCATCGTCGCCTTCAACCCATACACCGGGGGGACCACCGGGATCCCCAAGAGCTCCAACCTATACGACAGCCTGGGATACCTGCTCTCGGACATAGCCGAGCCCCCACGCACCAGCCTGCGGGAATTCATGCGCTACATCTCCCTCCAATTCAGCTTCCTCTTCTGGTTCGGAGGAGAGCACATCGAGGACGAGAAGACGGGAAACATACGCAGCCTCATCGTCACCCCCCTATACCACGCGGGGACGGCGGTAGGCTGGTCCCCCTTCTTCCTCCTGGGGGCCACGGCGGTGATCATGCGCCACTTCGACCCGGGGGAGTTCCTGCGCCTCATCGAGGCGGAGAGGGTGAACTGGACCTTCGTGGCCCCCACCATCCTGCAGAGGGTGCTGG